>Ga0308158_10001659_pt1 | contig 22997 bp, 19 predicted proteins | sample PhyBR2_FD_201038 | JGI IMG/M metagenome (GOLD analysis project Ga0308158, IMG submission 201038) | Phyllosphere microbial communities from UC Gill Tract Community Farm, Albany, California, United States - DLSLB.R2 | ecosystem: Host-associated > Plants > Phyllosphere > Unclassified | place: USA...
TCAATATTTCTGTCTTGAAGCGTTAACAGCTCAAAATCCAAAAGATAACAGCGCCAGCGTTGCCGAAATAGAACTTATAGGTACCGAGGGTCAATCCATACCGCGTTCGAAATGGAAAATAATCTATGCCGACAGCGAAGAAGTAATGGTTGGAAATTATTCAGCCGAAAAGATTTTCGACCAGCAGGAATCTACCATTTGGACCACCAGCAAAGCAGGAGAAAAAATCACATATCCACACCAGCTTGTTGTTGATATGGGTGAAAATTATAAAATTAAAGGATTCAAATTCCTGCCACGTACCGATAAAAATACTAGTGGTACTATTAAAACCTATAATTTCTATATCAAATCCAACTTATTTTCAATCAAAAAATAAAATAACCAACACATGAAAAAGTATATCTATGCCTTTCTGTTTCTGACATCCTTGTTCACCCTGAGCAGTTTTAAGAATGAAGAAATCAATCTGGAAGGCAATTGGCATTTTGAAATAGACCGACAAGATGCAGGTGTTACCGAAAAATGGTACAACCGCAATCTTTCAGACAATATAAAATTGCCGGGATCTATGGCTGAATTCCTAAAAGGGGATGAAATCACTTTAAAAACAAAATGGACCGGTTCTATTTACGACAGTTCTTTTTATTATACTCCACGATTAGCAAAATACCGTCAACCGGGAAATATCCATATTCCTTTTTGGCTAACTCCTGCCAGACATTATGTTGGTGTGGCATGGTATCAAAAAGAAGTAAATATCCCTGCCAATTGGAAAGACAAACGAATCATCCTGAATTTAGAAAGAGCACATATACAAACCAGAGTTTGGGTAAATGACAAAGAAGTGGGATTACAAAATTCGCTGGTAGCGCCCCATGTATATGACTTAAGTCCGTATCTGACTACCGGAAAACAACGCATTTCTATCAGAATTGACAATCGAATTAAAGAAATCAATGTAGGACCTGATTCGCATAGTGTTACTGACCACACTCAGGGAAACTGGAATGGAATTATTGGAAAAATTGCTTTGGAAGCTATTTCTCCGGTTTATATTGATGATGTTCAAATTTATCCTGAAGTAAAAAACAGCAAAGCCCGCGTAAAAATCACAGTCAATAACAGTACCCAAAATAAATTTAACGGAAAAATAGCGCTGTCTGCAAAGAGCTTTAATTCGTCTGTATCCGATGAAACCAAAGAGATTGAAAGCAATATCACTGTGCCAAAATTAGGAAGTAACACCATTGAATTAGAACTTCCTTTTGGAAAAAGAATGCAAACCTGGGACGAATTTGATCCGGCTTTGTATAACCTTGATGTAAAGCTTATCTCTAAAACTGAAATTGCTTCGAAAAAAGTACAATTTGGAATGCGTGAATTCAAAATTAAAGGCAACCAATTTTTAATCAACGACATTCCGGTAGTGCTCCGCGGAACGGTTCACAACTGCGAATTTCCGCTAACAGGTTATCCTGCAACAACGGTTGAAGCCTGGGAGAAAATTTTTAAAACAATCAAATCCTATGGTCTGAATCATGTGCGTTTCCATTCCTGGTGTCCTCCGGAAGCCGCTTTTATAGCTGCTGATAAAATAGGACTCTATTTGCAACCTGAAGGTCCTAGCTGGCCTAATCACGGACCAAAAATAGGTTTAGGACAGCCCGTAGATCAATTTTTATATGACGAAACAACCAGAATGGCTAAGGAATATGGCAATTATGCGTCATTTACTATGTTATCCGCAGGTAATGAACCGGCAGGAAATCAGGTAAAATACCTCAACGAATTTGTTGATTTTTGGAAAGCCAAAGACAACAGACGCGTTTACACCGGAATGTCGGTAGGTGGAAGCTGGCCAGTTGTTCCTAATGCCGAATATCAGGTTCGCGGTGGTGTAAGAGGTTTGAAATGGGAAAAAATGCCTGAAACCGAATCGGATTTCAGCGCGGGTATTGCCCCGTTCAAAGTTCCTTTTGTTGCCCATGAAATTGGTCAGTATTGTGTTTTTCCCAATTTTGATGAAATTCAAAAATACACAGGTGTGTACAGAGCCAAAAACTTTGAGATGTTCCGTCAGGATTTGCAGGATCATCACATGGGAGATCAGGCCAAAGATTTCTTAAATGCTTCTGGAAAATTGCAATTGTTGTGTTATAAAAACGAGATCGAAAAAATGTTGAGAACGCCTGGTTTTGGTGGTTTTCAGGCATTGGGTTTACAGGATTTTCCGGGACAGGGAACTGCTTTAGTGGGAGTTTTGGATGCTTTTTTTCAGGAAAAAGGTTATGCAACAGCTAAAGATTACAGCCGTTTTTGCAATGAAACAGTTCCATTGGCAAAGATTTCAAAATTTGTTTACACTAACAATGAAACTTTCAATGCCGAAATAGCCCTTTTTCATTCAGGGAAAACGGCATTACAAAATGCAATAGTTAACTGGACTATCAAAAACGAAAAAGGAAATGTACTGGCTTCAGGAAACTTCGATCCTAAAACCTACGAAAATGGAAATGGATTATTAGTAGGAAAACTTGATTTTGCTTTAGGCGCAATCAAAGAAGCTTCAAAATTAAATTTGGAAGTAAAAGTAAACAACACCAGCTTTGCCAACGACTGGAATTTCTGGGTATATCCTGAAAAAAATCCTGAAATTCCTTCTGCTGTTTATTACACCACTGTCTTAGACGATAAAGCCAAAGAAGTTCTGAATAAAGGAGGAAAAGTGTTCTTAAATGCTTCCGGAAAAGTGGTAAAAGGTAAAGAAGTCGAGATGCATTTTCTGCCTGTTTTTTGGAATACATCCTGGTTCAAAATGCGTCCGCCACACGTTACAGGAATGCTCATTCAGGAAAAGAGCCCTGCCTTTGCAGATTTCCCAACGGGTTTTCACAGTGATTTACAATGGTGGGATATTCAAAACCGTTCACAGGTAATGAATTTGGAGGATTTCCCGGCTGATTTTAGACCGTTAATACAACCGATTGACACCTGGTTTATGAATCGCAGATTAGCTCTGGTTTTTGAAGCACAAGTAGGTAAAGGAAAAATCATTGTAAGCAGCGCCGATATTAGTCCTGATGTACAAAATAAGCCTGCAGCAAAACAATTGTTTTACTCATTGCAGAAATACATGAATTCGAACGAATTCAATCCAAAAAACAAACTGGATTTTGAAACTATCAAAGATGTATTCACTACTCCTTCCCGTGAAGTGTTTAATACTTATACCAAAGACAGCCCTGATGAATTGAAACCTAATTCCAATCAGAATAAGGTAAAGTAAATTATTAATCCGTTATCTTAAAAAGGAGTCAAAATATCGAAAAACAATATTTTGACTCCTTTTTGTTTTAATTATGGAAAGTATTATTTAAAGTTGAATCAGCATTTTTTCAAACCTATGAAATAATCTTATTTATATTCAAGAACTTTTCTATAATTTTACACCTATGTATGAAATTTTTCAAAAATATCTTGACGAAAAAACGACGCTGACTAAAGCCGAATCAGAACTTATACAATCCTATGCAATTATTAAAAAATTGCGTAAACGCCAATACCTACTTCAGGAGGGTGATATCTGGAAATACAATGCTTTTATTACCCGCGGCTGTTTACGTACTTATTCAGTAGATGAAAAAGGAACTGAACATGTGAATAGTTTTAGCATCGAAAACTGGTGGACAGGAGACAGAGAAAGTCTACTATTTCAACAGCCATCACGTTTTAATATCGACGCTATTGAAGACAGCGAATTAATATTATTTACACAGGATAATTTTGATTTCTTGTGCAAAGAAATCCCAGCTTTCAATAATATGGTAAATGCTATATTGCAAAAAAGTTTTATAGCAGCTCAAAACCGAATTCAGGCTTCACTTAGTTTTACAGCGGAAGAAAAGTATCTAAATTTTATATCTAAATATCCAGGATTTGCCGCAAGAATTCCTCAAACCATGATTGCGTCTTATCTTGGAATGACACCGGAAACATTAAGCCGCATAAGGAAACAAACCGCAAAAAAATAATCTATATATAATATAAGGGAGCTTTTTAGCTCCTTTTTTTATGCCTTTTCAAAACACTTGATATAGATCAAGTTTTTACTTATTTCTAATCAATGCCCAGGTTTTGCATTCTGCGCAATTTTGTAATGTTCAAAAGAAACAATATAAACATTATAAAAATTAGAAATCATGTCAAAAACAATTTTCATTACAGGTACAAGTACAGGCTTTGGTAAACTTACAGCTATTACATTAGCTAATGCAGGTCATTCAGTAATTGCAGGAATGCGCAATACAAATGATAAAAATGCTGAAGCAGCAAAAGAACTCTCTCAACTTTCAAACATTGAAGTAGTAGATATTGATATTACAGATGATACTTCAGTAAATCTGGCCTTCGAAAAAGTAATTAGCAAATACGGTAAAATTGATGTACTAATCAATAATGCTGCCGTAAGCGGATTTGGTTTATTAGAAGGTTATTCAATCGATCAGGTTAGTAAAATGTTTGATGTCAATGTTTACGGAGTACTTCGCACATATCAGGCTGTGCTTCCTTCTATGCGAAAAGAAAAAAACGGTCTTATCATCAACATTACTACTGGTGCAAGCGGTCATACACTTCCTTTTATGATTCCTTACATCTCTTCAAAATTGGTAGTAGAAAGCATAACTGAAGGCTTACAGGATGAACTTGCTGATTACGGAATTGAAAACGTAAGTATTCAGCCTGGTGTATATCCTACAGAAATGAATAATGGTTCAAAAGCCGGTATTCATGCTGACAAACAAGAAATCCTGGAACAATATGGTAATGTGGCTACAGAAAAATTCAATGCATTAGGAGCAGCTCTTTTTGGAAAAATGGCTCAGTTTGATATGAATCCGCAAACTATCGCTGACGGGATACTTGAATTGGTTAGCATGAAAAAAGGTGAACGCCCTCTACGTTTTCCACTTGATGCCATTGCTCAGGGAACAGATAAAGAATTTATTGAGGCACGCGCTACTATTAAAGCAAAATGGCTGGCAGCATACAGTAATTAATTCACTTAATAACAATTTAAAACATTATACAATAATTAGATCATGAAAACAAATAATAAAACAAATCAAAAATTACAAACCTCTGCAATTGCTTTACTGAATTTAGTGCTGTTCTTTTCAGCTTCAGAAAAGACAGAAGCTCAAAACAAAGCTAACCTGATTGGGATAGACCACGTAGGAGTAAATGTGCCGGATATGAATCAGGCGATAGGATTTTTTACCGATGTACTGGGTTTTTCGCCCGTTACCACATTAGGACCGATTCCGTTGGATGACGTTTGGAAAAAAACAAATCATATGCAAGCCGCAACGGGTCCAGTTACTATAAAAATGATACAAGCGGGCACAGGTGCTAACATTGAATTATTCGAATATAAAGACAATAAAGGAAGTACAAAACATCCCGGAGGAGATGATATCGGAGCAAGTCATATTGCTTTTTATACAGATGACATCAAGCAAAGTGTTGATTATTTGAAAAGCAAAGGCGTTCAGTTTCTTGGCGAACCCTTTCTTATGCCATCAGGTGACACAGAAGGCGAAAGCTGGGTCTATTTTTTAACACCCTGGGGTTCTAAAATGGAATTGGTATCCTATCCAAATGGTAAAGGGTACGAAAAAAACAAACCTGCTAAACTGTTATGGTCGCCTAAAAATCCTCTTGGGAAATCAAATTTATCCCAAAATAATACGGAGATTTTATCTGAATCAGCAATTCGTTCTTTAGTTGAAACGCATCTTACTATATGGAATGAAAAAGAGGTAAAAAAACGTGAAGCCTTAATGAAAAAAGTTTATGCTGATGCTATTGAAATGGTAGAGAGTCATTTCATTGCAAAAGGTCATACCGAAATCAACGGATTTATTGATGGGTTGCATAAAAAAAATCCAAATTCCAGATTTTCTCATATCAAAGCTATTGATGTCAATCATAACATAGCACGACTTTATTGGCAAAATGGTCCGTCTGAGAAACCTGATGCCGTAACAGGAATGGATCTTTTCATTTTTGAAAATGGAAAAGTAAGTCGCTTATATGTTTTTGTTGACGATAAAAAATAAATAACATGAAAAAGATTTTGCAAAACGGGACTTCGACAAGTCATGACAAGACTCAACCGACAGCTATTACAGTGAGCGCTTATTACAGAGTTCATTCAAACGACAGGCAAACTTTTATTGATGCTGTTGTACCTGAAATGATTGCCGCAAATCAATTGGAAGGTTGTATTTATTACGCCTTTTCACAGGATCTTACTGATGAAAATACTTTCCATCTTCTGGAAGGTTGGGCTAATGAAGAAGCATACGAACGTCACGAAAATTCTGAAACATTTTTAACGGCTTTAAGTACAGTTGTAAAAAATGTACAAATACTGGATCGTCAAGGGGTACGTTATGATATTTCTAAAATACATATTGATGATCCCAGAGGTAAAATATCTTAAATAAGTCCAGAAATCGAATGCTGTAATCCAACAGAATAAATTTTAAAAAAAAAGAGAACATCATATAAAACGCAAAAACCTGATAACATTATGTCATCAGGTTTTTGAATTTAAATATAATTTTAGCTAATCTGTTTACTGATTAAACCACTCTCACCACAAAATAATTTTTCTTTCCGCTTTGTAATAATACAAACTGATCATTAATTAAATCTTTTGTCGAAAGCACGAAATCTTCTTTTACTTTTTCGCGGTTTACTGAAATAGAATTGGCAGTCAAAGCGCGTCTTGCTTCACCATTCGATTTTAAAAATCCTGTTTTTTCGTTAAGAACGTCAACAATATTGATTCCGTTTTCTATATCATTTTTTGCAATTTCTGCCTGCGGAACACCATCAAAAACTTCTAAGAAAGTAGCCGAATCCAATTGTTTTAAATCGTCAGCATTCGAATTTCCAAAAAGAATTCCCGATGCTTTAATCGCATTCTCTAAATCTTCAGCTGAGTGAACCATGGTTGTAATTTCTTCAGCTAAACGTTTTTGTAACAAACGCAAATGCGGTGCTTCTCTGTGTTTCTCTGTTAAATCTTCGATTTCTTCTTTCGATAAAAACGTAAAGATTTTGATGTATTTTTCGGCATCAATATCAGATGTGTTTAGCCAATATTGGTAAAATTTATAAGGTGAAGTTCTTGCTGAATCTAACCAAATATTCCCTCCTTCAGACTTACCAAATTTAGTTCCATCCGCTTTCGTAATCAACGGGCAAGTCAAAGCATAAGCTTTTCCACTAGCAATTCTGCGCACTAATTCTGTTCCGGTAGTGATATTTCCCCATTGATCACTTCCTCCCATTTGTAACGTACAACTTTTATCTCTGTACAAATGCAGGAAATCGTACCCCTGAACTAATTGATAGGTAAACTCTGTAAATGACATTCCTTCAGCCGACTCAGAAGACAAACGTTTCTTTACCGAATCCTTCGCCATCATGTAGTTTACCGTAATATGTTTCCCCACATCACGAATGAATTCCAGAAATGAGAAATTCTTCATCCAATCGTAGTTATTTACCAACTCGGCTGCATTTGGCGCAGCAGAAGTGAAATCTAAGAAACGGCCTAATTGCCCTTTTATAGCTTCCTGATTGTGACGCAATGTAGCTTCGTCCAGTAAATTTCTTTCGTTAGACTTTCCTGATGGATCACCTATCATTCCCGTTGCTCCACCCACCAACGCTAACGGTTTGTGACCGGCTAATTGAAAATGTTTCAACAACATTACTCCAACTAAATGTCCTATATGTAATGAATCTGCAGTTGGGTCAATCCCCACATACGCCACACGCATTTGTTCCATCAAATGTTCTTCGGTGCCCGGCATAACATCGTGGAGCATTCCTCTCCAAGTTACTTCTTCAATAAAATTCTTCATGTTTTTTAATCAATTTACTTTCGTCAATTCAGCCTTACAAGCTTCGTGCGCGCAAAGATAACAAAATCAACAGCAATGACAATATTCAATAGCAATGGCAAAAAATAAATTCCATCCCGACAGCTATCGGGATTAAAAATCCCAAATTCCAATAACAGTAAATTAAAAATAGAATTTTAAATATTGAAATTGTTATTCTTATTGAGATTGAGATTGTTTTTTGAAATTACCATTGATTTATTACATTTACAAAATGATTTTAGTCACAGGAGGAACCGGTTTAGTAGGCGCACATTTATTACTTCATTTAATTGAAAATGGAGAAAAAGTTCGTGCCATTTATCGCAAAAAGAGCAATATCCAAAAAACAAAATCCCTATTCCAGCATTACGACAAATTAGCTCTGTTTGATGCTATCGAATGGACCCATGCCGACATACTGGATATTCCTTCTCTCGAACACGCTTTTATCAATATCAATCAGGTCTATCATTGTGCCGCTTTTATTTCGTTCAACCCAAGAGAAGAAGAAATTCTAAGAAAAACGAATATTGAAGGCACAGCCAATATTGTTAATTTTTGCATTGCCAAAGGCGTACAAAAACTTTGTCATGTCAGCTCCATAGCCGCTCTTGGTGATTTGGCTTCCCATGAAAACATCATTACCGAAGAAACCGAATGGAATCCCGAGAAGTACCATAATGACTACGCCATTTCTAAATATGGCGCCGAAATGGAAGTTTGGCGCGGCCAGCAGGAAGGTCTGAATGTTATTATTGTAAATCCGGGAGTAATTATTGGTTCGGGATTTGAAGATCAGGGCAGTGGACAATTAATTAAAAAAATTGCCAACGGCTTAAAATTTTACACCACAGGAAACACTGGTTTTATCGCCATTGACGATGTGGTAAGTTCCATGTATAAATTAATGCAAAGCCCTGTTTGTAATGAACGTTTTATCCTGATAAGCCAAAACATTGTTTTCAAAGATATTTTCGAAACTATTGCCGATACCTTAAAAGTAAAAAGGCCCAGCATTGAAGCTAAGCCTTATATTATTGGGATACTCTGGAAATTAAATTGGATATTGAATCTATTTAGACCAAAAAGCACTCATTTTCCTAAAGAAACCTTGCGCTCTTTTTTAAACAAAAAGGAATTTTCTAATACTAAAATCAAGACTACAATAAATACTTCTTTTACAGATGTACATCAATACATCAAAGAAAATTTTAGTACTACTTAAGTTTAACCCCGTTTTTAGTTACAGCTGAACTTATTGTTATAGAATTATTTTTTCCTTTTTTTACCTTTTTCTTCAACAAAAGTAAACTGTCTTTTTTCTTTATTTTTTGCAGTGAATCTTTCTTCTTAGCCAAAATCACTTTTTTAGCTTTTTTAATCGAATCTAATTCTTTCTTTTTAGCGATTAAAGAATCTCTTTTAGCTTCTTTTTTAAGCAAAGCATCGAGCACTGTTTTTTTACTGTCAATGCGTTTTATCACATTGTCATACATTGCTTTATACTCATCAAAATTAGAGGCATAATAAAGATTGTTTTGTGCAAACTGTGTGCTGTCTATTTTGTATTTTTTATAAATAAACTCTTTCGGATTAACCCTGTAATTTTCGGTAGTGGCAGGCTCATTGTATTTTATCGCCTCTAAAAGTGACAAATCATAAATAATGTTTTGCATCACTTCCTTGTCTATAAGATGATCCGGTTCTTTTACCGTCTCTTCCTTACAGCCAAAGAATGACATTATTATAATTAAAAAAAATACCGCTTTTTTCATGGTCTTATCGATCAAATAAAAGTCTTTTTCCGGCACGAATATCTTTTACCTTAAAAGCATTATATACCAACTGTCCGTTTACAAAAGTATGGGTAATTCTTGATTTGAAAGTAAATCCTTCAAATGGAGACCATCCGCATTTAGCAAAAATATTCTCTTTTTTCACTCCCCAAGGCAAACCTGCGTTTACAATAACCAAATCGGCATAATAACCTTCTTTGATAAATCCGCGTTTCTCTATCTTGAAAATCTTAGCCGGATTGTGACACATTTTCTCCACAATTTTCTCCACGCTGATTTTCCCCTGATGAAAAGCTTCAAACATAGCCACAACAGCGTGTTGAACCAGCGGGCCTCCTGACGGAGCTTTTAAATACGATTGTTTTTTCTCTTCTAAAGTATGTGGCGCATGATCCGTTGCAATAACGTCCAATCTGTCGTCCAGCAAAGCTTTCCACAATGCATCTCTGTCATGAGCAGTTTTTACAGCAGGATTCCATTTGATAAAATTACCTTTGGTTGCATAATCATCATTGGTAAACCATAAATGGTGTACACAAACCTCAGCTGTAATTTTCTTTTCTTCCAATGGAATTTTATTGGTAAACAAATCCATTTCTTTAGCAGTAGAAAGATGGAAAATATGCAAACGAGCACCTGTTTTCTTAGCCAAAGCAATGGCTTTTGAAGAAGACAAATAGCAAGCTTCTTCGCTTCTTATCAAATGATGCGCCGTCACCGGAACATCATCTCCGTATTCTTCTTTGTATTTTTCTGAATTGGCTCTGATAGTCGCCTCATCTTCACAATGTACCGCAATTAACATTGGCGTACTTGAAAATATTTTTTCAAGCGTTGCTTCGTTATCTACCAACATATTTCCGGTTGAAGAACCTAGAAATATCTTGATTCCTGCAACATTTTTCGGATTGGTTTTTAGAACTTCTTCCAAATTGTCATTGGTTGCCCCCATCATAAACGAATAATTCGCAAAAGATTTTTCGGCAGCCAACTGGTATTTCTCTTCTAAGATTTCCTGAGTCACGGCATTTGGAACAGTATTAGGCTGTTCGATATAAGACGTAATCCCTCCCGCAACAGCAGCTCTGGATTCTGATTCAATATCGCCTTTGTGCGTTAAACCAGGTTCTCTAAAATGCACCTGATCGTCGATAGCGCCCGGAATTAAATAATTCCCTTCGGCATCTATAATTTTACAATCCGACGATTTTGCACTAATGCTTTCTGAAATCTCAACAATTAAGTCATTCTCAATTAAAACATCGCCTTCAAAAATTACTCCCTCATTTACTATTTTGGCATTCTTAATTAAAACCCTGTTCATTGTTCTTTTTATTATAATCTATTTACTAATTTTTTTAATCGAAGCGAAATCACTCCAAAAACGGCTTCCACTATGATCGAATTACTCATTTTTGACTGCCCTTTAGTTCTATCAGTAAAAATGATAGGCACTTCGGCAATGTTGAATTTATTACAAAAAGTGCGGTACTTCATTTCTATTTGAAAAGCATAACCCACAAATTTAATCTTATCCAGATTGATCTTTTCTAATACGGCTCTTTTATAACAAACAAAACCGGCTGTAGCATCATGAATAACCATTCCGGTAACCATTCTAACATAAACCGAAGCGAAATAAGAAAGTAAAACGCGGTTTAAAGGCCAGTTGACCACATTTACTCCCGTAACATAACGCGAACCAATAGCCAAATCGGCATCTCCAAAGTGGCAGGCATTATACAATTTTTCCAAATCATGAGGATTATGTGAAAAATCGGCATCCATTTCAAAGATAAATTCATAATCACGAGCCAACGCCCACTTAAACCCATGAACGTATGCTGTCCCTAAACCTGATTTTTGTTTTCTGTTTTCTAAAAATAAACGGCCTTCAAATTCCGTTTGTAATAATCTAACCCTATCAGCCGTATGATCGGGAGAATTGTCATCCACTATAAGAACATGAAAATGTTTATGCTGGGAAAGCGTCGTTCGAATGATGCTTTCAACGTTTTCAATTTCGTTATACGTAGGAATTATAACAATGCAATTATTCATGTTTCTAGAAATTTCACCGCAAAAATAACCTTTTTATGGCATTTCATTCACAATAATAGTATAATAAAAATATTGATATAAAAATTTATTAATTTTGCCCACATGATGACCGAATACCTACTACATCCAAGAATCACCGAAAGCAAAGATTGGGCAACCCTATTATTTGTTTTAGCCTTTGGTATTATCGCCTTTACTAAATCGATTTTTGGCAATCGGTTCAGTGATTTTATCAATTTATTGTTTTCCGATAAGTATTCTAAAGTCTATCGCGATAGTAGCCAACTCAAAAGTAGTTTTACCATTTCGCTGTTCTTTGTACAAGTAATATCCTTTGCTTTTTTTATCCAAATATCATTAAGCATTTTTGGTTATGGCTCAAAAACAGATTGGATACTTTACATCCAAATTATCACCTTTTTGATCTTTTTCATTTTATCGAAGTTTTTAGTCGAAAAAATTATCGCTACTACCTTCAATATTGAGGAATTTGTAGAGCAATTTAACCTGCAAAAGATCACCTACAGGACTTATATAGGGATAATCATTCTGCCTATCAACATCCTTTTATTTTACCACAACACTGTGTCTCAGAATATTCCTATAGTGATAATCACCATAATACTGGTGCTAAGCATACTGACTTACTCCCTTTCAATAAAAAAATATCAAAGTTTAATATTCAGTAAGTTGTTTTATTTTATTTTATATCTTTGCACTCTCGAAATAGCTCCTTATTTTTTCATGTATTATTTGTTTACAAAAGGGAGCGCTTAGAAAATGTTAAAATATATGAAAGTCAAAACAATTTTGGTATCGCAACCAGAGCCTAAGGTAGAGAATTCACCTTACTTTGAACTCCAACAAAAACACAAAATCAAAATTGATTTCCGTCCTTTTATCCATATAGAAGGAGTTAGCGCTAAGGAAATTAGACTTCAAAAAATTGACCTCAACAATTTTTCTGCTATTATTTTAACCAGTAGAAATGCTGTTGACCACTTTTTTAGAGTGGCTGAAGAAATGCGATTTAAAGTCCCTGAAGGTTTAAAATATTTCTGCCAGTCGGAAGCTGTAGCTTTCTATTTGCAAAAATATGTGGTCTACAGAAAAAGAAAAATCTATGTTGGAGCAAAAGATTTTGCCGATTTATCTCCTTTGATTAAAAAATACAAGGACGAAAAATTCCTTTTACCTGCTTCGGATCAATTGAACGCAGAAGCTCCTATAGTATTAGACAATTTAAAAGTTGACTGGAAACAAGCTACTTTTTACAAAACAGTAATGAGTGACCTATCTGATTTAGCCGATGTATATTATGATGTTTTGGCTTTTTTCAGTCCAACAGGAATCAAATCATTGTTCAAAAACTTCCCGGATTTCCAACAAAACAACACCAGAATTGCTGTTTTTGGAAGTACCACTCAAAAAGAAGCACTTGATCACGGATTAAGAGTAGACATCATGGCTCCTGCACCGGGAACACCATCGATGACTATGGCATTAGAAAAATACGTTGCCGAAGTTAACAAAGGAAAATAATCCTATTACATAATAATTCAAAGCCGTTTCGTTAAAAAATGAAACGGCTTTTTTGTGCTTAAAATTTTCGTCACAAATCAAATCTAAGCGCAAAAATCAGCGATAACATTATTTTATAACTAAAAATTACATTTTTAGTTATATCTATAAAACAAAATACATAAATTGTTATTTTTAAAACATTATGATTTTTTATTTAGACTAACCAATACCGAAGCACAGCCATGACAGCAGAAAATGAAATTAAAAATATTCGTTCAGAATTTTTTAATAATGCAGATTTACATTTTACAGTATTTGATAAGGATTTAAATATAATTGATATGAATGATAGCTTGCTTAAATACTATCATCTAGATTATAATGAAATCATTGGTAAAAATATTTTAGAAGTTGGACCAGATGTAAAAGAAAAGGGATTATATGACAAATACCTAGAAGTAATCAGAACAGGCAATCCAATTATTATTGAAGATAGTTTAAGCCACCCAAAATACGGAAACCAACATAACAGGTTAAAAGTATTTAAAGTAGGGGACGGTATTGGTGTTACCGCATCAAATATAACAGAACTAAAAGACACTATAAGCGCTTTAGAATTATTCTCTTACAAAGTCACCCATGATGTAAATAGTCCAATAGCAAGCATATTAGGAATTACTGAACTGGCTCTTAACGAGCCTAATGATGCCAAGGAATTAAAAATGTATTTTGAATTGGTACAAGAAAGTACCAAACAGCTAATGAAAACGCTGGATCAAATCAACAAAACACTGAGGATTCAAAAAGGAAACAATTCTTTGGAATTAATAAATTTCGAACAAACCATACTTGACGTAAAGAAATCACTTGCGTACATGTCCGGTTATAACAAAGTACGATTTGAAGAAAACATAGAAACAATAGCCGATTTTTATTTCGATAAATTACTCATAATTTCTTTATTCCAAAACCTCATCGATAACGCCATAAAGTACAGAAATGAAACACGGAATGATTCCTATATAAAAATCAATGTTTCAAAAGAAGAAAACAATACAGCAATAATTACTGTTGCTGATAATGGAATAGGAATAATTGAAGCATTACAAAGAAATATTTTCAAATTATCTTATCGGGCAACTAATCAGGCTAGTGGTAGTGGTATTGGACTGTACACCCTTAGATATGGCATTGAAAAACTTGGAGGACACATTAAATTTGAAAGTAAAGAAGGTATTGGAACAACCTTTACCATTTATTTACCAAATCAAAAATAAATTCATCAGAAATTAAATCATTTAAGACACAAATCATTTTTTTATTATTTTTGGTCGACAACTGAAATAAAAAAATTATGAAAAAAATCCAATTAATTACCCTTATCATTCCTTTATCGATTTTAATGGTAAACTGTAGTTCTGCAAAAAAAGGAAAATCAGACTATGTTGAAGCTAAGAAAATAAGCTACACTGCCGACGTTAAGCCTATTATCGCTAACAGCTGCACACCTTGCCACATGCCACCTCAAGGCAGAAAAGAACCTTTTGAAAACTACGCACAAGTAAAAGAACATATCGCAGCTATCATTGCCCGTGTTAAATTGCCTCAGGACGATCGTAAATTCATGCCGCCAATGAACAAAAAACCGGCTTTAACTGATGATCAGGTTGCAGTTTTAGTAAAATGGCAACAACAAAATATGCCCGAATAAACATAGCAATTGAAATATTTAATAAAAAAATTCCAAATTCCAAGTAACACATTGTTATTGGAATTTGGAATTTTTGTTTTTGGAATTTTATTTTTTAGTTCCTTCTGTTCCCTCCCATATAAATAGACAAATAATACAACAAGGTAGCAATAGACCCCAAAGCCGCTACAACATAAGTACGGGCAGCCCATTTTAACGAATCTTCAGCACCCGCATACTCTGCAGGATTAAGCATGTTTTTGTTTTTAAGCCAAGCCAAAGCACGATTACTCGCATCATACTCTACAGGCAAGGTTATAATCGAAAACAAGGTAGTTGCAGCAAACAGGATAATCCCAATTAACAACAAACCCGGAAATGTTCTCAACATTAGAATCCCAGCCAGCAAAATCCATTGCATATATGAAGAAGCCACATTTACAAATGGCACTAATTTAGAACGCATACTCAGCCACTCATAACCCACAGCATGTTGCACTGCATGACCACATTCGTGCGCTGCTACTGCAGCAGCCGCCGCATTGCGTTGATTGTACACCGACTCACTCAAATTGACCGTTTTATCCACCGGATTATAATGATCGGTTAATTGTCCCTCAGTCGAAATCACACGAACATCATAAATACCATTATCCGATAACATTTTCTGTGCAATCTCGGCACCACTCATATTATTTTGCAAATGCAATTGCGAATAATGCTCAAACTTACTCTTCAGTCTCGAACTTACTAACCAACTGAAAAGCATAATTACTCCAGCCAGAATTAAATAACCACTTCCCATATCTTTTTATATTTTTAGTTTCAATTTTCAATAATAACAAACAAATTCTGAACCAAATTACAAAAATGACAATTTGACATCCGTTAAAAATGTATTAAAATAAAAAATCCAAATCCCAACAAACTAATGTCATTGGAATTTGGATTTTATCCCGATAGCTATCGGGATTGGAATTTATTTGGTTATCCAACCAAATTGATAATTTTCCCCGGAACAATAATCACTTTGTTTGGCGTTCTTCCGTCTAATTGTTTTTGGGTTCTTTCGTCTTTCATTACGATTTCCTCAATTTGTTCTTTGGTTAAATCCAAAGGCAAATTGATAGTAAAACGCATTTTTCCGTTGAAAGAAACCGGATATTCTTTATCAGATTCTACCAAATGAGCTGGTTCAAATACCGGAAAAGCTACCGTTGAAATCGAAGTAGTATTCCCCAATTGAGCCCATAATTCCTCTGCAATATGAGGTGCATAAGAAGAAATCAAAATCGTTAATGGCTCTAAAATAGCACGAGAATGACAATTTTGCGTTGATAATTCGTTCACACAAATCATAAACTGGGAAACCGAAGTATTAAATGAGAAACCTTCAATATCTTCCGCTACTTTTTTGATTGTTTTGTGTAATGATTTTAGGTTGTCTTTGGTTGGTTCGTCATTATTTACGATTAAACCATTATCGTCAAAATACAAACGCCATAGTTTTTTCAGGAAACCAAAAACTCCCGAAATTCCTGCTGTATTCCAAGGTTTCGCCTGTTCCAATGGCCCTAAGAACATTTCATATAAACGCAATGTATCTGCTCCGTATTCTGCACAAATATTATCTGGTGTAACTACATTGTATTTCGATTTCGACATTTTTTCAACTTCGCGACCTACAATGTATTTTCCGTTATCGTCCAAAATGAATTCAGCATTTTTATAATCCTCTCTCCAATTCTTGAAAGCTTCAACATCCAATTCATCAGAAGAATTTACAAAATGCACATCAGCGTGAATTGGCTGAACCGATTGTCCTTCAATTTTGTTTTTAGAAACAAAGGTATTTGTTCCTTCCAATCTATAAACAAAAGCACTTGTCCCCAAAATCATTCCCTGATTGATTAGTTTTTTGAATGGTTCTTCTGTTGGTGCAAAACCTTTGTCTTTTAAGAATTTGTTCCAAAAACGGGAATACAATAAATGTCCGGTTGCATGTTCGCTTCCACCAATATATAAATCCACAGATTCCCAATATTTCAATGCTGTTGCACTGGCAAATTCATTTTCATTCCCTGCATCCATATAACGCATCCAGTACCACGAACTTCCCGCCCAACCCGGCATGGTGTTCAATTCCAATGGAAAAACAGTCGTGTTATTAACCAAATTCGTCTCAACCACTTTATTGTTTACACTGTCCCAAGCCCAAACTGCAGCATTTCCTAATGGAGGCAATCCGTCTTCGGTTGGTAAATATTTCTCAACTTCCGGCAATATGATTGGCAAATGTTGCGCATCAATCATCTGTGGCAATCCATTCACATAATACACCGGGAATGGTTCTCCCCAGTAACGTTGGCGGGAGAAAACCGCATCACGCAAACGGTAATTGATTTTCCCTTTTCCCTGACCTATATTTTCCAGTTCTTCGATAACTTTTTTAGTCGCTTCTTTGTACCCCAATCCATTTAGGAAATCAGAATCCACTAATTGGAATCCTTCTTTGGCTCCAAAAGCCGCTTCCGAAATGTCTTTATCAAAAATATTTTTGATATCCTGCATTCCGTTTTGACCTTTGAAGAAATTGGCAAAAGCATAATCTCTTTCGTCTCCACAAGGAACCGCCATTACAGCACCTGTTCCGTAGCCCGCCAAAACATAATCACCAATCCAAACCGGAATCGCTTCCTTAGTAAACGGATGTTCCGCATAAGCTCCCGTGAAAACTCCCGAAATGGTTTTTACATCAGCCATACGCTCTCTTTCGGAACGTTTTGCCGTTTTTTCTATATACTCTTCAACTGCTGCTTTTTGTTCCGGAGTCGTGATTTGAGCCACCAATTCATGTTCCGGTGCTAATGTCATAAATGTCACTCCGAAAATGGTATCGGGACGGGTTGTGAAAACAGATATACTGCTTTCTGAATCCTTCAATTTGAAATCTACTGCCGCTCCAACACTCTTTCCAATCCAGTTTCTTTGTGACTCTTTGATTGATTCGCTCCAGTCGATATCATTTAATCCTTGCAATAAACGTTCAGCATAAGCAGAAATTCGCATACTCCACTGGGTCATTTTTTTACGAACAACCGGAAATCCGCCACGCTCTGAAACACCATTGATGATTTCGTCATTTGCCAAAACCGTTCCTAATCCCGGACACCAGTTTACTTCGGTTTCAGCTAAATAAGTCAATCTATATTGTAACAAGATTTTTTCTTGCTCGTCTTTAGAAAAAGCATTCCATTCAGCAGCTGAAAATGCTGTAATATTATCATCTGAAACTGCATTTACATTTGAATTTCCTTCTTTTTCAAAAAGAGCAATTAAAGTCGAAATATCCTCAGCCTTATCTGAATTTTTATTGTACCACGAATTGAATAATTGGATAAAAATCCATTGCGTATGCTTGTAATAATCCGGATTAGAAGTACGCACTTCTCTGTCCCAATCGAATGAAAATCCTATTTTGTCTAATTGTTTTCTGTAACCTGCAATTTGATTTCCTTCTTTATCAACACCTCCGTCAATATTCACGCGAGTCGTATCTTCCGGACGCTGTCCTGTTTGAATCGCATATTGTTCAGCCGGCAATCCAAAACTGTCGTAACCCATTGGGTGCAATACATTAAAACCCTGATGTCTTTTAAAACGGGAATACACATCCGAAGCAATATACCCCAGCGGATGTCCCACGTGCAACCCCGCTCCCGAAGGATAAGGAAACATGTCTAAAACGTAATGTTTTGGTTTTTCGGAAGTATTGGATGCTGCAAAAGTTTTATTATCAGCCCAGTATTTTTGCCATTTGGCTTCAATTTCGTTCGGATTGTATTTCATGTATTATAAATAATCTTTTTATTATTAAAAAGGATTAATAAATTAATTTGAATGTTTAAATAACGGCTCTAAGTTGAATAATAAATTTGCGTAACATCCCCAGTTTCTAGATTTGTTATTTTCAAAATCTACGGTATTTGTCATACTGCGATCCCCAACTAATTCAAAACTAAAATTTTTCAAAAAAGTGGTACCAAAACCAAACATATATCCCAAATTCACTTTATTATAAAAGTCCCTTAAATCTTCATTTTTATCTGATTTCGCATCTAAAACGTTTGTCATTCTAAAGCCTCCTAACAAATAAAATCCTTTATTGTAATCATTTTTTACATCATATTTAAAAAGGCTATGTAACTGTAGCGTTTTTAATTTAGCAGAATCAAAAAATTTTTGTACATCGTTTGATCCATAATAAACATAACTACCTTCTGAAGTTGTATTATAAATAAGATGGGCTTTTAAGCCATAGCGATTAGCAATTTTATAATCTACAAAACCTCCAATATTTAAAGGACTATTAGCTGAACCAGCTATTAATGGCCCATCAATTTCGATGTCATAAAAATTTGCTCCTAATAATACTCCATATCTTAAATCTTGTGAAAAAACGGAAATAGAAATTAAAAACAGTAATCCAATTAATATTTTTCTCATTTAAAATTATTTAGATTTTACAACTTTTAAGAAAATCAGTCGCAAATTTACATTTATTGTACGGGCTACGAAAACAATTTTCACAGAATGAAAAAAATATTAAAAATACTTATTCATGTAAGTAAAAATACTTATTTTTGCACTATGTTTTAAAAAACATAACCATGGCTACCCACAAAAATTACAGCATCGAAGTCAGACTTTGGATTGAAGAAACTGAAGGTCCATTTTTAGGAATTGGAAAAATATGGCTTTTAGAAAATATCCGAAAAACCGGTTCGATTACAAATGCCGCCAAAGAGATGAAAATGGCCTACCGACAAGCCTGGCAATTAGTGGAAGAAATGAACCAACGCGCCGAAAGTCCTTTAGTCGAAAAAGTATTAGGAGGAAAAGGCGGCGGCGGCGCCAAACTTACTGAAGCAGGCGAAAGAGCAATTGAAACTTTTTACGAAATAGAAAAACGAATCAAGGATTTTGCACATCAACAAGCCCAAAATCTAAAGTTTTAAAAAATTTAAATAGCAGTATTCTTTTTAAAGCATACTGAAATCTGCAACCTATAATTTATATAAAACACAATTAACAATCATCAGTATTCATTTTAAAACACACTGAAAAAACAACAATTATGAATCTAAAAATAACTCGTTTTCTTTTACTTCTGCCTTTAATTGGTTTTTGCCAGCAAAACACAAGCACCGCCGAAAAACCTTCAAAAACATTTCAACTCGGAGAAATTTTGGTAACCAACAAAAAAACAGACACCCTAAACCGAATCAGCAGTAAAACAATAGAAGCCTATAATAAAATGGATGTTTCCAGAGCTTTAAACTTATTGCCGGGAGTAACTTTGACTGCATCTGGACCAAGAAATGAATCTATGGTTTCTGTCCGTGGTTTTGATTTAAGACAGGTTCCGGTTTATATGGACGGAATTCCGGTTTATGTTCCTTATGACGGTTATGTAGATTTAGCCCGTTTTACCACTTTTGACTTGGCTACAATTGATGTAGCCAAAGGATTTTCTTCTATTATATACGGACCCAATTCATTAGGAGGAGCGATAAATTTGGTTTCCAGAAAACCGACAAAGAAGTTTGAATTTGACGGTTCATTAGGATTAATAGATACTGATGGACAAAAAAGCAATCTTAATATTGGTACTAATCTGGGTAAATTCTATGTTCAGGGAGGCTTCTCTTATTTAGACAGAAAATCGTATCAAATGTCTAAAAAATTCGTTCCTACTGCCAATGAAAACGGAGCTGAAAGAGACAATTCGTACCGAACAGATCAAAAAATAAGCATCAAAATTGGCTGGACACCATCTAAGAAAAGTGAATATGCTTTTGGCTACATCAATCAACAGGGAGAAAAAGGAAATCCGGTATATGCAGGAAGCGATACCCAAAACTCTCTGCTAACAAAACCCCGTTTCTGGCAATGGCCTAATTGGGATAAAGAAAGTTTTTATTTTATTTCGAACACCAATCTGAATGACAAAAACAGTTTTAAAACAAGACTGTATTACGATAAATTTAAAAACTTATTAATCAGTTATGACGATGCTACTTATACTAAAATAACCAAACCATACGCTTTTCAGAGTTATTATGACGATTATACGTATGGAGGAAATCTGGAATATGAAACCCGTTTTATTCCAAAAAACAACCTTAAAATTGCCGTTCAATTCAAAGAAGATGTGCATCGTGAACATAATTTAGGAGAACCTGTTCGCCGATTTGATGATCAAACCATTACTGTGGGAATTGAAGATGTTTATAAGCTAAACGAAAAACTGACTATTATTCCGGGAGTAAGTTATAATTCAAGAGAAAACAAAAAAGCGGAAGATTACAACAGTACTACAAAAGTGATTTCAGACTATCCCGATGCCGGAAAAAGTGAAGCTATCAATGCTCAAATTGGTTTCTTCTATCAATTGAATGAGGCACAAAAACTAGGCGCAACGATTTCACGAAAAACGAGATTTGCAACCATCAAAGACCGTTATTCGTACAGAATGGGTACGGCAATTCCAAATCCGGATTTAAAACCTGAAACGGCTTTGAATTATGAACTGAATTACAATGTGCAGTTTTTTAAGAAAATAAATTTCCAAACGGCCGCTTTCTACAGCTCACTTACTGATGCTATTTTAAGTGTAAGCAATGTACAGCCTGGAAAATCACAAATGCAAAATTTCGGAAAGGCTGAATATATGGGAGTTGAATCACAACTATCTTATTCACCTATTCAAAAACTAAACATTAGTGCTAATTACACTTACATAGCACGCAATAATTTAACGGATTCGAGTATTCATTTTACAGATGTTCCCAATACAAAAGCAATAGGAATAATTGAATACAAGGCTTCTGAATTATTGAAATTAATAGCCAATGCCGAATTTAATTCATCTAGATTCAGCACCAGCTATGGCACAAGAGTACCTGATTATACGCTTTTAAATATTTTTGTTTCCAGCAAAGTACTACCTCATTTTAGCATTGATGCGGGAATCAATAACATTTTCGACAGAAACTACAGTCTTGTTGAAGGTTATCCTGAGGAAGGAAGAAACTTCTTTATAACGCTGCGTTTTTTTAATCTTTAATACAAAAGCAACGGTAAATTAAATACGATGTTAAAGAAAAAGTATATTTTAATTTTTGTTTTATTACTGGTTGCGATACTAATTGGTGGCGCAGCTAGTGACAAAAACCCCGAATACATCGTACCTACAGAATTATACAAATTGGTTTATCCTGCTAATTTTGGAAATAATTTCGAAATACCTGCCAATAATCCTACTACCAAAGAAGGAGTCTATTTAGGTAGAATGCTTTTTTATGAAAAGCAACTTTCTTCCAATAACAAAATTTCCTGCGGAACTTGTCATCAGCAAAAACTGGCTTTTACAGATGGAAAACAATTTAGTTCAGGTGTAGACAACCAACTGACGGAGCGCAACAGCATGTCATTGGCCAACTTACTTTGGGTAAAGAATTTTTTCTGGGATGGACGAGCAAAAGGATTAGAGGAACAGGCAAAAGGACCACTCACTAATCCGCACGAAATGGGAAAATCGATAAAAGAAGGCATTAAAAAACTGGAAAAAACCAAAGAATATCCCCGTTTGTTTAAATTGGTTTTTGGAACAAACGAAATTAACAGTGACCGAATCCTGAAAGCCATTTCCCAGTTTGAGCGTACCTTAATTTCTGCTGATTCCCGTTACGATCAATATTTAAGAGGAACTTATCAGCCTACAAAGCAGGAACAAAACGGTATGGACTTGTTTATGACTAATGCAAATCCGGAAAAGAATATCAGAGGTGCCAGTTGTGCCCATTGCCACGGAACTCCTAAAATGTACAAAGAGTTGTTTCACAATAATGGACTCGACAGTGTGGCCGAAGATATTGGACGGAAAAAAATAACAGGATT
>Ga0308158_10001661_pt1 | contig 22978 bp, 22 predicted proteins | sample PhyBR2_FD_201038 | JGI IMG/M metagenome (GOLD analysis project Ga0308158, IMG submission 201038) | Phyllosphere microbial communities from UC Gill Tract Community Farm, Albany, California, United States - DLSLB.R2 | ecosystem: Host-associated > Plants > Phyllosphere > Unclassified | place: USA...
TACGTGCGCACCACGGGCCCGTTCGGGGGAGTGGAGAGCACCGAGGTGCGCTCGTTCACGACCGATGGCGAGCCCACGACCGACCCCGGCGAGGGTGGTCCCGGCGACGGTGACGGTGGTCCCGGTGACGGGGATGGCGGTCCCGGTGACGGGGATGGCGGACCTGGTGACGGGGATGGCGGACCTGGTGACGGGGATGGCGGACCTGGTGACGGGGATGGTGGACCCGGTGACGGTGACGGTGGACCCGGTGACGGTGACGGTGGACCCGGTGACGGTGACGGTGGACCCGGTGACGGCAGCGGGTCACAGGAACCGGATGGCGGCGCCTCCGACGGCGGGCCGAAGAGCCCCAGCGTCGACCGTCCCGGTGACACGCTGGCGACGACCGGCTCGTCCGGAACATGGACGCTCGGCCTCGGCATCGTCGCGCTCCTCGCGCTCGTCACCGGCGGCATCCTGCTCCTGAACGGGCGCCGCCGGGCCTAGTCCCGCTGGAAGACCCCGCCGGCGAGTGCCGGCGGGGTCTTCTCGTTCACCGCTCGGCCGCGAGACGAGAGCATCCGCTCTGAGGGACGTTCACACCTCTGAAGGACTTCCCGGACGTCAGAATCCTTCAGGATTGAGTGCCCTCAGCGGGCGGGCGCAGCAGGCGGAACTGCTCGCAGACCACAGGCATGGTGGGCTCGTAGCCGCGCGGATTCTCGGAGTGCTGACGCCAGTAGCGCTCGTGCACCTCACGCCAGTACTCGAGAGAGCGGTCACCCTCGCCCTCCGCGAAGGCGTGGGATGCCGAGACCTGATCGAAGGGCACGACATCGATGGCCGTGGTCTCGAGCAGCGCTCGCGGCCTGCCACGCCCATCCAGGATGATGCTCAGCTCGCCCACCTGGGGCAGCGGGTCGCCGGTGTGCTCGTAGTCCCACAGCGACGAGGCCGTCGCGGTCTTCGTCCCCGCCAGCACGAGCGCGAGCAGGCCGTCGGCATGCTCGGGGGTCGCACCGAACGACCATGCCTCGGGCAGCGTTTCGGGGAGGTGCGGAAGAGCAGCGCGGCACTCGCGCCAGAACTCGTCGATGGCCGCGTCGGTATGCATCCCCTCACCGTACGCGCCCCAGACGATCCGCCGTGCGGATGCGGTGATCAGGGATGGCCGATCTGCGCCGGTACCCTTGAATCCATGCTCAATATGGCCGAGGGCCTGTCCCGACTCGGCGCGCTCGCCGCGAATCCCGTCGTCGCCACCCTGGCGACCGCCTTCGCCGACGCGGGCTTCGACCTCGCCGTCGTCGGCGGCCCGGTGCGCGACGCGCTGCTCGGCCGCGAGACGCACGACCTCGACTTCACGACGGACGCCCGTCCCGACGACATCCTGCGCATCGTCAAGCCCATCTCGAGCACGCAGTGGGACATCGGGCGCGCCTTCGGCACGATCGGCGCGAGGATCCGCGGCGAGCAGGTCGAGATCACCACCTACCGCGCCGACAGCTACGACGGCGTCACCCGCAAGCCGGTGGTGGAGTTCGGCGACGCGATCGACGGCGACCTGCTTCGTCGTGACTTCACCGTGAACGCCATGGCCCTGCAGGTTCCTGCGGTCAAGCTCATCGACCCGACGAGCGGGGTCGAAGACCTCGTCGCCGGCGTGCTGCGCACCCCGATCGACCCCGAGATCAGCTTCGGCGACGACCCGCTGCGGATGCTGAGGGCGGCGCGCTTCAGCGCCCAGCTCGGCTTCGACGTCGAAGACCGCACCTTCGTGGCCATCGAGAAGCTCAGGGAGACGCTGAAGATCGTCAGCCCCGAGCGCGTGCAGGGCGAGCTCGTGCGGCTCATGCAGACGGATGACCCGGTGAAGGGCATCCGGGTGCTGGTCGAGACCGGCCTGATCGACGAGTTCCTGCCCGAGGTCAGCGCGCTGCGGCTCGAGGTCGACGAGCATCACCACCACAAAGACGTGTACGAGCACTCGCTCACCGTGCTGCGGCAGGCGATCGATCTCGAGAAGACGCGCAATCCGGGTGCCGCGCCCGACGTGCCGCTGCGTCTCGCCGCGCTGCTGCACGACATCGGCAAGCCGCGCACCCGCAAGCTCGAATCCGGGGGAGGGGTGACGTTCCACCACCATGACGTGGTCGGCTCCCGCATGGCCCGCAAGCGCCTGCAGGCCCTGCGCTTCGACGGCAACACGATCGACGCGGTCGCGAAGCTGATCGAGCTGCACCTGCGCTTCTTCGGCTACGCCGAGGGAGCCTGGACCGACAGCGCCGTCCGCCGCTACGTGCGCGACGCCGGAGACCTCGTCGAGCGCCTGCACATCCTCGTGCGCGCCGACGTCACCACCCGCAACAAGCGCAAGGCCGCCCGCCTCGCCTCGGCCTATGACGACATCGAGCGGCGCATCGTCGAGCTGCGCGAGCAGGAAGAGCTCGACAGCATCCGCCCCGAGCTCGACGGCAACCAGATCCAGCAGATCCTGGGCATCAGTCCAGGCCGCGAGGTCGGTGAGGCCTACCGGTTCCTGCTCGAGGTGCGTCTCGACGAGGGCGTGATCGGTGCGGATGCCGCCGAGCAGCGACTCCGCGAATGGTGAGCCGTGAGGGTGCCGCGCCCCCGCATCCGATCTACACTGGGCACACCCATCAGCGCCGATCGGAGCCAGCGTGCCGTCCCCCTGGTCGTCATCGCGTGACGCCTCACCCGAGGTCTCGCGCCTTCTCATCGAGCGCGCGCACGAAGAGCTCGTGGCAGGCAACCTCGACGACCGACGCCTGCAGCAGGTGCGGCCGCTCGTGCGGGCATCGTGGGAGCGAGCCTGGCAGGGTCGCGTCGGCGCCGAGGGGCTGCCCCCGCTCGACTTCAGCGACGACGCCCTCGAGGCGTACCGCACCGGGCATCCGCTCGCCGGGGTGATGGACCTCATCCGGTCGCTGCTGCTGCCGGGCAGCGCCGAGGACTCGGGTGTCGTGGTGGCGGTCGGCGACCACGCCGGCCGGCTGCTGTGGGTCGAGGGAGATCTGCGCCAGCGCGTGCTGTCGGGCGAGATGGGATTCGTCGCGGGCGCGAACTGGTCGGAGCAGATGGTCGGCACCTCGGCGCCGGGCACAGCGCTCACCCTCGGCGAGTCGGTGCAGATCCACCACGCCGAGCACTACAACCGTCTCGTGCAGCCGTGGTCGTGCACCGCTGCCCCCGTGTTCGACCCCGAGACGCGGCGCATCCTCGGCGTGATCGATGTCACCGGCGGCGCCGAGGCGGTCACGCCGCAGGCCCGGATGCTGGTGGATGCGACCGCGCGAGCCGTCGAGTCCGAGCTGCTCGTCGCCCGCCTGCGGGCGCGCAGCGAGGCGCCCCGCGGCCCGGAGCGGTCGCCGCGCCGCTCGCCGCGTGACACCAGGCATGCGCGACTGCAGGTGCTGGCACGCGATCGCGCCCGCCTCGAGGTCGACGCCGTCGACGGCGAGACCGTGATCGAGCTCAGCGCCAGGCATGCCGAGATCCTGCTCATGCTCGCGGTGCACCGGCAGGGGCTGTCGGCCGAGCGGCTCGCCGAGCTCGTGTACGGCGAGGGCGCGTCGCCCGACACGCTGCGGCCCGAGATGGTGCGACTGCGCAAAGTGCTCGAGCGCGTGTCGCCCGATCTCGCACCGCAGTCGCGCCCGTACCGGCTGACCGCACCGCTCGAGACCGACGCGCAGAACGTGCTGTCGCTGCTCGATCGAGGGGCGCACCGGGTCGCGCTCAGCGCCTACCCCGGTGCGGTGCTGCCCGAGTCGGCGTCGCCGGGTGTCGAGGAGTTCCGCGAGACGGTGCGCGCGGCGCTGCACGAGGTGATGGTCAGCGAGGCCAGCCTCGACGTGCTGCTCGCATACGCCGAGATCCCCGAGGGCCAGAACGACGCCGAGGCGCTGCGTCTCGCCCTCGAGATGCTCCCGGCCCGCTCTCCGAGACGGGCAGGTCTGGTCGCGCGGATCGAGCGTCTGGGCTGACCGCTTCCCCTTTCGAATCGCTCAACTGGTCGCTCTGAGCCGTCCATTGCCGCCATTCGAGCGATTCGAAACCCCGGGGAGAGCTCCTGCAACCGACTGCAACGTTGCGCACGGGGGTGCAACGTGACGCGACCTACCGTCGAACCCAACAGCCGCGCAGCATCGAGGCCGCGGCCCGTCGAAGGAGTCAACGATGACCATCGTCGAAGAAGACGTGTCCACCGCCTACGCCGCTCCCGGCCAGCCCGGAGCCGTCGCGAACTACCGCGCCCGCTACGGGCACTACATCGGCGGCGAGTTCGTCGAACCGGCCAAGGGGCAGTACTTCGAGAACGTCAGCCCGGTCAACGGCAAGCCGTTCACCGAGGTCGCCCGCGGCACCGCAGAAGACATCGACCGCGCGGTCGACGTCGCCTGGAAGGCCTTCGAGTCGTGGAAGCGCACCTCGCCCGCCGAGCGCGCGGTCATCCTCAACAGGATCGCCGACCGCATCGAGCAGAACCTCGAGATGATCGCCGTCGCCGAGACGTGGGAGAACGGCAAGCCGGTGCGCGAGACGCTCGCCGCAGACATCCCGCTCGCGGTCGACCACTTCCGCTACTTCGCCGGCGTTCTGCGCGGGCAGGAGGGCGGTATCAGCCAGCTCGACGAGAACACCGTGGCGTACCACTTCCAGGAGCCACTGGGCGTGGTCGGGCAGATCATCCCGTGGAACTTCCCTATCCTGATGGCCACGTGGAAGCTCGCTCCCGCGCTCGCCGCAGGCAACTGCGTCGTGATCAAGCCCGCCGAGCAGACCCCGGCGTCGATCCTGTTCCTCTTCGAGATCATCGGCGACCTACTGCCCGCCGGCGTCGTGAACATCGTGAACGGCTTCGGCATCGAGGCGGGCGCACCGCTCGCGCAGCACAAGCGCATCCGCAAGGTCGCGTTCACGGGTGAGACCACCACTGGCCGGCTGATCATGCAGTACGCCTCGCAGAACCTCATCCCGGTCACGCTCGAGCTCGGGGGCAAGTCGCCCAACGTCTTCTTCGAAGACGTCGCCCGCGCCGACGACCCGTTCTACGACAAGGCGCTCGAAGGTTTCACGATGTTCGCGCTCAACCAGGGGGAGGTCTGCACCTGCCCGTCGCGTGCGCTCATCCAGCGCTCGATCTACGACGGCTTCCTCGCCGACGGCCTCGAGCGCGTGGGCAAGGTCATCCAGGGCAATCCGCTCGACCCCGCCACGATGATCGGCGCGCAGGCGTCGAACGATCAGCTCGAGAAGATCCTCAGCTACATCGACATCGGCAGGCAGGAGGGCGCGAAGCTGCTCGCCGGAGGAGGGCGGGCCGACCTCGGCGGCGACCTCAGCGAAGGCTTCTACGTCGAGCCGACGGTTTTCGAGGGCAGCAACAGCATGCGCATCTTCCAGGAGGAGATCTTCGGCCCCGTGCTCTCGGTCACGAGTTTCAGCGACTTCGACGACGCGATCTCGATCGCCAACGACACCCTCTACGGGCTCGGCGCCGGCGTGTGGAGCCGCAGCGGCGACACCGCGTATCGAGCGGGGCGCGCCATCCAGGCCGGCCGCGTGTGGACGAACACGTACCACCAGTACCCGGCGCACGCCGCGTTCGGCGGGTACAAGCAGTCGGGCGTCGGCCGCGAGAACCACAAGATGATGCTCGATCACTACCAGCAGACGAAGAACCTGCTGGTGTCGTACGCGGAAGGCCCGATGGGCTTCTTCTGATCGGTCCGCAAGCTGCCGGGGCGGGCGTCGCACGACGCCCGCCCCGGCAATCGTCCTCGAGACAGGGAGTCGAGATGGTCAGCATCGGAAAGTACGAGCGGGTGGATGTGTCGGATGCCGCCGCCGAGCTGCTGCGCGAGCTGACGGCTCAGCACGGGCCGCTGATGTTCCATCAGTCGGGTGGATGCTGCGACGGCTCGTCGCCCATGTGCTACCCGATCGGCATGTTCATCACCGGCCCGAGCGACGTGCTCCTCGGGCGGCTCGACATCGAGGGGCTCGACCCGATCGAGGTGTTCATGTCGGAGTCGCAGTTCGAGTACTGGAAGTACACGCACCTGACCATCGACGTCGTGCCGGGTCGCGGGGCCGGGTTCAGCGTCGAGGGCCCGACCGGCATGCGGTTCCTCATCCGATCGCGGATGCTGAACGACGCCGAGCTCGAGTACTTCGGCCTCGCCCCGGCATAGGCATCCGGATCCGCGTCAGCGGAAGAAGAAGAACGAGAGCATGCCGAAGAGCTGAGGCAGAAGCGTCACGCCGAACACCACGAGGATGATCACGAGGGTGACCCATGAGAAGCCCTTGCGCAGGCGCCGGCCCTGCGGGGCGACGCCGGGGGCCGGGGGAGTGAGCATGCCGACGGGCGGGGCGAAGGGCAGCGGCGCGGCCGTCGCCGTGCCCGGCTGCGCGACCGGATGCTGCACCGCCTGCTGCGCGAGCCTGAGCCGGTCGTCGCGCCAGCGCGCCCACTGATCGAACTTCGTCATGAGGGCGCCGACCGTGCCGAACAGCCACGCCCACGTGCTCACGTCGGTGGTCGAGGCCGGCCGGCGCATGTACAGGAACAGCCAGTCGTCGACGATCTCGACGTCGAGCTGGGCCGCATGGTCGATGAAGCGCGCCATGATGTCGGGCGTGAACAGGTAGAGCGCGTCGGCCTCGTAGCCGCTCGGGCAGTACAGGGTGAAGTGCTGGTCGAAGTCGCCCTCGAGCGAGAGCCGCTGGTCTTTCGAGAACGTCGAGGGCAGGTTCGAGCCGAGCGAGTTGTTCCCGAGCGCATCGAGCACGATGTTCGGCAGCGGCACGTCGAGCTTCACGGCGACGTACCCCCAGTTGTGCGTCGTCTTGTTCTTGCCGGATCCGGTCGTGTAACGGTAGTTGCCGAACTCGACGAACCGCGGGTGCTGGCCGCGGACGAGCTGCGACGCCATGCGCGAATGGCCGAGGTGGAAGATCATGCCGGGCAGCGGCGGATCGCTGACGAACGGACGGAAGGTCATGCCGTTCGCCTCGGCGAAGCGCGCGATCCGGTAGGTGCTCTCCCGGTTCTTCCGCTGCGAGATCACGAACAGCGGGATGCCGATGCCGGCGATCGCGAACGGGATCAGCGCCGGAAGCGTGAACAGCGCCCCGAACCCGGCTTCGCCCGAACCGGCGGCCGCGATCAGTCCGAACAGTGTCATTCCGATGGCGGGCAGGAACACGAGGGCGAAGATGACCCCGACGACGATCATGATCGCCACCTGCGCGCCCGATGAGGGGTTCTGCGCCTTGACCCTGCGCCAGAACTCGCTCACGGCGCGGGGGTCGACCGGCTCGGTGAGCGGACGCGTCTCGAACGGGAGCTGCGGGGGCGGCGCCGGATTCATGCGTCCACGGTACCTGCCATGATCGATGGGTGACTCAGACCCGAACCCTTCCCAGTCTCGACGGCCGCACGTTCAAGATGGTGTCGTCGACGACCTCCGTCGTCGACCACGACGCCCCGAGCGTCTTCCACTACTTCGAGCAGGACGGTGCGATCTGGGGCGACTACACCGGTGACACCGTCACGATCGGCCGTTTCGTCGGCACCCGCACCGGCGACACCATCTGGGTGTCGTTCGTGCACGTGCTCGCCGCCACGGGCGAGGTCGTGACCGGCGACGGCGAGAGCGACATCGAGGTCGACGACGACGGGATGCTGCGCCTGGTGGAGCACTATGAGATGCACGGCGCTGCGCAGCTCAGCGTCTGCGTCGAGACCGCGGCGGTCTGACACCGCAGGTCGCGGTCATCGCGGCGGCAGGGCTCCGCGCCCGGCCGTCGCCGGCGTCCACTGGGTCATGCCCAAGGGCACATCGAGGCTGCGCTCGGGCAGGTCGGGTGGAAGCACGAACGGCCGGCGGATAACCTCGTCGAGAACCACGACGCTGACCACCGTTCGCACCTCGGGAAGCTGGGCGATCACCCCTGTCGAGAACTCGTGCACCCCGCTGACATCCGTCGCGCGGATCAGCAGCATCGCGTCGTGCTCTCCGGTCGTCACGGCGCAGTACTCGATGTCGGGCATCTCGGCGATCTGCGCTCGGAAAGACGCCCACGCCTGCGGGTACACCGTGACGAAGATCATCGCACCGATGGAGAGTCCTGCCTTGGCGGGATCGACGCGGGCGCTGAAACCCGTGATGACCCCGTCGGCCATCAGCGCCTCGACCCTCGTATACGCGTTGGCGCGAGAGATGCCGACCTTCTCGGCGAGAGCGGCGATCGAGATGCGTCCGTTCTCACGGAGCAGATCGAGGATCCGGTACGAGACCGGATCGAGGGCGGCGGCACTTCGTCCAGAATCCCGGTTGTCTTCAGCATCAGTGCTGGACATTCTGCATCCCAATCCTCATCGTTCGGACAGACTTTGTCTTCATGACGCAATGTCATTGGACAGATCGTCGCACATCATGGGAATCTGATCACGGTCGTCCACCCTGAGATGACCCGGACTCCCGATCCACCCTGCCAATGGAGGTACCCATGCTGTCGACGCTGCGCACGCCGGCGATCGTCTTCGGAGCGGTCGCGCTCATCGCCCTGACCGGATGCTCGGGAGGGAACTCCGCGAACAACAGCAACGACGGCGGGGCGAAGTCCGGTGGCTCCCTGGTCATCGACACCGCCTTCTCGGTCGAGACCGCCGACCCCGGGCACACCTACGACCCGACCGGCAACATGCTCGCCAAGGCGATGTACGAGACGCTCGTCGACTTCAAGGGCTCCGACGTCTCGACCCCGATCCCGGGTCTGGCGTCGTGGGAGGCCAACGACACCGCGACCGAGTTCACGTTCACCCTCGAAGACGGCCGCGTCTTCTCGGACGGCACCCCGATCGAGGCGAAGGACGTCGTCTTCTCGCTGCAGCGCATCCAGGGCATGGCCGACGCCAAGCCCAACTTCCTCCTCGCGGGCGTCACCATCACGGAGGTCGACGCCAAGACGATCGTCTTCACCACCGAGACGCCCCTGCTGCAGCTGCCCGCCATCCTCGCCAACCCGGCGCTCGGCATCGTCAACGCCGACGTGGTGATGAAGAACGGCGGCAGCACCGATGGCGCCGACTCCGCGCAGAAGTACTTCGACGGCGCATCCGCCGGCTCGGGTCCCTTCGTGCTCGACACGCTCGACCTCAGCTCGCAGATCGTGCTGAAGAAGAACGACGAGTACAACGGCGACGAGAAGCCGGCCTACGACCGCGTCGTCATCCGCAACGTCTCCGAGAGTGCGACCCAGCTCGCCAACCTCAAGGGCGGCGACTCGATGGTCGCCATGGACCTCAACGGCGACCAGGTCAGCGGTCTGGGCGACGGCCTCGAGGTCGACTCGGTTCCGTCCGGCCAGACCATCTTCCTGCTGCTGAACCAGTCGACCGGCGTCGCCGGCGACCTGGCCAACGTGAAGCTCGCCGAGGGCATCCGGTACGCGCTCGACTACCCGGCTCTGCTCGAGCTCGCCGGAGCCGGCGCCGAGCAGGCCACCGGCGTGATCCCGCCCGGATTCGAGGGCGCGCTCGACAAGGGCGTCACGCAGGACCTCGACAAGGCGAAGGCCGCCTTCGACGAGGCCGGCTACACCGGTCAGACCCTCAAGCTCCAGTTCCCGAACGACTACCCTGTGGGCGGCGTGGAGTTCACCCCGCTCGCCGAGCGCATCCAGGCGCAGCTGAAGGACGCAGGCGTGACCGTCGAGCTGGCCCCGGCGCCGTTCGCGACCGAGCTCGACGCCTACGTGAACGGAACCGAGGGCTTCGGCCTGTGGTTCTGGGGTCCCGACTACGCCGACTCGGCGAACTTCCTGCCCTTCGGCCCCGGCCTGAAGGTGGGCCTCCGCTCGGGCTGGGAGCAGTCCGCCAACCCCGAGATCGCCGAGATCGCCGCGGATGCCGCCAGCGCGACCGACCCCGAGGAGCGCACCGCCGCATTCACGAAGTTCGCGGAGGAGATGCAGCAGAGCGGACCGTTCGTGCCGCTGATCGTCCCCGGCCGCAACATCGCCACCTCTGACAAGGTCGACGGCGCCGTCTACAACTCCGTCTGGGAGATGGACATCGCCGAGATCACGCCCGCCGGCTGAACGGACCGACCGTGATGACGACAGTGGCTGTGCAGACACAGGCGCAGCGCAAGAAGTCGCCCCTGGCGGGGTACCTGCTGCGCAGGGCCGGCACCTCGGTGCTGCTGCTGATCGGCGTCACGGTCGTGACGTTCCTCCTCACCAACCTGGTGCCCGGAGACCCGGTCTCCGCGGCACTGGGTGAGGGGGCGTCTCAGAACCCCGAGACGCGCGAGGCCTTCATCAAGGCGCAGGGGCTCGACCAGCCCCTCTTCGTGCAGTACTTCATCTACATGGGCAAGCTGCTGCGCGGTGACCTCGGCACGTCGCTCGTGACCGGGCAGCCGGTGACCGCAGATCTCGCCACGGCGGTGCCGGCCACCATCGAGATCGCCCTGTGCGCGATCGTGCTGAGCCTCGCGGTCAGCCTGGTGCTCGGCACCCTCGCGGCCTACCGGCGCGGCCTGGTCACCGACCAGATCGTGCGGGTGGTGACCCTGATCGGGCTCAGCGTGCCGACCTTCTGGCTCGCGCTCGTGAGCTTCTACGTGTTCTTCCTCAACCTTCGCATCGCCCCTGGTTCCGGCCGCATCTCGCCCGCGATCATCCCGCCGCCGCGCGTGACGGGGCTGTACACGATCGACTACCTGCTCAACGGCGACGGCGTCGGCTGGGCCGACGCGATGGCGCACCTGGCGCTGCCGGTGATCGTGCTGTCGCTGGTCACGATCGGCCTGCTGACGCGCTTCATCCGCACCTCGGTGCTCGAGGTGCTCGCCAGCGACTACGTCCGGGCGGCCCGCGCCAAGGGGCTGCCCGCCATGCGGGTGATCCTCGACTACGTCCTCCGCGGGGCGGCTCTGCCGGTGCTGACCGTGGTCGGCGTGGCCTTCGGCTCACTGCTCTCGGGCACGGTGCTCGTCGAGTCGGTGTTCGCCTGGCCAGGACTCGGCACGTACGCCTACAACTCGGCGGCCAACCTCGACCTGCCGGGGATCATGGGCGTCGGCCTCATCGTCGGCGTCATCTACCTGGTCATCAACTTCGTCGTCGACCTGCTGTACGGCGTACTCGACCCGAGAGTGAGGATCGCATGAGCCCTCGCGAACCCCGCATGCCGGGGCGGCTCAGGCTGCGCTGGCCCCGTGCCTGGCGCACCCCGCTCGGCATCATCGGCAGCGTCATCGCCGCCGCCTGGATCATCGTCGCCTTCACCGCGCAGTGGTGGGTGCCGTTCGAGCCGAACGCCCAGGCGCTGCCCCGCCTTCAGGCGCCGGGAGTCGACACGCTGCTCGGCACCGACGGCAACGGCCGCGACATCTTCTCGCGACTCATGACCGGCGCCACCGTCACGATCCCGCTCGCCCTGACCCTCGTCGTGGCGGCTCTCGTCATCGGCGCCGTGATCGGCGCGCTCGCCGGCTACTTCGGGGGCTGGGTCGACGAGACCCTCATGCGCATCACCGACCTGTTCATGGCGTTCCCGACCGTCATCCTCGCGATGGTCGTCGCCGCATCGCTCGGACCCTCCCTGTTCAACGCCGTGATCGCGGCCGTCGTGGTGTCGTGGCCGCAGTACTCGCGCGTGACCCGCAGCATCGTGCTGTCTCTGCGCAACCAGAACTACGTGATCGCCGGCCGCCTGCTCGGTCACTCGCCCGCGCGCACCCTGCTGGTCGACATCCTTCCCAACGTGGCGGGTCCTCTGCTGGTGCTCGCGACGCTCGACATCGGCGCGGCGATCCTGCTGCTGTCGGGTCTGTCGTTCCTCGGCCTGGGCGCGCAGCCGCCCACACCCGAATGGGGTTCGATGATCTCCGCCGCGATGCAGAACTTCGACGCGTGGTGGCTCGGCGTGTTCCCCGGTCTCGCGATCCTCACGGTCGTGCTCGCCTTCAACTTCCTCGGCGACGCGCTGCGCGACATCCTCGACCCGACGGCCGAGGTGACGCACGAGAAGCAGACCGAACTCGTCGCATCGAGCGGAGGCGGCGCATGAGCATCCTCGACATCCGCGACCTCACCGTCGACATCGGCCGCCCTCTCGTCAAGGGCCTCTCGGTGCAGCTCGATGCCGGGCGCATCCACGGCCTCGCGGGCGAATCCGGATCCGGAAAGACCCTGACCGCCATGTCGGTCCTCGGCCTGCTGCCGCGTCACGCGCGCACCGGCGGTTCGATCCGGCTGGGCGGCACAGAGCTGCTCGGACTCGGCAGGCGGGCGCTGAACCGCATCCGCGGCAAGCGCATCGCGATGGTCTTCCAGGACCCGTCGGCCTCTCTGCACCCGCAGATCCCTGTGGGACGCCAGCTCACCGACCACATGCGCGTCCACCTCGGGCTGCGCGGAGCGGCCGCCCGCCGGCGCGCCGTCGAGCTGCTCGAGCGCGTGCAGGTGCCGAACCCCGACGAGGCGCTGCGCCGCTACCCGCACCAGTTCTCCGGCGGCCAGAGGCAGCGCATCGCGATCGCCTGCGCGCTCGCCTGCGATCCGGAGGTGCTGCTCGCCGACGAGCCGACCACGGCACTCGACGTGACCGTGCAGGCCGGGATCCTCACCCTGCTGCGCGAGCTGGCCGACGAACGCCAGATCGCCGTTCTGCTGGTGACGCACGACCTCGGCGTGATGAGCGCGATCGCCGACGTCGTCACCGTCATGAAGGACGGCAGGGTCGTCGAGCACGCCGACCGCGAGACGCTGTTCCGCGACCCGCAGCACGAGTACACGAGGCAGCTGCTCGCCGCCCTGCCGGGTTCGCGCATCGAAGGAGGCGACGACCATGACGCATGAGACCGTCCTCGACGCTCAGGGCATCGTCGTCCGCTACCCGGGCAACCCGCCCGTGGTCGCGGTGAACGACGTGTCGCTCCAGGTCCACGCCGGTGAGACCGTCGCCCTCGTCGGCGAATCGGGCAGCGGCAAGTCCAGCCTCGCCCGCGCCGCGGTCGGCATCGAGAAGCTCGCCGGCGGCACCGCCCGCTTCCTCGACGGCGAGGTCACCCCGCTGCGCGTGCGCCGCCGACCGAAGCACCTCACCGGCATCCAGATGGTCTTCCAGGACCCATCGACCTCGCTCAACCCGCGCCGCCGCATCGGCGAGCAGATCGCCGACGGCATCGCCACCGCCCGCGCCCGCGGTGCCGAGGGCTCCAGGGTCGAGGAGTGGCTCGAGAAGGTGGGCCTGCCCACAGCATCCGTCTCGAAGTTCCCGCACCAGTTCTCGGGCGGTCAGAAGCAGCGCATCGCGATCGCGCGGGCGCTCGCCGCCCGCCCCCAGCTGCTCGTCGCCGACGAGCCGATCTCGGCGCTCGACGCATCGACGCAGACCAGCGTGGCCGCCCTCATGCGCGATCTCGTGAAGGAGGCGGGCGCGGGGATGCTGTTCATCTCGCACGACCTCGCCGTGGTGCAGCGCATCGCCGACCGCACGTTCGTGATGTTCGGCGGCCGGGTGCTCGAATCGGGGCCGACCGCCCAGCTCTGGGCCGACCCGCAGCATCCGTACACGCAGGCGCTGCTGGCCGCGATACCCGAGCCCGATGGCGCGGGCCGCATCCCGTCGGCCCCGTCGGCTGCCGAACGGGCGATCTGGGCAGACATCCCCGCCGTGCAGCGCTGACGAGGTCACTCGCCGTTCACCCGCCGGACGCGGGCGCGTAAGCATCACCCGGCACGATGACCCGGTGCCAGCGCCCTCGATGACCGTGATCGTTCCCGCGAAGGACGCGGGCGAGTTCATCGGAACGACGCTCGAGACCCTCACCCGGCAGTTCGCTGACGACCGCTCGCTCAAGCTCGTCGCGATCGACGACGGCTCGAGCGACGAGACAGGCGCGATCATGAGGCGCTATGCGGAGCGCTTCGCGCACGCCGAAGTGCTCCGCAACGAGTCTCCGCGGGGACTGGCGACGGCGCGCAACCAGGGGCTCGCGCACGTCGAGGGCGACGCCTTCTGCTTCCTCGACGGCGACGACTGGATGCAGCCGGGCCGGCTGCCGGTGCTGCAGCGGGCGCTGCATGAGCTCGACTGCGACCTCGTGCGCACCGACCACGTCACGGTCACGGGGCCCGAGCGCCGTCTGGTGCGTGCCCCGTTCACGCACCGGGGCGTCGTCGCCGATCCCCGGGAGGCCATCCTGCCGACGGACGACCGCACCATGGTCGACTATCCGTTCGCCTGGGCGGGCCTGCTGCACCGGCGAACGCTCGACCGCGGCCTCGCGAATTTCAGCGATGGACTGTTCACGGCCGAGGATCGTCCGTGGATCTGGCGACTGCACCTGCACGCCGAGTCCTTCGCTGTCGTCGACGCCCCGCGCCTGCTGTACCGGCGCGGCCTGTCGGACTCGCTGTCGAAGACCCTCGACCGGCGGCAGCTGCACTTCTGCCGCGCGCTCGGGGAGGTGCTGGATCTCGTCGAAGCCGATCGCGAGGCGGAGCGGATGCTGCCCAAGGCGGTGTTCAGCGTGCTGGCGCTGAGCTCACATCACCTCGTGCGGTCGCGTCGCATGCACCCCGCGGTGCGCAAGGAGATGCGCAGCGGCATCCGGAGTCTGCTGGCGCGCCTGCCGCGCGACCAGGCGCGGGCCGCGATCGACCGGATCGGCGGCCCGCGCCGCCGGGTTCTCGCGCGGGTGCTGCGAGAGGCGTCCCGCGCATGACCGGAACGATCCAGCTGTTCGCCCTGCACAGCGCGTACGGACTCATGACGGCGGCAGCCGCGACCGACGCGGGACTGCTGGGCGAAGCCGAAGAGCGCATCCTCGTGCCGATGAACACCGCGAAGGTGCCAGAGACCGCGCACGATCTGGAATCGGTGCCACGCCTGGCATCGCTGCGGGCGCGATTCGACCGTATCGAGCCGCTGAACCCGCTGCTCGATCCCCTGCATCCGACCACATGGCAGCCGGACGATCAGGATCTGCCGATGCTCGAGCGGCTCTTCCGGCGGGCGTGGAACCTCGGCGACGCCCGGATCGAGCTGTTCGTGCAGTCGCCGCAGGTCGCCCCGGCGCGCACGCTGATGGCGCTGTTCTCGCAGGCGGGGCTGGGCGTGATCGGCGACGGGCTGATGACGTACTCGCCGATCCGCGATCAGCTGCCCCGGCAGCTCACCGAGCGCGTCTCCCGCGTCGTCTATCCCGATGTCGTTCCCGGCGCCGCCCCGCTCGTCTTCGGCGAGACGGGGGCGACGCGGGTGCCGGTCGCCGTCGCAGAGTTCGGCACGGTGCTGCGTGAGGTGGGGGAGGCGCAGCCGGATGCGCGACTCGACGCCCTCATCGATCCGGCAACGCCGACGGCGCTCGTGCTCGGGCAGTACCTCTCCGCCCTCGGGCTGGTCAGCGCCGAGGAGGAGAGCGCGCTGCAGGTGCGGATGGTGCAGAAGGCGGCGGATGCCGGGGCGCAGCGCATCGTGTTCAAACCGCACCCCTCCGCCCCGCCGGCGCTGTCTGAGGCGCTGGCGAAGCGGGCGTCCGCCCTCGGGCTCGGCTTCGCCGCCTACGCCGGCGACCAGCCGGCCGAGTTCGTCGCGCACCGCCTCGGGGCCATGGCGGTGATCGCCGGCTTCTCGACGGCGCTGCCGACGGTCCGGGCGGTGTTCGGCATCCCGATCCACGCCGTCGGCACCGGCACCGTGCTCTCGCGGCTGACACCGTTCGAGAACAGCAACCGGGTGCCTGCGGTCATCGTCGACGCGCTTGAGCGAGGTGCCGACCCGGCCGATCTGCAGGGGCTCGTCGACGCCGCCGGGTACGCGATGCAACCCGAGATCGTGACGCATCTTCGCGCGAGGGCCGTCGCCGTGCTCGAGCGCCTGACCCCTGATGAGCGTGCTCGCCTCGTGCCCTCGTCGCGGCTGCGGAGGCTGGATCTGCCGGGTGCGCCGGCGCCGACACCGCTGCAGCGTGCGGGCGAATCGGCCGGGGGAGTGGGACGCTGGGAAGAGCTGCGGCTCACCGCAGCCGGCGCGAAGCGCCGTGCACGCAGAGTCTGGAAGGCGGCGACCGGCCGATGACCGAGAACGCGCTCACCGTCGCGATCATCCCCGCACGAGGCGGGTCGAAGGGCGTGCCTGGCAAGAACCTTCGCCGGGTGGGCGGGCAGCCGCTGGTCGAGAGAGCCGTGCGGGCCTGCACGGCAGCCGACGGAGTCGACCTCGTCGTGGTCAGCACCGACGACGCCGAGATCGCCCGCATCGCCGAGACCGCCGGCGCTCGGGTCGTCGCGCGCCCCGCTGAGCTGTCGGGCGACACCGCCACGTCCGAGAGCGCGCTGCTGCACGCCCTCGACGTTCTCGCCGCAGACGGGGTCGACGTGGGCACCGTGGTGTTCGTGCAGGCGACCTCGCCGTTCATCCCCGGCGATGGCATCGCCGAGGCGGTCGCGCACATCGCCGCCGACCGGTTCGACAGCGTCTTCTCGGCCTTCGAGACCTACGGCTTCCTCTGGCGACGGGATGCCGATCAGCACGCCGCCGCCATCAACCACGACGCCACCCACCGCCCCCGCCGGCAGGACCGCGAGCCGCACTACCTCGAGACCGGCGCCTTCTACGCCTTCACCGCCGACGGCTTCCGCGCGGCCGGCCACCGGTTCTTCGGACGCATCGGCATCGTCGAGGTGCCCGAGGCGTCTGCCATAGAGATCGACGACGAGCACCAGCTGGCCGTCGCCGGCGCGCTCGCTGCGCTCGGCGCATCGGCGGATGCCCCGATCCCCGCATCCGTGCTCGTGACCGACTTCGACGGAGTGCACACCGACGACACGGCGACCGTCGACACCGACGGTCGCGAGTCCGTGCGGGTGAGCCGTGAGGACGGCATGGGCGTCTCACTGCTGCGTCGGGCGGGCATCCCGATGCTGATCCTCTCCACCGAGCTGAACCCGGTCGTCGCGCGCAGGGCCGAGAAGCTGCAGCTGCCGGTTCTGCACGGCATCGACGACAAGGCCGCGGCGCTCACCCGCTGGGCCTCCGAGAACGACGTCGCACTCGCCGACATCGCCTACGTCGGCAACGACGTGAACGACCTCGGTGCCTTCGGCGTCGTCGGCTGGCCGATCGCGGTCGCCGATGCGCACCCGGCCGTGAAGGCCGCCGCGCGCATCGTGCTCACCCGCCGCGGCGGCGAGGGCGCCGTGCGCGAGGTCATCGAGCGGATGCTCGCCTCCCGCTGACCCGCTCACCCGCCCCGGTTCGTCGCACCCGCGTCGGCAGACCGTCATCCACCCGACCCCGCAGGTTCACCTGGCGCACGTAGACACAGAGGACACGACCGGAAACGGAGGTCCTCATGACCGTCAGCATCGCAGACCGCGTGATCGGCGGGGGCCGACCCACGTACGTCATCGCCGAGATCGGCCTGAACCACAACGGCGATGTCGAGATCGCCAAGCAGCTCATCGACGTGGCCCGCGCCGCCGGCGCCGACGCCGTGAAGTTCCAGAAGCGCACGCCCGAGATCGCCACCCCCGAGCACATGCGAGACGTGCCGCGCGAGACGCCCTGGGGCACCATGAGCTACCTCGACTACCGGCGCCGGGTCGAGTTCGATCGCGAGCAGTACATCGAGATCGGCGACCACGCCACCATGGCCGGGCTCGACTGGTTCGCCTCGCCGTGGGACGTGCCGAGCGTCGAGTTCCTCGAAGACCTGGGCGTGGTCGCGCACAAGGTCGCATCGGCCAGCCTCACCGACACGGAGCTGCTGCAGGCGCTGCGAGAGACCGGCAAGCCGGTCATCCTCTCCACCGGCATGTCGACGATCGAGCAGATCGACCAGGCCCTCGACACCCTCGGCACCGACCGCACGATCCTCATGCACGCCACCTCGACCTACCCGATGGAGTCGGGCGAGGCGAACCTGAAGATGATCGCGACACTGCGCGACCGCTATGCCGGCGTGCCCGTCGGCTATTCGGGCCACGAACGAGGCCTGCAGATCTCGCTCGCCGCGGTCGCTCTGGGCGCCGTGGCCGTCGAGCGCCACATCACGCTCGACCGCGCGATGTGGGGCTCCGACCACGCCGCGTCGCTCGAGCCCGCAGGACTCGAGCGACTGGTGCGCGACATCCGTGTCATCGAAGAGGCGCTCGGCGACGGCGTGAAGCGCGTCTACCCCGGCGAGCTCGCGCCCATGGCCAAGCTGCGCCGCGTCGTCGCATGACCTTCCCCGGCAGCCGGTCGCCCCGGCTGAGGGTGGTCGCGATCGGCGACGCCGACTCGTTCGTCAAATGGGCCGCGCACCTTCTCGACCAGGTCGACGACATCAGCCAGCACCTGCTGCTGGTGCACACGCCGCTGGTGGTGAGCGACGCCCAGCGCGACGCCGCGGTCGCCGGCACCCGGTTCGCCGAGCACCCCGAGTCGGTCACCCGTATCGCCTTCGGCGATATCGCCGGGTGGCTCGCGAAGGATGCCCCCGACGTCGTCGTGCTCGCCGGACGCGCACCGTTCGTGCGCCTGCTCGGCCGCGAGATCGACCGGCTCACCCGCCGGCCCGTCGTGGTCAGCGGTGTGCCCGGCATGTCGATCCCTGCGCTGCGCGGCGCACTCGAGTACCGGCGGCACTGCGACCTGATGGTGGTGCACTCGCACCGCGAGGTCACCGCGTACTCGCGTCTCGGACGGGCTCTCGGCGTGACGGTTCCCGTCGCGCTGGCGACGCTGCCCTTCGCCTCGTCGGCGCGCCCTGCCGGCACAGGCACCGACCTCGTCTTCGCCGCTCAGGCGCTCGTGCCGGCCGACCGCGCGGAGCGCAGGCGCATCGCCGAGATTTTGCGCCTCGCCGCCGTCGCCGCTCCTTCGCGCCGCGTGGTCGTCAAGCTGCGCTCGCGGCCAGGCGAGGTCGAGGCGCATCAGGAGCGCGACGGCTACACCGACCTCCTCCACAACGCGCCGGACAACCTCGTCTTCTCGTTCGCCCCGATGGCCGAGGCGCTGGCCTCAGCGGAGGGGCTCGTCACGGTCAGCTCGACCGCGGCGATCGAGGCGATGGCCGCCGGGGTGCCGGTCATCGCGCTCGATGAGTTCGGCATCAGGCCCGACCTGCTCAATCACGTCTTCGAGCACAGCGGGCTGCTCGGGTCGGCTGACGATGTCGTGGCGCGGCGATTCAGGCATCCGGATGCTCAGTGGGCGGCGACCAACTACTTCCACGACTCGCGCGACTCGCGATGGTGGGACGAGGTGCGCCGGCTCGTCGCGCTCCGACGCCGCGGCGCGCTGCCCGCCCGCACGGTGCCGGCCCCGCGCGGCGGCGCGCTCCATGCCGCCTGGCACCGGCGGACCGTGCTCGGAGACGCCGACCGCACCCTGTCGGGGCGGATCGCCGGAGTGCTGGTGACGCCGGTGATCACCGCGCTGACGGCGCTCAAGCGCCGCCGCCGGCATGCCGCGATCCCGGATGCCCTGGCAGCCGACTTCACGCTCGCCCCGAGCCCGCTCGCAGAGCCGGTCCGGCGGCGGTCGGCGGCATCCGCTTCCATCCGGTAGACTGTTGTGGTTGTCTGCCCGCCGGAATCCATTCGGGAAGCCGCGACAGACGACGTGCTAACACCCTCCTGCTTCCGGGAAAGTCCCGGGAGCCGTTCTAGTCCGAAGGAGGTGGGTAAGTGACGCACCAGTACGAGCTCATGGTCATTCTGACCCCCGAGCTGGACGAGCGCCAGGTTGCCCCCAACCTCGACAAGTTCCTGAAGGTCATCACCAACGATGGTGGCTCGATTGACAAGGTCGACATCTGGGGCAAGCGTCGTTTCGCCTACGAGATCAACAAGAAGAACGAGGGCATCTACGCCGTCGTCAACTTCACCGCCACCAGCGAGGCCACGCAGGAGCTCGACCGTCAGCTCGGTCTGAGCGAGCTCGTGTTCCGCACCAAGGTCCTGCGTGCCGAAGAGGCACAGGCCATGGTCGCCGCCGAGGCCAAGCGCGCTGCCGACAAGGCCGCTCGCAAGCCCAAGGTCGCGAAGGCCTAAGGCTCATGGCCGGCGAAACCGTCATCACCGTGGTGGGAAACCTCACCGCAGACCCCGAGCTGCGCTACACGCAGAACGGCCTGCCGGTGGCGAACTTCACCATCGCCTCGACCCCGCGCACGTTCGACCGTCAGGCCAACGAGTGGAAGGACGGCGAAGCGCTGTTCCTCCGCGCGTCGGTGTGGCGCGAGTTCGCCGAGCACGTGGCAGGTTCGCTGACGAAGGGCATGCGCGTCATCGCGCAGGGCCGTCTGCGTCAGCGCTCCTACCAGGACCGCGAAGGCAACAACCGCACGGCCATCGAGCTGGAGGTTGACGAGATCGGTCCGTCGCTTCGTTACGCGACGGCACAGGTCACGCGGGCCGCATCCAACGGCGGTGGGCAGTCGCGTCCGCAGCAGCAGCAGCAGGTCTCGGACGAGCCGTGGTCGACGCCCGGCTCCTCGAGCGCTGACGCCTGGAGTGCTCCGGGCAGCTTCGGCGACGACACCCCGTTCTGAATTCCGGATGCCACCGGCATCCGATCTCATCTCTTAAGGAAGAAACATGGCTGGAAAGTCGAGCGGCGACCGCCGCAAGCCGCGGAAGGGTGGCAAGCCCACCGCTCCCGCGAAGTCCATCCGCGTTGGCGTCATTGACTACAAGGACGTCGCAACGCTTCGCAAGTTCATCTCGGAGCGCGGCAAGATCCGCGCCCGTCGTATCACCGGTGTCTCGGTGCAGGAGCAGCGTCTGATCGCCAAGGCGATCAAGAACGCTCGCGAGATGGCTCTCCTGCCCTACGCTGGCGCTGGCCGCTGAGGGGTACCGACATGGCAAAGCTGATTCTCACGAACGAGGTCGCCGGGCTGGGTAGCGCCGGCGACGTCATCGAGGTCAAGAACGGGTACGCCCGCAACTACCTCGTCCCCAAGGGCTTCGCAGTTGCGTGGACCCGTGGTGGCCAGAAGCAGGTCGAGTCGATCCAGGCAGCCCGCAAGGCCCGCCAGATCCACGACCTCGACGAGGCGACCGCACTCAAGAACAAGCTCGAGAGCACCAAGGTGCGCCTGACCGTCAAGGCCGGCGCCGAGGGTCGTCTCTTCGGCTCGGTCAAGACCGCCGACGTGGCCGACGCTGTCGCCGCCGAGGGTCTCGGTTCGATCGACAAGCGCAAGGTGCACTTCACCGCTCCGATCAAGACGACGGGCGAGCACGAGGCGACGGTTCGTCTGCACGACGACGTCACCGCCGTGATCACCCTTCAGGTCATCGCAGCGAAGTAATCCCGCTTCACCAGCAGGCCCCCGACATCTCCGGATGTCGGGGGCCTTCTGCATGCCCGCGGCCGTTCGCTGGGCGGCGCGGCCCGCCGCCCGGCTCCCGGCTACGCCCGGTTCGTCTACCGAGAGGTCAATAAAGCACCGCTGGAGCCCGGTTCCGGTGCCTTTTCGACCTCTCGGCCGATCCGGATGCCGTTTCCGGAGCCTTCTCGACTTCTCGCCCGGGCGCGAGCGCCGCGGCCGCGGCCGCGGCCGGCCTACCCGGGGGGTACGGCGAGAGGTCAGAAAAGCACCGCTGGACGCCGTTTCCGGTGCCTTTTCGACTTCTCGGTAGGTCCGGATGCCGTTTCCGGTGCGTTTTCGAGTTCTCGCCCGGGGCGCGGGCGACGCGGCCGCGGCCGGCTAGCCCGCCCGGGCGGTGCGGCGAGAGGTCAGGAAAGCACCGGAGGATGCCATTTCCGGTGCCTTTTTGACTTCTCGGCAGGTCCGGATGCCGTTTCCGGTGCCTTTCCGACCTCTCGGCGGTGGCGTGCGCGGATGCGGGTGGGCATGCCGATGCGGCGGATGCGACGTCATCGGCCGCATCCGCCGCAAGGGCCGTGCATCAGGCCGCGCGAGCGCGACGGATCAGCGATCCTCCGATCAGCAGCATGAGCCCGGCCAGCAGAGCCAGCGCCGGAGCCATGTCGCCGCCGCCGGTCATCGCCAGTGCCGGCGCGCTGGACATGGGCGCCGCCATGGCCGAGTGACGCGGCGAGGTCATGCCGTCAGTTCCGGGGCCGGTTCCCGGGTTCGTTCCGGGGTCGGTTCCCGGGTTCGTGCCGGGGTCCGTGCCCGGATCGGTTCCCGGGTCCGTGCCGGGGTCGGTTCCCGGGTCAGTACCGGGGTCCGTGCCAGGGTCGGTGCCGGGGTCAGTACCGGGGTCCGTGCCAGGGTCGGTGCCGGGGTCAGTACCGGGGTCGGTTCCCGGGTCGGTCCCGGGGTCCGTTCCGGGGTCGGTACCGGGGTCCGTTCCGGGGTCGGTACCGGGAGTGGTGCCAGGCACATCGACCGTGCTCTCGCCGATCACCGAGATGGCGTTGCCGCCGATGGTGATGGGTGCGTTGATCGGCAGCAGCACCTGCGTGCCACCGAGCAGCGAGCCTCCACCATCGGTCACAGCCCCGCCCGAGCCGGGCTGGGTCGTGGTGCCGGTGGTGCCGCCGGTGACGGCGGATTCTCCGAGGACGGAGATCGCGTTGCCGCCGACGTTCACCGGTGCGGTGATGGGTGCGAGCACCTGGGTGCCGCCGAGGGTGCTGTCGGTGCCGTCGGTGGTGGCGTCAGCCCCGCCCGAGCCGGGCTGGGTCGTGGTGCCGGTGGTGCTGTCGGTGACGGCGGATTCTCCGAGGACGGAGATCGCGTTGCCCCCAACCGTCACCGGCGCGGTGACGGGTGCGAGCACCTGGGTGCCGCCGAGGGTGCTGTCGCTGCCGCCGGTGGTGGCGTCGGTGCCGGTTGCGCCCGTGGGTGCGGTGGTGCCGGTGGTGCTGTCGGTGACCGCGGATTCTCCGAGGACGGAGATCGCGTTGCCGCCGACGTTCACCGGTGCGGTGATGGGTGCGAGCACCTGGGTGCCGCCGAGGGAGCTGTCGCTGCCGCCG
>Ga0308158_10001662_pt1 | contig 22975 bp, 24 predicted proteins | sample PhyBR2_FD_201038 | JGI IMG/M metagenome (GOLD analysis project Ga0308158, IMG submission 201038) | Phyllosphere microbial communities from UC Gill Tract Community Farm, Albany, California, United States - DLSLB.R2 | ecosystem: Host-associated > Plants > Phyllosphere > Unclassified | place: USA...
CAGGGCGCAGAGGCGTTCCCTGAGCGAGCATCGGGAGGGGCCCGCGAAGCGGGAGGGAACCCGCTCTGCGAGCGAAGGGAACGCCCCGGAGCCCGGAGATCACCCGCGAAGGAGCAACGTCGGTCCCCGCCAGTAGCCTGGGACCATGGCCACCCGCAGACCCGCTCCCCCCGCTTTCGCCTGCTCCGAATGCGGGTGGACGACGGCGAAGTGGGTGGGCCGGTGCGGTGAGTGCCAGCAGTGGGGAACGGTGCAGGAACAGGGCGCGAAGACGGGTCTCGTGAAGCAGACCGAGGCTGTCGCCCCGCTGGCGGGCAGGGCCGCCCGCCCGATCACGCAGATCACGACGGCCGATGCGCCGCGGCGCAGCAGCGGTGTCGGCGAGTTCGACCGGGTGCTCGGCGGGGGAATCGTGCCGGGTGCGGCGATCCTGCTGAGCGGCGAACCGGGGGTGGGCAAGTCCACGCTGCTGCTGGAGGTCGCGGTCTCGACGGCTCGAACGGGCCGCCGGGTGCTGTACGCGAGTGCCGAGGAGTCCCCCGCGCAGGTCCGGCTGCGCGCCGAGCGCACGAACGCGCTCCACGATGAGCTGTATCTGGCGAGCGAGACGGATCTCGCGACGATCCTCGGCCACATCGACGAGGTGAAGCCCGACCTGGTGATCGTCGATTCGGTGCAGACGGTGGCGTCGGGCCTGATCGACGGTGCGGCGGGGCAGCCGAGCCAGGTGCGCGAGGTTGCCGCGTCGTTGATCCGCATCGCGAAGGACCGAGGGCTGCCCGTGATCATCGTCGGCCACGTCACGAAAGACGGACAGGTGGCGGGCCCCCGGGTGCTCGAGCACCTGGTCGATGTGGTGTGCCACTTCGAGGGCGATCGTCAGACGGCGCTGCGGTTCATCCGCGCGTTGAAGAACCGGTTCGGTCCGACGGATGAGGTCGGATGCTTCGAGATGACGGGCGCGGGCATCTCCGAGGTACCGGACCCGAGCGGGCTGTTCCTGTCGCAGGGCGCCGCCGAACCGGGCACCTGCGTGGCGATCGCGCTCGAGGGCCGGCGTGCGCTGCCGGTCGAGGTGCAGGCGCTGACGATCGAGTCGAACGCCCCGAATCCGCGGCGGGTGGTGCACGGCCTCGACTCGTCACGTGTCGCGATGGTGCTCGCGATCCTCGAGCGGCGGGCGGGCATCGCGACGTCGAAGCTCGACGTCTATGTGTCGACCGTGGGAGGGGTGCGCTTCACCGAGCCTGCTGCTGATCTCGCGATCGCCGTGGCAGTGGCCGGGTCGATCCGGCAGTGGTCGGTGCCGCGCACGATCGCCGCGGTCGGCGAGCTGTCGCTGGCGGGTGAGATCCGCCCGGTGACGCAGGCGACGCAGCGGCGAAGCGAGGCGGCGAGGCTGGGATATCAGCAGGTGGTCGATGACCGGTCGAAGACTCTGCGTTCGGCCCTGGGCGACATCCGCTCGCGTACGACCGACCGCCGGCCGGAGGACTCGATCCCGCCGTTCTGACGTTCGGCGAGAACTGGCAGCCGAAAAGCCCCGGGTCACCCCGGGGCTTTCGACTGCGAGTTCAGAGAACCTGCGACAGGAATTGCCGCAGGCGCTCGGACTGCGGGCGGTCGAAGATGTCGTCGGGCGTACCCTGCTCCACGATCGCGCCGCCGTCCATGAAGACCACTCGGTCTGCGACGCGGCGGGCGAAGCCCATCTCGTGTGTGACGACGACCATGGTCATCCCGCCCTTCGCGAGTCGGCTCATCACATCGAGGACTCCCTTCACCAGCTCGGGATCCAAAGCGGAGGTGACCTCGTCGAACAGCATCAGCTCGGGATCCATGGCAAGTGCCCTGGCGATCGCGACGCGCTGCTGCTGACCACCGGAGAGTTGAGCAGGCCGGCGGTGCGCCTTCTCGGCGAGGCCCACATCTGCGAGCCTCTCCAGGGCGATCCGCTGCGCTTCCGGCCTGCTCCTCTTCTTCACCTTGTGCACGGCGACCGCGACGTTCTCGAGCACAGACATGTGCGGGAACAGATTGAAGTTCTGGAAGACCATGCCGAGGCGACTGCGCACCGCATTGATGTCGGTCTTGGGCGAGGTGATGACCTGATCATCGATGATGACCTCGCCTGCAGTGGGCTCCTCCAGCCGGTTCATCAACCGCAGAAGCGTCGACTTCCCCGAACCGGAGGGACCGATGATGCAGACCACCTCACCCGGCTCGATCGTCAGGTCGATGCCCTTGAGTACCTCGACCGGGCCGAAGTGCTTGCGGACACCGCGCACCATGACGCGTCCGGCACGGGTGCCCGGTTCGGGAGTCGTCGTCTGCATCTCCGGTGCCTCTGCTTCCTGTTCGCCGTTGCGGGTGGCGACCTGCGCGCCTTCGCTCATCTTCTCGCTCCTCGCAGCTCTTCGGCCTTCTGCGCAGCCACCGTCTGGGTTGTCGTGAGCGGGGGTGTGTCCTGCTCGCCCGCTGCCGCCAGTCGCGCTCCCGTCTTGAAGCGCCTGTCCATCCAGTTCACGACGTAGGTCAGCGGGATGGTGATGATGAGGTACATGATTCCGGCCGCGACGAGAGGTGACAGGTTTCCGGTCTGCTGCGCCGCGTCCTGACCGATGCGGTACAGCTCACGCTCTGCGACGGTGAAGCCGAGGAGATAGACCAGGCTGGAGTCCTTGATCGTCGCGATGAACTGATTCGTCAGGGCGGGCAGCACGTTCCTCACCCCCTGGGGAATGATCACCAGCCGCATGGCCAGACCGTGCGACATTCCCAAGGCCCTCGCAGCTTCCTGCTGACCAGGGGGAAGCGCCTGGATGCCCGATCGGAAGATCTCGGCGATGTAGGCACTAGCGATCAGGCCGAGTGTGATGATGCCGTAGGGGTACGAGCTGTCGAAGATCCGCACTCCCATGAGCGGCAGCCCCTGCCCGAGCAGGAAGATGGTGAGGATCACGGGCAGTCCGCGCAGCAGATCGACGTACAGGCGAGCCGGGATACGCAGCCACGCCCGCCTGGACATGCTCGCCAGGGCGACGAAGATGCCCAGGAGACTGCCGAGGACCATCGCTCCTGCGGCGAGGATGAGGGTGTTGGGCAAGCCGATGAGGATGAGATCTGGGAGGATCGCGGCGATCTGATCCCAGTTGAAGAAGCTGTCGATGATATTCATGGTGGTTCCTTGACGTCGGTGCCGCTGCCGCGGCCTACTCGACGGAGTACTTGTCTGACGGGTGAGCCGCGTAGTAGTCGGTGAGCCACTCGATCACCGGCTCAGGGTCGTCCGCCGGGTTCCACTTCTCGAGGATCTCCCTTGTGGTTCCGTCCTCGAGGAACTTCCGCAGCTGCCCGTTGAGGGCGACGCGGAGGTTGGTCGCCTTTTTGTTGAGGATCCATGCGCCGCCACGGTCCTCCGGGTTGATGGCGTGCAGCGCGACCTCGAGCGGGAACTGCTCAGTGAAGCTCTTCGCCGACTGGGGATCCACGAGGATGCCGTCGAGGCTGCCGCCTGAGAGCGCGAGGCGCGCGGCGTTGTTCGACGGGAACGTGACGATATTCGACTCGGTCCAGTACTTGTTGGCGTACTCAAGGGCCTGGCTGGACTGCAGAATACCGATCTTCTTGCCTGCGACCTCGTCCTCGGTCGCGATGTCGGATCCCTCCGGTACGACGAGAGCGTTGTTGCCGATGATGTTCGGCAGGGTGAAGTCGACCGTCTTTCGGCGGACGTCGGTGTCGGCGATGGACCCCATCGTGAGGTCGGCCTGGCCTCCTGCGACGAGAGGGATGAGCGTGTCGAATTCTCTAGCCGTGATCTCGACCTCCAGGCCGAGATTGCTCGCGGCCTCCGTGACCATCGCGACGTCGACACCAACCCATTCCTTGTCCTTGATGTAGGCGAAAGGCGTGAGGTCGCTGCTGGTCACGATGGTCAGGACGCCGGGCCTGATCGTCTCGAACTTCGAGGTCTTGGCATCCGCGCGCGGCGCGTCCGAGGCATCCGAACCGCCGGCGCTGCCTGAGCAGGCGGAAGTCGCGGCCAGCACGCCCGTGAGCACCACTGCGACGATCGACGCCTTTGTGAGTCGCTTCATTTCATTGCTCCAGTTCTTGAGGTGTTGAGGGTGAATCGATCCGGTGAGAAGAGGCTGAGGTCCGCGTCGGACGATCCGGTGAGTGCCAGCTGGGCACCCACGTCGCCGACCGCGGCGGACATCTTGAACCCGCGTCCCGAGCAGGCCGAGAGCACGACGAGTCGCGGGTGGTCGGCAGGAATGCCGATAGTGAACTCCTCGTCCGGCGTCATCGTGATCATGCATCCGGCCGAGTGCACGGGAGTCGGGTCGAGATCCGGGAGGGCGTGAGCCACGAATCGGCGAACGCGAGCGAGTTCCCAGTCCTCGAGGTCTTTCCTGTTCGCGAAGGGATCGGTGATCTCGTATCCCTCGGTGAAGTCGAGCCCGATCTTCACGCGGAGTTCGTCGAACTCCGGGATCCCCCAACCGGTTTCACCGAAGGCCTCGTGCGTGAACACGGGGAAGGCGTCCGGGGTGAACAGGTGCTCCCTGCCCGCCTTCGGCGCGAACCACGAGAGCGTCGCCCGCCGGGGAGTGAGCTCGAGCGGCAGGAACGGCAGCAGCGAGCGCTGCCAGGCGCCTGCCGCGACGATCGCCGTCTCGACCTCGTAGGTGCGCTCCTCGGTGACGATCACGACGGAGTCGTCACCGGGCAGGATATCGAGAACCCGAGCACTGACCACGCGCGCGCCATTCGCCTCTGCAAGCGCCCATTCGGTGCGGATGGCGAGCTCCGGCTCGATGTATCCGCTTGCCGGATCGATGACGCCGATTTCGCCGTTTCCGACCACGTGCTGCGGGAAGCGCCGGCGCAGGTCAGCCACGTCGAGGTACTCCAGTGGCAGTCCCGTCTCCGCGCTCACCTTCTCGAGACCCGCGACGAGAGCGCTGTCCGGCGCACCGATCGAAAGGCCGCCGGTCATATGCAGCACCGATTCTCCGCTGGCCGCTTCGAGCTCCCGCCACAGCACCGCAGCGTGCTGAGCCAGCGCTGACTCCTGGCGGCTCTGCGGCGTCACCGACTTGAAAGCGCGTGAATAGCCGTGGGAGGAACCCCGGTCATGGCCGGCGCTGAACTGCTCGAACCCGATGACGTCGGCTCCTCGCACGGCAGACCGCCAAAGCGCGGCACTGCCTGCGGCTCCTAAACCCACAACCCCGACCTGTGCGTCCACTTCGCTCCTTCGCTGAGACCTTGATCTCCGAAGGCGGGACTCGTGCACTGTCGCCGGACCCGCGTCCGAAGTATCGGCAGTCAATCACAGCGAATCAGAAGCAGTCAAGCGCAAACGGAACAAAAATCAGAACGCAACAAAGTTATGGGCCCCCGAGTCGCTCCGCGACGGCCGGGGTCAGACCCGCGTCACGTGACCGATCACAGCCTCGAGTTCCGCTGCGTGGTGTGGGCTGAGGCCACTGTCGGTTATGAGCAGATTGATGTCCTCCAGCCCTCCATACCGGCAGAACGACACTTTCCCCACCTTGCTGTGGTCGGCGAGAAGCACGCGCCGAGCCGAGCATCCGAGCGCCGCGCGCTTCATCTCGGCCTCGGCGATGTCGGGGGTGGTGAGACCTCGCTCGACGCTCAGGCCATTGGTCCCGAGGAAGGCCACGTCGACGTAGAGGTCCTGAAGGTTGCGGATCGCCAGGGTGTCGACGCTCCCGAGCGTCACCGACCGCACGCGGCCCCCGAGGATGACCACAGTCGCCGCGGTGGACCGGCTGGCCAGCTGCTGCGCGATGGGCAGCGAGTTCGTCACGACCGTCACGTCGAGATCTGCAGGGATGAGCTCCGCGAAGCGGGCGGTCGTCGATCCCGCTTCGATGAAGACGACGCCACCATCGGGCAGCTGATCGAGCGCCGCGCGGCCGATCCGCTCCTTCTCCGCCATCCACTCCGTCCGCGCGGTGATGCCCGGCTCGAAAGCAGAGGTCTCCACGGGTATGCCACCGCCGTGCACGCGCACGATGAGGCCGTCCGCCTGCAGCGCCGCCAAGTCCTTGCGAACCGTCTCCGGCGTCACATCCAGGGCCTTCGCCGCGGCGTTGACGCGCACCCGCCCCCGCTCACGCGCGATCTCGAGCAGCAGCCGCTGCCGCTCGGGACCGGAGAGCTTCTCCTCAGCATCCGATGCCATGTCGTCTCCTTCAGCCGTGCATGCCGGAACTCCGCATGCGGATCACATCCTACGGTTCTGCACTTGACCGTTCGTTATTGCTGTGCTTTGCTTTGTTTGCTTTGGTTTTGATGGTGTTCGAGCGGAGGGGCCACGTGGAGTCACAAGAGCGACGCATGAGCGCGGAGGCCCCTGACGTCGACCGTCCGTCGATGATCCGAGTCGTCGGGGCGAACCCTGCGATGGACCGCACCGAGCAGATCGCCGACCTGCGGCTCAACGAGGTCAACCGCGCCGCGGTCAGCACACCGCGGGCCGGTGGCAAGAGTTTCATCGTCGCGAGGGCGCTGCGGCGTCTGGGGCACCCTGTTGCGGCATACGGGTTCCTCGGCGGCCCCGTCGGTCAGTATCTGCGCACGGAGTGCGCCAGCCTCGGCATCGTGGATCGGCACACCGGAATATCCGGCGAGACCCGCATCAACACCATTCTCGTCGATCAGCGCACGAGTCAGTCGACCGTCATCAACGAACCCGGCCCGGTCGTTCACGCTGAGGAGATCGCCGCGCTGACCGCCAGCGTCGATGAGGACCTCCACACGGGCGAGCTGTTGATCCTCACCGGAAGCGTCCCTCGTGGGGTCGGTGACGATCTGTATCCCACGCTGATCGCGCTCGCTCGCAGCCGTGGTGCACGGGCGATCGTCGACGCCGAGGGAAGCGCTCTGCGCAGCGCGATAGACGCCACGCCCTGGGCAGTGAAGTGCAACCTCGAGGAGTTCAGCGGCGTCGCGCCGGGGGCCCCGACGCGAGTGCTCGGCGACGACGACATGCGCCTGCTCGTCGACGCCATGCGAACGGTCGTCGACGGTGGAGTCGAGCTCGTGATCGTCACCCTCGGCGCCGAGGGGCTGGTGGCTGTCACCGGCCATCATGTGTACACGGTGCACGCAGCCTCGGTCAGAACCAAGAACGCGACGGGCTCGGGCGACACCTTTCTCGCCGGCTTCGCCTCGGCGGTCGCTGCCGGGCAGGAGCTGGGACGGTCACTCTGCACCGGCGCCGCCGCCGCGAGTGCCAACGCGGCCGTCCTGGTTCCCGACATCGGCGCAGACGCGGATGTCGCCGGCCTTCTGGCTCGAACAGGCTTGCACGTCCGGCCTCTGGGGAACAGCGAGCTGCCACAACCCGTCGGACCCAGGGGCGTCCTCCCGTGATCTTCATCGGTGTAGACATCGGCACCACCCGCACGAAGGCGCTGGTGCACGATGCAGAGACGGGTGAGAGGCGCGTCTTCGCCGCCGGCACTCCGGTGAGGGCCTCGTCCGACGGAGATCTACGCGATGCCGACGAGGTGCTGCAGACCGTCATCGCCGTCGTCGGCGAGGCCCTGACCTCCCTGAGCCGAGCCGACAGGCTACGACTCGCCGGCATCGGGGTCACCTCGCTCAGCGAAGAGATGGTATTGGTCCGCTCGGACGGCAGCAGCGTCGGTCCCATGCCGACCTGGTACAACACAGCGGGTGCCGGTGCCGCAGTGGCCGCAGGGATCGACCCGTCGTTCTCTTGGACGAAACTGCGCTGGGCGCATGACCGAATCGTCGCGACATCGGCTCCCTTCAGCGAAGTCTCACCGGCGGACGTGGCCACCGTCACCACCCTCAACGGCTACATCGCAGACCGCCTCTCCCTCGCGGGGCGGTTCGCCGTCGACCACTCACACGCCTCTCGCACAGGCTTCTTCGACGTCGCCGATGGCGTCTGGCGGCACGACAGCTTCACCGAGACCGGATGGGCCTCTGCCCTGCTTCCTGAGCTCGTGCCCACCGCATCCGAAGTGGGCCGACTCCGCTCCGCCCTCGCGGCGGAGTGGGGTGTACCTGCCGTCCCGGTGGCGCTCGCCGGACACGATCACTTCTGCGGCGCGTATGGCATCGGTGTTCGCGGTCGCGGCCAGTTGTACGTCTCGGCGGGAACCTCAGAGGCCCATTGCCTCATCATGGAGCAGCCGCCTGAGGGCGATCTCCCCGCGGGCGTCAGCATCGGACGCTTCGTCGACGGGGAGCGGTTCTACCTCCACCGGCAGCTGCCTTCGGGCCACCTGTATCAGCATTGGCGCGGATTGCTGTCGCTCGAAGATGTGACGGCGGAGCACGAGGCTCAGCTGCTCGCCGCGCGTCCCATCGGCTCCGGCGGCGCCCTGCTCGTTCCTGGCTACGACACGGACACGAGCACGAGACTGCTCACCGTCGGAGCGACCTCGGATGCCGTCAGCCTGATGCGCGCTCTGCTCGAAGGACTCGCCTGCGCGGCACGACACGTCGATCTGGCACTCGCCGAAGCAGCGGGCCTCTCGGTGGACTCGGTGCTCGCCGCGGGCATTCCGACCAGGAGCCCAGTCTGGCTCGAGATGCGAGCCTCCCTCTCCCCGGCGCCGTTATGGGTGAGCGACGAGCCCGAGGCGGCCGCACTCGGCGCGGCGCTGCTCGCTCAGCTGGCTCTGACGGGCACTTCCCCAGATCCGCTGGCCTTCCGAAGCACGCAGGTCTCCCCCGCCCGGCGAACGGCCTATCTGGAGCTCTACGAGCGATACCTGGCCGTCCAGGCCCGCTTTGCGTGAGCAGTCCGCACACTTCCCCCCACCGTCTGAAGGAGCACCGTGAACGAATCCACCGCCCAATCGCTGCCGCTCCGCCGGCTCGGCACCACGGACATGAACATCACCCGCGTGGGCTTCGGCTCGCTCGCGATGGGTGGGGCGCAGTGGGTGTCCGGTCGCGGAGAGCAGAGCGAGAACGATTCGATCGCCAGTGCCCGCGCCGCCGTCGAAGCGGGCGTGAACTGGATCGACACCGCACCCGTCTACGGCCGGGGATTGGCGGAGAAGCTCCTCGGGCAGGTGCTGCGCGACTTCCCGGAGGCGGACCGGCCCTTCGTCTTCACGAAGGCCGGGCTCGGCTGGAACGACGACGCACCGCGCAGCCAGCCGACGCGCACCGGCGATCCAGACCTCGTCCGCCGCGACGTGGATGAGTCGCTTCGCCGGCTGGGGGTCGAGCGCATAGACCTGTACCAGATGCACTGGCCGCCGCTCGATGAGTTCACGATCGAGGACTACTGGCCGATCTTCGCCGAGTTGCGTGCAGCGGGCAAAGTGCGCGCGATCGGCCTCTCGAATCACGACGTGGATGAGCTGCACCGCGCCGAGCAGATCGCGCACGTGGACTCCATGCAGCCTCCGTTCTCGGCGCTCAACCGCGCCGCGGCCGCAGATGTGATCCCGGCTTCGCTCGCCAACGGAACCGGCGTCCTCGCCTATGCCCCGATGGAGTCGGGTCTTCTCACGGGCGCCTTCACCCCCGAGCGCGCCGCCTCGCTGCCGGAGACCGACTCGCGTCGCAACAGCCCCGATCACACGGGTGAGGGCCTGCGTCGCAACTTGACGGTCGTCCAGGCTCTCTCGGATATCGCACGACAGCGCGAAGTGTCCACGAGCGCCGTCGCCGTCGCGTGGGCTCTGTCATTCGACGGCGTGACAGGTGCCATCGTGGGAGCCCGCACCCCTGAGCAGATCCGCGACTGGATTGCCGCAGCGAACCTCGATCTCTCGGCCCACGAGCTCGCCGCGGTCGCTGATGCCATCGAGTCGTCCGGTGCCGGGGTCGGCCCTTCTCGCCCCGCGGTCATCGCATGACCCTCGTCAGTCCCGCCCAGCTCATGGAGGACGCGAACCACGGCCGCGGCGTGGCCGCGTTCAACCTGATTCTCATCGAGCAGCTCGAGGCGTTCGTGGACGCGGCGGAGCACTCGTCGAGCGGGCTCATCCTGCAGCTGTCGCAGAACGCCGCGCACTATCACGGCGACATCGCTCCCATCGGTACTGCAGTTGTCCGCGCCGCACAGCGCGCATCGGTTCCGATCGCGGTGCAGCTGGACCATGCCGATGACCTCGCGCTGATCGCTGAGGCCGTAGACCTCGGGTTCACCTCGGTCATGTTCGACGGCTCACACCTCGAGCATCGCGAGAACGCCGCCAGAACGGCGGCTGTCGCCGAAGAGCTCCATCGTTCGAGGATCTGGGTCGAGGCTGAGCTCGGCGAGATCGGCGGGAAGGATGGCGTGCACTCGGCTATTGCGCGTACCGATCCTCAGGAGGCGGCGCGCTTCGTCGCCGAGACCGGCGTCGATGGCCTGGCCGTCGCGGTCGGCAGCTCGCACGCTATGGCCGACCGCACGGCTGTCATCGACCTCGACCTCATCCGACGCATCCGTGGGGAGGTGGATGTACCGCTCGTGCTGCACGGATCGTCCGGAGTCGCCGACGACCTCATCCGCGGCGCATGTGCCGCAGGCATCCGCAAAGTGAACGTGGGGACCCTCTTCAACAGCGTTCTCACGCAGACGATCAGACAGCACCTGGAGAACGACGCCGAGGTGCTCGACCCGAGGGCTTACATGGGGCGCGCGCGGGATGCCGTCACGGCTGAGGCCTCCCGCCTGCTCGCAGCCATCAGCGGGCGCTGAGCGCTATCCCTCCCGGGGACCGCGGGGGGGGTCAGGACGAGCTCCGCCCCGTCTTCCTGATCAGGATTCAGGCAGCCGTCGCGGGTCGCTCGGTCCCCCGCGGGTGCCCTTGTGGTCTTCCTCGATGATGCGCACATTGTGCACGGTGACCGTGTCGGCCATGAGCAGGTCGAGCGAGGTCACGAACAGCCGGCCGATCTCGGCATCCGTCGCGTCCGGGCCGGGCAGGTCGACGCGAAACCCCTGAGCCTGCAGGCCGCCCTCGTTCGAGAAGGTGACCTCGGCGTCGAAGACGGCACGCCAGCTCACGCGTCGAGGGCCTTGAGCAGCTCAGCGGGCGGTGCCTGCATGGGGTGAGGCCCCGCGATGTCGAGGAACACGGTCGTGATGGTGTCTCGGTGCGTTGTGAGGAACGACTTCAGCCAGGTCGGCGAGTAGATGCCCACGCCGGGCGGAAGGTTCGCGGGCTTGTTCTTCGCGTCGCTGAACAGCAGTAGCGCGACGTCGCCGGTGCTCGCGTCGCGGTACGTCCACACCTCGCCGCTGTCGAGCGGATTGTCGCGGGCGCCGGGCTTGATCAGCGGCACCACCGTGTTGCCGTTGCGCAGGGCGAGGGCGACAGCAGCCATGTCCTGCTTCTCAAGCGCCTGAGCGAGTGCCTCTGAGCGGAAGTCCTGCGGTGCGGGCTTCTTGCTGCCCGGCTTCTTCTTCGCCATGACACCAGCCTATGAGTGGGGCCCTCTCGAATCCTCCATTGGGGACTGGGGAACTCGAGAGGGCCCTCCGGCTCTCGGATGCGGTTGATTGTCGAAGCGCTGGGGACGCTGGTATCGACACCACTGGGGATGGCTTGACCGCATCAGATCTGAGAACCTCCATCCATGGTATCCCAAAATATCGGTTGCGTCAGCCCAAAACCGGAATTTCTCCGATCGGTTTGCGACAGATCTGTTCGCTAGCGCAGCAGGAACTGCTTGGGCTGAGCGCTCTCGAACCCGCCGATCGACACCATCACGTGGTACGAAGCACCGCCGCCGGGGGCCCGCGGCCGGTTCTTCTCGTCGCACGTCTCCTTCGACGACCTCGTGCGGTCCCAGACCACCGGAGTCGAGCTCGTGACCGAAGCGCCTGCCTCCAGCGTCACGATCATGTCCGAGGGCTCGGACTGGCAGTCGGTCGAGTTCCACCACACGTCCGAGCCGCTGGTGATCGTGAACTTCTGCGTGCTCGATCCGACGTTCATCGTGCAGTCCTGGGCGCTCGTGTTCTCGAGCGCGATCGACAGCTTCGGCAGCTCTCCCGCGGCGTAGGCGTCGGCATCCGTCACCGCGGTGACCGTGACGTCCGCAGCCGTGCACGCGACGATCGCCGGAGACTCCGAGGGGTCGGGAGTCGAGCTGGGATCGGCGCTGGCCGACGTCGAGGGGCTCGGCTCCCCCGCATTCGGAGTGGGCGTCTGTCCACTCGATGGGCCGGCAGGGGCGGCATCGGACCACGGCTGAGCGATGGCGAGCCACACGCCGCCGCCGATGGCGGCGAGCACGAGCACGAGGATCAGCAGCACAGCGAGCCGGCGGCGACGGTAGACGGCGGCTGACTGACGGGGCATGACTCCAGGCTAATTCAGGTGCTTGATCATCCTCGTGTTGCCGAGCGTGTTGGGCTTGACGTGGGCGAGGTCGAGGAACTCCTCGACGCCCGCGTCGCCGCTGCGCAGCAGCTGCGAGTACACATCCGCGTCGACGACCTGCTCGCCGATCGGCTCGAACCCGCGGCGCGAGAAGAAGTCGGTCTCGAAGGTGAGGCAGAACAGCCGGGTGAGGCCCAGCTGACGCGCGCGATGCTCGAGGTCGGTGACGATGGCCCGGCCCACGCCGTGCCGCAGGAAGTCGTCGCGCACCAGCAGGGTGCGCACCTCGCCGAGGTCTTCCCACATGACGTGCAGGGCACCGCAGCCGATCAGCTCGCCGTCGGCTTCGGCGACCACGAACTCCTGGACGGCGCCGTAGAGCACCGCGAGATCCTTGCCGAGCAGGATGCGCTGGTCGACGAGCGGCTCCAGCAGAGAGTGGATGCCGAGGATGTCGGTGCTGCGCGCAGCGCGGACGATGAAGTCGCTCACCCTTCCAGCGTAGGGCCGGAACGCGGCCGAGCATGGGAAAGGCCCGGATGCCTGGCATCCGGGCCTTTCCCGATCTGAACTGCCTCTGCCGATCAGCCGGCCGCGAGGTCGGGCGTGGTCGAGATGCCTCCGCCGGTGTTGACACCGACCGAGACCTTCTCGCCGCGCGGGGCGTGCTCGAACGAGAACTTGCCGTCGACGACGTCGACCTTCACGTGGTCGCCGGTGTTCAGCTGGCCGTGCAGGATGCGCTCGGAGAGCTGGTCCTCGATCTCGCGCTGCATGGCGCGACGCAGCGGACGCGCACCGAGTGCGGGGTCGAAGCCGATGTCGATGAGCTTGTCCTTCGCAGCGTCCGACAGCTCGACGGTCATGTCGCGGTCGAGCAGACGGTCGCCCAGCTGCTTGACGAAAAGTCCGACGATCTGGCGCAGCTCGTCCTTGTTCAGCTGCGGGAAGACGATGATGTCGTCGAGGCGGTTGAGGAACTCGGGCTTGAAGTGGCGCTTGAGCTCTTCGTCGACCTTGCCCTTCATGCGCTCGTACGTCGTCTGCGAGTTGCCCTCGAGCTGGAAGCCGACCGGGCCACCGGCGATCGCCGACGAGCCGAGGTTGGTCGTCATGATGATCACGGTGTTCTTGAAGTCGACGATGCGTCCCTGACCGTCGGTCAGGCGACCCTCTTCGAGGATCTGCAGCAGCGAGTTGAAGATGTCGGGGTGCGCCTTCTCGATCTCGTCGAACAGCACGACCGAGAACGGCTTGCGGCGCACCTTCTCGGTGAGCTGGCCGCCCTCTTCGAATCCGACGAATCCGGGAGGGGCTCCGAACAGGCGCGAGACGGTGTGCTTCTCACCGAACTCCGACATGTCGAGCGAGATGAGGGCCGCCTCGTCGTCGAACAGGAACTCGGCGAGGGCCTTGGCGAGCTCGGTCTTTCCGACGCCGGTCGGGCCGGCGAAGATGAACGAGCCGCTGGGGCGCTTCGGGTCCTTGAGTCCGGCACGCTGGCGGCGGATCGTGCGGCTGAGCGCGGCGATGGCCTCTTCCTGCCCGATGACACGCTGGTGCAGCGCCTTCTCCATGAAGACGAGTCGGCTCGACTCCTCTTCGGTGAGCTTGAAGACCGGGATGCCCGTGGCCTGAGCCAGCACCTCTGCGATCAGGCCCTCGTCGACGACCGCCTGGGTCGCGACGTCGCCCGAGCGCCACTGCTTCTCGAGGCGCAGACGCTCACCGAGCAGCTCCTTCTCCTGGTCGCGCAGCGCCGCGGCCTTCTCGAAGTCCTGCTCCTCGGAGGCCGCCTCCTTGTCCTGACGGACCTTCGCGATCTTCTCGTCGAACTCCCGAAGCTCGGGCGGGGAGGAGAGGATGCTGAGGCGCAGACGCGCGCCGGCCTCGTCGATCAGGTCGATGGCCTTGTCGGGCAGGAACCGGTCGGAGACGTAGCGGTCGGCGAGGTTCGCAGCGGCGACGATCGCGCCGTCGGTGATCTGCACCTTGTGGTGCGCCTCGTAGCGGTCGCGCAGGCCCTTGAGGATGTTGATCGCGTGCGGCAGGGTGGGCTCGTTCACCTGCACCGGCTGGAAGCGACGCTCGAGAGCGGCGTCCTTCTCGAAGTACTTGCGGTACTCGTCGAGGGTGGTCGCGCCGATGGTCTGCAGCTCGCCGCGGGCGAGCAGGGGCTTCAGGATGCTCGCGGCGTCGATCGCGCCTTCAGCCGCGCCGGCGCCGACGAGCGTGTGGATCTCGTCGATGAAGACGATGATGTCGCCGCGGGTGCGGATCTCCTTGGTGACCTTCTTCAGCCGCTCCTCGAAGTCTCCGCGGTAGCGGGAGCCGGCGATGAGCGAGCCGAGGTCGAGCGAGTAGAGCTGCTTGTCCTTGAGAGTCTCGGGAACGTTGCCCTTGACGATCGCCTGGGCGAGGCCCTCGACGACGGCGGTCTTGCCGACGCCCGGCTCGCCGATGAGGACGGGGTTGTTCTTCGAACGGCGCGAGAGGATCTGCATGACCCGCTCAGCCTCTTTCTCCCGGCCGATGACAGGGTCGAGCTTGCCGTCGCGCGCAGCCTGGGTGAGGTTGCGACCGAACTGGTCGAGAACCTGCGATCCGCCCTGAGCGGCCTGCTGGTTCTCGTTGGTGGTCGCGCCGACGGAGGCCGTCTCGCGCCCGGGTGCACCCGAGAGCAGCTGAATGACCTGCTGGCGCACCTTGTTGAGGTCGGCGCCGAGCTTGACGAGCACCTGGGCTGCGACACCCTCGCCCTCGCGGATGAGACCGAGCAGGATGTGCTCGGTGCCGATGTAGTTGTGGCCGAGCTGCAGCGCTTCGCGCAGGCTCAGCTCGAGCACCTTCTTCGCACGGGGCGTGAAGGGGATGTGGCCGGTCGGCTGCTGCTGACCCTGGCCGATGATGTCCTGAACCTGCTCGCGGACGGCGTCGAGGGAGATGCCGAGGCTCTCGAGGGCCTTGGCGGCGACACCTTCGCCCTCGTGGATGAGGCCGAGCAGGATGTGCTCGGTGCCGATGTAGTTGTGGTTGAGCATCTTCGCCTCTTCTTGGGCGAGGACGACGACCCGGCGGGCTCGGTCGGTGAATCTCTCGAACATGCTGTGACTCCTTTTCGCGCGGGGCGAAGCGGCGGTGGCGCCGTGTACATCGAGAGTAACGACCGCGGCGGGGTGGAATGCCCGTGTTCGCCGTCGGCATACGGACTCACTGCCCCTTCGGCCGAGCGGTAGCAACGGGGCCGGATCCGGCGCTGTTGACCTTCTTATCGATTCTCGTTATGTTAACGACAAGCGATAACAACGACTATCGATATCCCTCGGGGGGAACCATGGAGATCACGCAGAGTGGCGCCGACAGGGCGCGCACGCTGAGCAGAGGAGACACGATCAGCCTCGCGCTGTTCGTCATCGCGGGCGCGGCCATCGCCGCGTGGACGGCCTGGAACGCGGCGGCGCGCATCGTCGAGCTGGCCGGAGGCGGAAGCGTCCAGGTCCTGGTCGAGTTCCTCGACACGCGCGCGGATGCCCGGATCGGCGCGGCCACCCTGCCGGTAGAGCTCGATCGAGGAGCAATCACCGTGGAGGGACTCGGGACGATGGGCGTCGTGTCGGGCATCCTGGGCCAGCTCGCGTTCGCGATCACGGTGATCGTGGTCGTCTCCTGCCTGATCCTGCTGAGCCGGAACATCCTGCGCGGGAGCGTCTTCAGCAGAACGAACACGCGCATCGTCGCGGTCGGCGGCGGAGTGGGCCTGGTGGGGGCCGCCGCTTCGCACTTCTTCGACAACATGCTCTCGAACGCCGCGATGGCGCAGGTGATCGACGGCGCCTTCGACACCGCGGTCATATCGATCGAGCCGTTCACCTTCGTGCTCGGTGCGTTCGCGATCGCCGTGGTCGGCTCGGTGTTCGTCGTCGGCGACCGCCTGCAGAAGGACACGGAAGGACTCGTCTGATGGCGATCGGCTTCGGAATCGCCGCGATCGCGGTGATCGCGCTCATGCTTCTCGCGGTCGCCGTCTTCCTCTGGATGCTGGGCCGGGGACTGCTCGGCAACGGCGAGCGGGCGATGCTCGTGACCGAGCGGCTCGCGTGGGCGGCGATGGCCGTCTTCGTGGGCACCGCGGTGATCGGCGCGATCGTCGACCTCACGTCCCCCGAGGTGACGATGGAGCTGCCGGTGCTGAACGTCTGGCCGCTGCCGCTGCCCGATGTGCAGGTCGAGGCGGGTGCCGCCACCGTGCAGTCGACCGGCGTGGCGCTGGCGCAGATGACGCTCGAGGGCGTCTCGACGGCGACGCGCGCGCTCTGGGCCGCCGGCCAGGCGCTGAGCCTGCTGCTTCCGGCGACGGTCGCCATGCTGGTGGCACTCGCGCTGCGCGAGGTGCGCGCGGGTGCACCGTTCTCTCCGGTGATGCTGCGGATGACCACGGTGACTGCGGCGGCGATCCTGGTGGCCGGGACGGGTGCCCCGATCCTTCGCGGCATCTCGGGGTCGATGGCGTCGCATGAGGCCCTGAGCCTGGGTGGAGCGTCATGGACGGGGTATCCGGACGAATGGATGCCCATGGACCAGCTGCCCGAGCCGACCGTCTTCGTGCAGTGGGACTTCTGGCCGATCGGAGTGGCCATCGGGCTGTTCGCGCTCTCGGCGATCTTCCGCTACGGAGCGCAGGTGCAGACCGAGCGCGAGCAGCTGCGCCGCGAGACCGAGGGGCTGGTATGACGCCGGCGGAGACCGATGACGAGTTCACGGGCATCCACTGCCGACTCGACGAGCTGCTCGCCGAGCGCGGGATGACGCTCACCGAGCTGAGCGCGAAGGTCGGCGTGAGCATCGTGAACCTGTCGGTGCTGAAGAACGACCGCGCGCGGGCGATCCGCTACTCGACCCTGCGGGCGGTGTGCGACGCGCTGGAGTGCGAGGTCGGCGACCTGCTGGTGCTCGCCGAGCGCGACTGAGTCCGCTCGAGCAGCGGGAGCGTAGTTTACGGCACTTATACCCGGGTGTAATGACCCTGGCACATGTGTCGAAGATTCGTGACGCTTATCAGGTGTCCCGCGTTCCCTCTCCCGCCGCCGCTCGCATCGGCGAGCTGATCGCGAGCGAGCGCGTGCGCCGAGGCCTCACGCAGGACGACCTCGCCCACCTCACACGCATCGACTCGTCGAACATCCGCGGCTATGAGAAGGGCCGTGCGCTGATGGGCATCCCGACGCTGGTCCGGATCGCGGAAGCCCTGAAGATCGACCCCGGGATGCTGCTCGACGGAGTCACCGTCGACATGTTCGCCGTCCCCGCCGAAGACGGCCGACGCCGAGCCTGAGCGCCCGTCGTCGGACGGCAGCGACTCAGTCCAGACGACGGACGCCTCGCCACGTCATCCTTCGTCACACACATTCACGGGAATAGGACGTTCCGCTTAGCGTTGACCCCACGTGACGCGCACTCCGCGCAGACAATTGGAGTCCCCTTGAGCACCTCTTCATCGACCGCGCGCGCCCAGAAGGCGCCCGACACCCGAAGCCCTGCACGCAAGCTGCTGACCTCGTTCGGGTTCCAGATCATCGCCGCCCTCGTCCTGGGCATCGGCGTCGGCCTGATCGCCGTCTCGCTGGGCGCGGGCCCCGAGACCCCGACGGTCCTGTCCGACACCCTCGACCGCATCGGCAGCTCGTACGTGACGCTGCTGCGCGCCGCCGTCGTGCCGCTGATCTTCACCGCGATCGTCGCGAGCATCTCCAACCTGCGCCGCGTGCAGAACGCCGCGCGTCTCGCAGGTCAGACGATCCTCTGGTTCGGAATCACGGCATTCATCGCGGTGATCATCGGCATCACCCTCGGCCTGGTCATCCAGCCGGGAGCGAAGGCCGGCGAGGGCCTCGAGACCGGCGACCCGTACACGGTCGGCACGTGGTGGAACTTCCTGCTGGGCCTGATCCCGCAGAACTTCCTCGGCCTGACCGTCTCGACGAACCCCGGCCCGGTCGAGGGGACGCTCGTCTCGAACGTCGGCTTCAACATCCTGCAGGTCATCGTCGTCGCGGCCGTCGTCGGCATCGCAGCGCTGAAGGCCGGCAAGAAGGCAGAGCCCTTCCTCGCCTTCACCGAGTCGCTGCTGAAGGTCATTCAGCGCGTGCTGTGGTGGATCATCCGCATCGCCCCCATCGGCACCTTCGGCCTCATCGGCGCGGCAGTCGTCAAGTACGGCTGGGACAAGCTGACCTCGCTCGCCTGGTTCGCCGCCGCGGTCTACATCGGCCTCGCCCTCGTGATCTTCGTGGTCTACCCGATCCTCGTGCGCGTGCACGGCCTGTCGATCAAGCAGTACTTCTCGGGCGTGTGGCCCGCCGTGCAGCTGGCCTTCGTCAGCCGCTCGTCGATCGGCACCCTGCCCCTCACCGAGCGCGTCACCGAGCGCAACCTGGGCGTCCCGCGCGGTTACGCGTCGTTCGCCGTGCCGCTCGGCGCGACCACCAAGATGGACGGCTGCGCCGCCATCTACCCCGCGATCGCGGCGATCTTCGTCGCGCAGTTCTTCGACATCCAGCTGAGCTTCATCCAGTACCTGCTGATCGTGATCGTCTCGGTCGTCGGCTCCGCTGCGACCGCCGGCACCACGGGCGCCGTCGTGATGCTGACGCTGACGCTGTCGACCCTGGGCCTGCCGCTCGAGGGCGTCGGACTGCTGCTCGCCATCGACCCGATCCTCGACATGGGCCGCACCGCGGTCAACGTCGCGGGCCAGGCCCTGGTCCCGACGATCGTCGCCAAGCGCGAGGGCATCCTCGACGAGGAGCTCTACAACGCCCCGCGCAACGGTCTGCCGTTCGCTGAGGACATCGACGACGTGGACGCCGCTGAGCCGGATGCCACCAAGGAGCCGGCCGGCACCCGCTGACCCTCCGTCCGTCCAGAGAGCGCCTCGTCCCTTCCGGGAGCGGGGCGCTCTCTGCATCCGGATGCCCGATCGCGTCGCGCGCGGCGGGATCAGCCCTCTCGACGCTTCTCCTCGAGCTCCCGTCGCAGGTCGCCGTTCTCGTCTTCGAGGTCGAGCACCCGGCCGATGCCGGCGAGATTCACCCCGGCATCCCGCAGCTCGGCGACTCGGCGCAGTCGATGGATGTCGTCGTCGCTGTACCGCCTCGTACCGCCGTCGCTGCGGAACGGCGTGAGCAGCCCGCGCCGCTCATAGAGCCGCAGCGTCGCCTCGGGGACGTCGGCGAGGTCGGCAGCGACGGCGATCCCGTACAGCGGTGTTGCAGCGTCACGATCGGTCATCGGGCATCCATCCTGGCACTTGAGCTCTGCACGTGTTGGAGTTATAAATATACATCGACAGATGCAGATTTCCTGCATCGATATCCGCAGAGCCGCCGCTGGGCGGCCCATAGTGAGAGGAGAACACCATGGCTATGACCCTCGACCCGATCAGTCAGCTCGATCGATTCGCCGCGAGCGTGCTGGACTCCGTTCGCGCCCCGCGCGTGATGCCCGTCGACCTCTGCCGCGACGGCGACCGCTATGTCCTGCATGCCGACATCCCCGGCGCCGATCCCGGATCGATCGACGTCGACCTCGACGGCTCGCAGCTGTCGATCCGTGCGCAGCGCACCGCCGACGCCGGCGAGGGCATGCGCTGGATCGCCCGCGAGCGCGGAACCGGCACCTACTTCCGCCAGTTCACGCTCGGCGACGGCGTCGACCTCGAGCGCATCAGCGCCTCGTACGACAGCGGCGTGCTCTCGGTGATCATCCCGGTCAGCGAGCGCGCGAAGCCGCGGCGGATCCAGGTCGAGTCGACCGACTCCCGCGAGGCGATCAGCGCCTGATCAGCCGCGGGGAGCGCCCGGTCGCGTCTGCGGGCGCTCCCCGCACCCCAGTCCTTTCAGGAAAGGAGCACGCATGTCCCTCTCGATGTCGCTGCAGCGCTTCCTCGCCGGAATGGAGTTCCCCGCCACGAAAGACGACCTCGTTCGAGAGGCCGTGCGCGACGGACTCGATTCCGACGACATCCGGATGCTGATGCAGCTCGATCACGACAGTTACGACGCGCGCTGGCAGGTGCGCCTCGCACTGGCCTCGCCTGCCGAAGCGGCCCTCGTCGCCGCCTGACCGCGGCGTCACCGCTCGACCCGGCGGGAGCCCCGGTTCGAGGCGAGCGCCGTCAGGTGCGCAGCGCGATCCTTGTGTCGAGGGCCAGCTCCTCGGCATCCATCGCCGCGATCAGCTCGTGCATGACCTCCTCGCTGAGGTTGCCGGCGCTGCGCTCCTCCAGCAGCAGCTGCCGCCGCACCGCGAGCCACCCCTTCGCCAGGGCCGTGAACTCCTCAGCGGTGGGCCGCAGCTGCCGCCCGGCTTCGGCCTGGTCGGTTGCGGCCTGGGCGGTTGCGGCCTGGTCGGTTCCGGCCTGTTCGGTTCCGGCCTGTTCGGTTCCGGGCTGCACGGTTCCGGGCTGCTCCGCATCGGACTGCACCCGCACCAGTCGCTTCGCATAGGCGTCGAAAGCCGGCAGCCGCTCCTCGCCGTGCTCGAGGGCCCATTCCCGGCGCATCCCGCGCAGGTATGCCTTGCCGGCCTCGCGGCTGCGCTCGCGCACCGCGGCCAGCTCCCTGGCATCCTCCTGCTGCTCGCGGTCGTCGACCACGCCGAGCGTGCGAATGAGCCACGGCAGCGTCAGCCCCTGCAGCAGGAGGGTCCCGACGGTGACGACGAAGGCGACCACGACGATCGCATGTGCGGCCGCGCCGTCCATGCCCGCGAGGTCTGCCGCGGCGAGCGCCGTCGCGAGCGTGACAACTCCTCGCATCCCCGCCCAGGAGATCACCGCGTTGTCACGCCACGACAGCCGCGTCTCGGCGAGGCGCCGACGGAGCTGCTCCTCACTGAGCGGATGCCGGCCCAGACCACCCGGCCGGCCCAGGCCACCCGGCCGGCCCTGGCCCGTTTCGGCCGCGCGAACGGCATCCGGATGCGTGGCGGTGATCCGCTTCCATCTGCGCAGTCGCATCCTCGTCCACCACTGCCCCCAGGCGTGCGCCGGATAGACGAACAGGGGCCGCACGACCAGCACGGCCACCAGCACCACCGCGGAGAGCAGCACGACGGCACCCACCTCGCCGTCCTTCAGATCGACGAGCACCCTGGGCAGCTGCAGTCCGATGTACGCGAACACGAAGGACTCGAGAAGGAAGTCGGCCGACAGCCACAGCGGCGCCTCCTGCTGACGGGTCGCATAGCTCGTCTTCGGTGCGTTGAAGCCGACGAACAGACCCATGGCGACGACCGCGAGGACTCCCGAACCCAGCAGCTGCTCAGCGATCGCGTACGCGCCGAAGGGCGCGAGCAGCCCGAAGGTCCCGTTCACGACCGGATCCGCCACGCGCATGCGCAGCCTGTGCAGCACCGCGCCGAAGGCGAGGCCCACCGCCACCCCGACGAGCACGGCCACGAAGAACTGCCCGACGCCGCCCGCCAGCGTCACCGTGGCACCGGCCACGATCGCGGCGAAGACCCGGTACATCGTCAGCGAGGTCGCGTCATTGATCAGGCTCTCCCCCGACAGCACGGTCATGACGCGCCTCGGCAGGCCGAGCCGGCGGCCGATGGCCGCAGCCGACACGGCATCCGGCGGCGCGACGATCGCTCCGAGCAGCAGCGCGCCCGGCAGGGTCAGCTCTGGCATGATCCACCACGCCAGCAACCCCACGACACCAGCCGTGACCACCACGAGACCCACGCCCAGCCGCCGGATCTGCGGCATAGCCCTCCGGAAGCTCACGAACGACACGTCGAGAGCCGCCGAGTACAGCAGCGGCGGCAGCACGATGTTGAGCAGCACGTGACCGTCGATCGCGACGTCGGGCACGAACGGGAGGAAGGAGGCCAGCAGCGCGACGACCGTCACCAGCAGAGGCGCCGGCCAGCCCTTCCAGCGGGCGACGGCTGCGACCGCCACGGCACCGACCACGATGAAGAAGATGCTGGACTCCATGCCAGGAGGCTACGCCCACGGCATCCGGCCCTCGTCGCTCGCGACGGGCGCGTCTCGTGGAATGCCGGCGGCGTCTGGACGGTTGGCACTGACGATGAGTACTCCCGCGCTTTCCGTTCTCGACCTCGTTCCCGTCCGATCAGGACAGACCTCTGCGCAGGCGATCGCCTCGTCGATGGCGCTCGCCCAGCACGCCGACGCCCTCGGCCTCGCGCGCTACTGGTTCGCCGAGCATCACAACATGCCGTCGGTCGCGTCGACCACTCCCCCGGTGCTCATCGCCGCAGCGGCCTCACGCACCGAGCGGATCCGTGTCGGCTCTGGCGGCGTCATGCTGCCCAACCACGCCCCGCTGATCGTCGCAGAGCAGTTCGCCGCGCTCGAGGCGCTCGCCCCCGGCCGCATCGACCTCGGCATCGGCCGCGCGCCGGGCAGCGATCCGGTGATCACGCACCTGCTGCGCCAGTCGGGGACCACCGGCGACGTCGAGCGCTTCCCCTCGCACGTGCAGGACATCGGCGCGATGGTGCAGCCAGACGGCGCGACCGTGCGCTTCACGAGCGGCGGCGAGTACGGCGTGAAGGCGACGCCCGTGGCATCCGGTGCCCCCACGATCTGGCTGCTC
>Ga0308158_10001663_pt1 | contig 22969 bp, 19 predicted proteins | sample PhyBR2_FD_201038 | JGI IMG/M metagenome (GOLD analysis project Ga0308158, IMG submission 201038) | Phyllosphere microbial communities from UC Gill Tract Community Farm, Albany, California, United States - DLSLB.R2 | ecosystem: Host-associated > Plants > Phyllosphere > Unclassified | place: USA...
GGCCGTACGGCGCATTCAGGTTCTCGGCGAACACGGTCTTGAGCTCGTACTGGCCGTCACCGTCCGCATCGCGCAGCAGCGTCAGGCGATTGCCGCCCTTGACCTTGGTATTGCCCTGCGCCTTGATATAGCCGGCAATGACGTCTTTCGGCTTGAGCTTGGCAGCGCTGCCGCCACGCCCTTCCGCCACCAGGATATCGCCGTTCGGCAGCACCAGCATCTGGCGCGGGATCTTCAGGTCGGTCGCGATGGCCGTGATGCTGTAACCCTCCGGCACGGTCGGCTTCTGATCGCCCCATGCGGTCGGCTCGGCAATCTTCATGCTCGGGAACAGGCCGCGCTCGGGCGCCGGCAGTTTCGGATCCGGGCCGCTGGCCAGGTTGGTATTGGCTTCGTTACTGCAGGCGCTGGCCAGCAGGGTCATGCTGAACAGGGCAAGTGCGCTCGAGCGATTCATTTCAGTCCTCCCGAACGTGGGTTAAGGCCTACGACAGCGGTAATGCAGATCAGAATAAAGACGATGACCGACAGCAACAGGCCGGTCGGCATGAGCGCCCAGGCATCCTTGGCATGCTGAAACGCGTTGACCAGACCGATCACGAAGGTCAGCAGCAGCAGCACGAAGTAGTTCAACGGCCGACCGGCCATGGGCCTGGCGCGCAGCAGATTGATCAGCGCGAACACGAGCGCCAGGCCGGCGAACAGCAAGGCACCGGCATTGAGCCACGAAGCAAAATTGCTCCACTGGATCTGGTAGGTGTTGTAGTAGGTGTAATCGCTGAGCAATGCGCCGAGGAACAGCGACACACTGCCGGCAAGCAGGATCGTGTGGAGCACGCCTGGCGGACGGACATAGCCTGCGCTGGCCGTGGTGACAGTAGACATGGGTGTTGACCTTATTGGTAATTTTGATAACGCAGACTATAGCGGCTATGCCAACTGACTGTCGCCTCGTTGAGCACGGCGCGAATCCTGGGTATCCTCACAGGCTCTTTGAAAAGCCCGATAGCGATACGCTTGCTTAGGTCATAAGACTGACCTATAATCATTTTCAGGTGTTCAGCAGTGCCCGTTGCGGCAGCACCGGCGGCCATGCAATGTCATGGCGGCATACAAGAATAATGACCCCTGTTCTGGAGACACCATGTCAGTAGCCGATTCCATCGCCGGCGTGCCCCCGCCCTCCTTCGTCGATCCGCTTGTCAGAGCGCAGGAAGCCGACGCCGCCTACCGCAAGGTTCTGTGGCGCATCATGCCGTTCATGATGCTGTGCTACGTGGTGTCGTTCATCGACCGATCCAATATCGGCTTTGCCAAACTGCACTTCGTCGCCGACCTGAATTTCAATGACGCCATCTACGGCATCGGCGCAGGGATTTTCTATGTCGGCTACATCCTGTTCGAGGTGCCCAGCAATATGGTGCTGCACAAGCATGGCGTGCGCCAGACGCTGCTGCGCATCATGGTGTTGTGGGGGCTGTTCTCGGCCGGCATGGCCTTCATGCAAACGCCAACGCATTTCTATGTGATGCGGTTCCTGCTCGGCGCCGCCGAGGCAGGCATGTTCCCGGGCATGCTGCTGTATCTGACCTACTGGGTCCCGCTCAATCGCCGTGCCCGTTTCAACGCCCTGTTTACTGCCTCGATCCCCCTGGCCGGCATGATCGGTGGCCCACTGTCGGGCGCCATCATGCATGCATTTGACGGTGTCAACGGCATGCATGGCTGGCAATGGATGTTCATTATCGAGGGCTTGCCGGCGTGCGCGCTGGGCGTGTTCGCGTATTTCTACCTGACCGACGGACCAGCAAGCAGCCCATGGCTGACGGCGCGCCAGAAGCAGATCATCAGCGAAGACCTGGCCCAGTCGGTCACGAAACGCGATCACGGTCCGCAATCGTTCCTGTCGGCGCTGACCAATCCCAAGCTGTACTGGCTCTCCGGCATGGGCGTGGCGGTCCTGGTCAGCACCGGCGGCGTGTTCTTCTGGCTGCCGACCATCATTCGTCAATCCGGCATCGACAATGTGATGACCATCGGCGCGCTGTCGGTGATTCCGTTCCTGATCGCCCTCGTGGTGCAATTCATGAATGCCCGCCATTCGGACCATACCGGCGAGCGCCGATGGCACGTGGCGATTCCCGCCTTCATCGCCGCCATCGGCTGGGCCCTGCTGCCGTCGGTGCAAGGCAATGTGACGCTGTCAATGCTGATGCTGACGCTGGCCACCGCCGGCACGCTTGGCCTGACGGGACCATTCTGGACCCTGCCCTCGTCGTTCCTGACCGGTAAGGCCGCTGCCGGCGGGATCGCCCTGCTGAGCACCTTCGCCGGTATCGGCAGCGTGTTCAGCCCGATGCTGGTCGGCTGGCTGTCGTCCACCACTGGCAGCCTGGCAATGGGCCAGTACTACTTCGCCGGATTGATGCTCATGGGCGGCCTGTCGCTGCTGATCGGCATCAAGCCGCAAGCGCTGGCCGACGTGCGCACCAGCAAGTAATCATTCACCGACATCCAGGATAGCGAGCATGAACGCATTGTCATCAAAAGACCTGATCGCCGTGATCGGCGCCGGCGCGATGGGCAGCGGCATCGTCCAGGTCGCACTCAACGCCGGCCACCGCGTCGCGCTGTACGACGCCGCCCCGGCCGCACTGGCCAGGGGCGTGGCGTCCATCGACGCGACCTACCGCCGCCTGCTCGACAAAGGCAAGATCGACGCTGCGACCCACGCCGATCGCATGGCGCGCCTGCTGCCGGCCGAGTCCCTCGACGACCTGGCCAAGGCGGCCCTGGTGATCGAAGCCATCGTCGAGGACCTCGACATCAAGGCCCGCGTGCTGGTCGAGGTCGAAGCGCTGCTGGGCGAGCACGCAATCATCGCGACCAATACCTCGTCGTTGTCGGTCACCGCCATCGCCGCGCGCCTGAAGCGCCCGGCGCAGGTCGCCGGCCTGCACTTTTTCAATCCGGCGCCGCTGTTGCCGCTGGTTGAAATCGTCAGTGGCAAGGCCACGGCGCCCGAGGTGGCCGACACGCTGTTCGCCACTGCGCTGGCATGGCACAAGGTGCCGGTGCGCTGCGCCTCGACGCCTGGCTTCATCGTCAACCGCGTGGCGCGCCCCTTCTACGGCGAGGCGCTGCGCCTGCTGGCCGATTGCGCCGCCAGCGCCGCCACCATCGACGCCATCCTGCGCGACGTTGGCGGGTTTCGCATGGGCGCGTTCGAGTTGATGGACCTGATCGGCCACGACGTGAATTACGCCGTCACCAGATCGGTCTACGACGCGCTGTACCAGGACCCGCGCTACAAGCCGTCGCTGCTACAAAAAGACCTGGTCGATGCCGGTTGGCTCGGGCGCAAGAGTGGCACTGGCTTCTATGCGTACGGCGACAACGCCGTGCGGCCGGCGCCTGCCGTGGCGCAGGATGCACCGCGCTCGGCGCAGGTCATCGTCGAGGGCGACCTGGGCGTGGCCGCACCGCTGATCCAACTTGCCCATGACGCCGGCCTTGCAGTCACTGTCAGCCAGACCGCGGCCGGTCGCGCACTGCTGTGGATCGACGGCGTCGCCATCGCCCTGACCGATGGCCGCAGCGCGCTGCAACGACTGGCCGATGGCGACCCGGCCGGCATCGTGTTCGACCTCGCGTTCGACTATCGCGGTGGCGGCGCCATCGCGCTGGCAGCCGCAGACCTGGCACAGGACGGCGCCATGCAGACAGCCACCGGCTTCTTCCAGGCATTGGGCAAACGCGTGCTGATCGTCGACGATGTGCCCGGCATGGTGGTCATGCGCACCGTCGCGATGCTGGCCAACGAAGCGGCCGACGTGGTCCAGCAAGGCGTGGCCAGTGCGGCCGACACCGACCTGGCCATGGTCAATGGCGTCAATTATCCGCGCGGCCCCCTGGCCTGGGCCGACCTGATCGGCGCCACGAGCGTGGGGCGCGTGCTGGCCAATCTGGCCGCCGCGTATGGCGACGATCGCTATCGCAGCGCCCCGCTGCTGCTGCGCCGGGCTTTGAACGGCAGTCGGTTCCACGCTGGAACTGCAGCATGAGCGATCAGGCATCCATTCCGGTCACCTGCGCGCTCCATGGCGACGGCGTGGCCGTCATCACCATCGACCGTCCGCGCCGGCGCAATGCGCTGAACCTGGACGTGAAGCAGCGCCTGGTTGACGCGGTGCTGACACTCAATGCCGATGCGAGCGTGTGCGTGATCGTGCTGACCGGCGCCGGCGGCTACTTCGTGGCCGGCACCGACATCGATGAAATGGCCTCGATGACGCCAACGAGTCACACGCTCGGCGCGACCGATCTGGTGTTTACCACACTGCGCCAGAGTAGCAAGCCGACCATCGCCGCCGTCGAGGGCTATGCGCTGGGCGGCGGCTGCGAACTGGCGCTGGCGTGCGACCTGATCGTGGCAGCCGAAGGTGCGCGCTTCGGCCAGCCCGAGATCAAGGTGGGCATCATGCCCGGCGCGGGCGGCACGCAGCGCCTGCTGCGCACCATGGGCAAGTACCAGGCGCTGCGCATGATGCTGACGGGCGAGCCGATCGGCGCGCCGCAGGCATTCGCCTGTGGCCTGGTTTCCGAATTGTGCCCGGATGGCGCCGCGCTCGAATACGCACAAGCACTGGCGCGCACGATTGCGGCCATGCCGCCGCTGGCTGTGCGCGCGATCCGTGACGTGGTGCAACTGGGCCAGGATGCGCCGCTGGAGACGGCGCTGCAACTGGAACGCAAGGCATTCCAGCTGCTGTTCGACAGCGCCGACCAGAAGGAAGGAATGCGCGCATTTCTCGAGAAACGCGCGCCACGGTACCAGGGGAGGTAAGCCCCACGATTTGAAGGGTCAAAAAGCTGGTTCATCAACTTATTCGGCGATAATACGATCTACAGATGGTACGTCACGAAAGAGGAAAACAGTCGATGAAAACAGCAGGATTGCCCGGCACGACCGCGATCGATTTCAGCCGCAGTGCGGCGTCGCGTTACGTGCAGCTGGCCAGCCTGTTCCGGCGCCGGGTCGAATCCGGCCAGTGGCAGGTTGGAGAACAGATACCGACGGTGGACGAACTGGCCGCCGAATGTCAGGTCGCGCGCGCCACGGTGCGCCAGGCGCTCGACCTGCTGGAAGAAGAAAAGCTGATCGCGCGCTACCGTGCGAAAGGCACGTTCGTGATCGGCAAGCCGCAAGAACAGTTCTGGTGCGAAGTCGCGTCGGACTGGTCCGGGCAACTGATTGCGCCGGACGGCGTGACGATCGAGATTTTGCGTGGCCGCGAACGGCGCACGCCCAATCCGCCCGATCCGATGGCCGGCAGCATGGCGCCGTTCTACCAGCACTGGCGGCGGCGCCACTGGCGCAATGGCAAACCGTATTACCTGGGCGACGTCTTTATCGACGAGCGGCTGTGCGAGCGGATCGCACCGGAATCGTTCGAGACCAAGACCTCGATGCGGATCCTGCGCGAGCTGCCGGGGCTGGAGATTATCGAAGCGCACCAGACGCTCACGCTCGGCTCGGCCGACCCGACGCTGGCCGAATTGCTGCAACTGCCACTGAACGCACCGGTAGCGCACGTGGCGCGCACGGCGGTCGACGCCAACGGTTGCCTGGTCTTCATCGGCCAGGGAATCTACCGGGGCGACGTGGTGCGGCTGGATATTAAATTGAAGTAGCGGCCAGCGTGCCGTTACTTTTCAACGATGAAAAGGAATGGCATGAAACTTCACTGGTCCCCCCGCTCGCCGTTCGTGCGCAAGGTTGCAATCCTGCTGCACGAAACGGGTCTCGAGGCCAACGTCGAACGCGTGCGCTCGGTCGCCGCGATCGCCACGCCGAATGCGGCGATCATGGTCGACAATCCGCTCAGCCAGATCCCGACCCTGGTGCTGGACGATGGCACCGCGCTCTACGATTCGCCCGTCATCTGCGAATACCTCGATACCCTGCACGACGGCCCGCGTTATTTCCCGGCTGCGGGCCCGGCGCGCTGGGCCGCCTTGCAGCGCCAGGCGCTGGCCGACGGCATGCTGGCAATCCTGCTGATCTGGCGCCAGGAACGCATGAAAGCGCCCGGCCAGCAGCTACCCGACTGGCTCGTGGCGTTCGGCACCAAGATCGCGGCGTCGCTCGCGCGCCTGGAGACCGATGCCCCCGCCCTGGCAAGCGGCCACGACATCGGCCACGTGACGATCGGCTGCATGCTCTCTTACCTCGATTACCGTTTCGCCGATCTCGACTGGCGCACCGGCCACCCCGCGCTGGCCGCGTGGCACGCCGCGTTCGAGCAACGCCCGTCCATGGTCGCCACGCGGCCCGACGATGCGCAGACCTGACATCTACCACACCGAATACATCACAGGAGACAACCATGGCAGGTCCACTCTCGCATATCAAGGTGCTCGATCTGAGCCGCATCCTCGCTGGCCCGTGGTCGGGCCAGGTGCTGGCCGACCTGGGCGCCGACGTCGTCAAGGTCGAACGCCCACAAGTCGGCGACGACACCCGCAGCTGGGGGCCGCCGTTCCTGAAGGACGGCGCCGGCAACGACACGAAGGAATCGGGCTACTACCTGTCGGCCAACCGCGGCAAGCGCTCGGTGACGGTCGACCTGAACACCGAAGAAGGCCAGCAGATCGTGCGCGCGCTGGCAGCGCAGTCGGACATCCTGATCGAGAATTACAAGGTCGGCACGCTGGCCAGGTATGGCCTGGACTACGCCAGCCTGAAAGAAAGCAATCCGGGCCTGATCTACTGCTCGGTGACCGGCTTTGGCCAGGACGGCCCGAAGGCCGAGAACGCGGCGTACGACTTCATGATCCAGGCCATGGGCGGCTTGATGAGCGTGACAGGCGAGCGCGACGACCTGCCCGGCGGCGGCCCGCAAAAAGTGGGCGTGCCGATCGTCGACCTGATGACAGGCATGTACACCTCGGTCGCAGTGCTGGCCGCGCTGGCGCGCCGCACCGAGACGGGCCTGGGCGACTACATCGATATCGGCATGCTCGACGTGATGGTCGGCTCGGTCGCCAACCAGGGCATGAACTATCTGGTGTCGGGCAAGACGCCGGGACGCAACGGCAACAAGCACCCGAACATCCAGCCGCAGGACGTGTTTGCCTGTGCGGACGGCCACATCGTGCTCGTCGTCGGCAATGACGGCCAGTTCGCCAGGTTCTGCGACGTGGCAGGCCGGCCTGAATGGGTGGCGGACGAGCGTTTCGCCACCAATGGCAACCGCGTGCGCAATCGCGACGTGCTGCTGCCGATGATGGTCGAGCTGTTCAGCTCACGCCCGATGGGCGAGTGGGCCAGGCAGCTCGATGAAGCCGGCGTGCCGTGCAGCCCGATCAACACGATCCCGCAAGTGTTCGAGGACGAACAGGTCAGGCACCGCAAGATGCTCATCAACCTGCCCCATCCCGCGGCCGGTTCGGTGCCGCAAATCCGCAGCCCGATGCGTTTTACGAACGCCGAACTCGCGTTCGACCGCGCGCCGCCGCTGCTGGGCCAACACACGAACGAAGTGCTCTCCGGTCTCGGCTTTGACGACGAATGCATCGCCCGCTGGGCGCGCGACGGCGTGATCTGACGGCCTGTTTCGATTGACTACCTTATGTCCATGATGACCTCCCTGCCACGCATATCCCTTCCCACGCCCGAGACGATGAACCCGGAGCAGCGCGCAGTCTACGACGACATCGTCGGCGGCCGGCGCGCACGCCTGGTCGGTCCGCTGCGCGCGGCCCTGCACAATCCGGCACTGGCCGACCGCTGGCAAAAGCTGGGCACGCTGCTTCGGTTTGGCACCAGCATTCCGCCGCGCCTGAGCGAGCTGGCGATCCTGGTCACGGCGCGGCGCTGGAACAGCCAGCTCGAATGGTTGATTCACGCCGGCGATGGCCTGACCGCCGGCCTGCCGCAGTCGATCATCGACGCCATCGCAGTGGCCACCCCGCCCGTGTTCGACAACGCCAGCGACGCCGCCGTGTATGAATACACGCGGCAGTTGCTGCAGCACGGCGTGGTCGACGACCCCGCCTACCAGGCTGTGCTCGGGCAGTTCGGCGAGGCCGGCGCAGTGGAGCTGACGGCGATTGTCGGCTACTACTCGATGGTGGCCATGACGCTCAACGCGCACCGGATTCCCCTGCCCGACGAAGCGACCGAGGCGCCGCTACGCCCCGTTGGTACCAATGCCGCGCACGTGCTCACCGAGATGCCGGCGGTGCAAGAATGAACGCACCATTCGAGACCGTCACGCCGCGCATGCCGGGTGCACCGCAGCACGCGCTTCCCGTCAACACCTGCGACAGCCACGCCCATGTATTTGGCCCGTTCGAGCGCTTCCCGCTGGCGCACGCATCGAGCTATGCCCCGCCACTGGCCCCGGCCGCACTGCACCGCGCGATGCTGGCCAGTGTCGGCGCCGCGCGCGGCGTGCTGGTGCAGCCGGCGCCGTACGGGCTGGACATGTCGGCCCTGCTGCATGCCATCGCTCACGGCGCAGGGCGCCTGCGCGGCATTGCCGTGGCCGATTCCGGCACGCCCGAGGCCGCACTGCAAGCCTTGTACGACGGGGGCGTGCGCGGCCTGCGCTTCGTCGGGATGCGCGCGCCCGACGGGACACCCTACGCCGGCAGCGTCGGCGTCGACCAGCTCTTGATCATGGCGCCCGCCATGCGCCGCATTGGCCTGCATGCCCAGTTGTGGGCGCCGATCGATGACTACCCGGCGCTGCTGCCGCAACTGCGCGCGGCCGGCGTCGATGTCGTGCTTGACCACATGGCATGCGCAAAGCCCGAGCGTGGCGTCGGCGATCCGGCATTCCAGGCCGTGCTCGCCGCGCTGCGTGGCGGCGGCGTGTGGGTCAAGCTGACGCTGTGCCGCGTCTCGACCCAGGCACCCGACTACGCCGATGCGAGGCCGCTGCACGATGCGCTGGTGCGCGCCAATCCGCAGCAGCTCCTGTGGGGTTCGGACTGGCCGTATGTGCGCATGGACGACAAGTCACCGGACGCCGGCGCCCTGCTCGACCTGTTCCACGACTGGGTGCCCGATGCTGTACTGCGCCAGCGCATCCTGGTTGACAATCCTGCCGCGCTGTACGGCTTTCCAGATACCGAGGACCAAGCATGATCGCCTTTTCCCAACTGCGCTTCGAACGTGATGGCCACGTCGCCGTTCTCACGCTGGACAGCCCGCCAGTCAATGCCCTGACCCGCGTGCTCAATGACGAGTTGATCCAGGCGCTGGACGTCATTTCCGAGACGCCCGATATCCGCGCCGTGGTGCTCACCGGCGCCGGCAAGGTGTTTTGCGCCGGCGCCGATTTGAAAGGCCGCGCCGAAAACATCAGGCAACCGGGCGACATGGGCGCGCACGCACGCCGCACCCGCGAATGCTTCCACGCGATCCGCGAATGTGCCAAGCCCGTGGTCGCGGCCATCAACGGCGCGGCGCTCGGCTCGGGCCTGGCGATGGTCGCCTCGAGCGACATCATCATTGCCTCCGAACGCGCCACGCTCGGCCTGCCGGAAGTCGACGTTGGCCTGCTGGGCGGCTGCCGCCACGCGATGCGCCTGTTCGGGCACTCGCGCCTGCGCCGCATGGCACTGACCGGGTACCGCGTACCGGGCGAAGAACTGTACCGGCTGGGCATCGCCGAAGCGTGCACGCCGCACGACGAGCTGCTGCCGCAGGCAATGGCGCTGGCCCAGGCCATCGCGGCCAAGAGCCCGGTGTCGACGCGCATGGGCAAGCATACCCTCAACGTCATCGAAGACATGAGCCTGCGCGACGGCTACCGCTACGAGCAGGACATGACGGCGGCCATCGGCCTGACCGAGGATGCGCGCGAAGCGCAGCTGGCGTTCAGGGAAAAACGTACGCCGGTGTTCCAGGGCCGCTGACGGCGCCTGCCCCATCACCGCCGGCGTAGCCACCGCAGAGTGGCCGCCGGCCCATCGCAGTACCACATCATCAGGAGACAACCCGATGCAAGGCATCCCCACGTTCACGCTGGGCGTCATGACTTCTGCCATGCTCGCTCTCGCAGGCTGCGGCAGCGACAATCACCAGACCGATCCCGTCACACCACCTTCCGCCGGCCTCGCACCCGATTGCGCCAGGGTGCTGGCGCTGACCTGGCCGAACACCACCTTCCGCAGCGCGACACGCATCGAAACCGGCGCCGCCAGTGCAGGCAGCATCAAGCTGCCGGCGCACTGCCTCGTCACCGGTGAAATCAATCCGCGCATCGGCGTGGACGGCGTGCGCTACGGGATCAGCTTCGAGCTGCGCCTGCCACTCGACTGGAACGGACGCTTTCAGTTCCAGGGCGGCGGCGGCACCGACGGCAACGTGCCGCCCGCCTACGGTGTGCTGAACAACCGCCCGGCCGTCGCACCGGCGCTGAGCCAGGGCACGGCCGTTGTCAGCAGCGACATGGGCCACAGCGCTACCGACAGCCGCGACGCCACCTTCGGCCTCGATCCGCAGGCCCGCATCGACTGGGGTTACAACGCGCTGGACCAGGTCACGCAACTGGCCAAATTCGCCGTCGCCAGCTTCTACGGCCAGGCGCCGACGCATTCGTACTTCGTCGGCTGCTCGGGCGGCGGACGGCAGGGCATGATGATGACCCAGCGCTTCCCGCACCATTTCGACGGCGTCGTCTCGGGCGCGCCGATCCTCGAGCAACACGTGGCGCAAGTGGGCTCGATGCAGATCCTGCAAGAGTTGCGCGCCATCGCACCGCCCGATGCGGCCGGCAATCCCATCCTGAGCCGGGCCTTCAGCGATGCCCAGTTGCAGCTGGTGGCAGATGGCGTACAGCGGCAGTGCGATGCCAGGGATGGCGCGGCCGATGGACTCATCGAACAATACGACAGCTGCCGCTACGATCCGGCGGAGCTGCAGTGCGGTAGCGGCGCCTCGGGCAGTGCCGGCGTATGCCTGTCACCGCAGCAGGTCGGCGCCCTGACCCGCATCTTCCAGGGCCCGAAGAACAGCGCTGGCGCCCAGTTGTATCCACCGATCCCGTGGGACATCAGCGTGAGCGGCTGGCGCGGCGCCATGCTCGGCACATCTGGCACGGCCGTGCCGAATGCCCGGCGTGCCACCAACCAGTCGATCCGATACGTCTTCATGACGCCGGCGCGGCCCAACTTCGACTACTTCCGCTTCGACTTCGACCGCGACCCCGCCATCATGACCGCCTCGGCCGCCTTCACCGCGACCAATGGCGTCGATTACAGCGGCTTCAAGGCGCGACAAGGCAAGACGATCCTGTTCATGGGCGTGAGCGACGCCGTGCTCAATGCAAACGGGATGAATCGCTGGTATGACCGGCTCGTGCAGGCCAATGGCGGCGCGGCCGCGACTGGCAAGTTCGCGCGCCTGTTCAACGTGCCGGGCATGGACCATTGCAGTGGCGGCAAGGCTCTCGACGACTTCGATCCGGTCACACCGCTGTACGACTGGGTGGAAAAAGACAAGGTCCCCGAAACGATCCTGGCGCGCGGCGCAAGCTTCCCGGGACGGGTCCGGCCACTGTGTCCGTATCCGCAGATTGCGCGCTACCAGGGTAGCGGCAGCGTCGACGATGCGGCCAACTTCCGTTGCGGCGCACCGTAAGCCTGCTGACAACAGCTGCCTGTACAGGCAGTCGGCTGTTGTCGATTACACCCGTTCCAGCACCACGGCGATACCCTGTCCGACGCCGATGCACATCGTGCACAGTGCATAGCGCCCTTCGCGGCGATGCAGTTCATTCACCGCTGCCATGGCCAGACGCGCACCGGACGCACCCAGCGGGTGACCGAGGGCGATCGCGCCGCCGTGCGGATTAACCCGTGGATCCGCGCCGGCCAGTCCCAGTTCACGCAGCACGGCCAGGCCCTGCGCGGCGAAGGCTTCATTGAGTTCGATGACGTCCATGTCGGCCAGTGTCAACCCGGTCTGCGCCAGCACCTTGCGTACGGCCGGCACCGGACCGATACCCATGATCCGCGGGGCGACCCCGGCGGCGGCCATCCCGACCACGCGGGCACGCGGTGTCAGGCCGAAGCGTGACGCATGGGCGCCGTCGGCCAGCAGCAGCGCGGCGGCGCCGTCATTGATGCCGGAGGCATTGCCGGCAGTGACGCTGCCGCCTGGACGTACGACGGGTTTCAATTTCGCGAGCGCTTCCATCGTCGTCGCGCGCGGATGTTCATCCTGGCTGACGACGATCGGATCGCCCTTCTTCTGCGGCACCTGCACCGGCGTGATTTCTTCGGAAAAAATGCCGGCCGCCTGCGCCGCCAGTGCGCGTTGCTGGCTGGTCATGGCCATGCGATCCTGGTCTTCGCGCGAGATGCCGAATTCATCGGCCACGTTCTCGGCTGTTTCAGGCATCGAGTCGACGCCGTACTGCGCCTTCATGGCGGGATTGACGAAGCGCCAGCCCATGGTCGTGTCTTCCATCTTCATGGCGCGCGAGAAGGCACTGTCGGCCTTGCCGACGACGAACGGCGCGCGGCTCATGCTCTCGACGCCGCCGGCGATGATCAAGCCCGCTTCGCCGGCCCTGATTGCGCGCGCCGCCGTGCCGACTGCATCGAGGCCCGAGCCGCACAGGCGGTTGAGCGTCACGCCCGGAACGGCCGCCGGCAGGCCGGCCAGCAGCGCCGACATGCGCGCCACATTGCGGTTGTCCTCGCCGGCCTGATTGGCGCAGCCGTAGATTACGTCGGACAGCGCCTCCCAATCGACGCCGGGATTACGGGCCATCAGGGCGCGCAGCGGCACGGCGCCAAGATCGTCGGCGCGCACGCCGGCCAGGCTGCCGCCGTAGCGGCCAAATGGGGTGCGTTGGGCATCGCAGATGAATGCGTCGGACATGGATTTCTCCTGTAAGTGGATGATGCGTGGATGAAGGATGGCGTCATGAAAACGCGTGCGCGCGCCGGACCCCGACAGGGTCACGGCGCGCGGTGCTTACGCGGTGGACGGGTGGGCGTTCAGTGCTTCCCCAAAAAATCGAGCACGCGCCGGTTGAACATGTCGGGCTGCTCCCAGTAGGCAGAATGGCCGGTTTCCGGGAACACGGCCATCTCTGCGTGCCTGATGTGGCGGCCGAACTGGCGCAGCACTGGCGCCGGTGTGTACAGGTCGGCGTCGCCCGTGATCAGCAGCGTCGGCATGCGCAGCGTTTCAAGCCTGGCGAACGTGACTTCGATGTTCGAACCGTTGCCCAGCACGGGTTTTGGCGCCGCTGGCGCATCGCCTTTCGTTGCTGGCGCAGCCTGCGGCGTCAGGGTCGGGGCAGCAGGCACGAACGGATAAGCCAGCGCATTCCAGCGCGCCGTGCCTTCCGGATTGGCGGCGCGGTAGGCCGGGCCCAGTTCGCGAAATTCGACCGGGAGCGCATTGAACTGCGGCGCCGGGCGCGTGCGCTCGCCCATCTTCAGGTAGTCGGGATCAGTGACAAAGCCGATGCTGTTGGCGATGACCAGGCTGCGCACCTTGGCCGGATGCGCGAGCGCGTACTGGAATGCGGCGCCGCCGCCGGCGGCCGAGCCGACGAGATGGAATTTTTCCACGCCCAGTTGTTGCATGACGGCGTCGATCAGGATCGTCGACGCGGTGCCCGTGCGGTGGCCCGGATTGGGCTGGCGCCAGTCGATCGCGATGAAACGGTAGCCGGCGGCGGTAAAGGCCGGTATCTGGTGCACCCACATCTGGCTCTTGCCGCTGGCGGCGTGCAGGAACACGACCGGCGTGCCGGCGCCACCCGAATCGCGGTACGGAACCACGTTGTTGCCCACCGCAAGGGTGTGATCCTGCATCGTGGCCGGCGCCCCGTCCGTCATTACCTGCGGCGCGTGACCGCAGCCGGCCAGCGTCAGTGTCAGCACGCCCAGGCACGCTGTCTTTGCAAAAAAATGGTTCATGTTGTCTCAGGTCCCCTGTTATTTGAACTGCTGCACCGGTTCGACAAACAGCGCCTTGAGTACGGCATTCCATTTGTCGTTGTTCTGCGCTGCCTGCACGGGCGAAATGAACCGGACCTTCACGTCGTCCAGCTCCGGAAAGCCGTTGTCGACGATGCGGTTCGATGGAATGTGGTCAGCCGCTTTGAGCAGCTTCTGCCCGGATTCTGACAGGATGAAATCAACCATCAGGCGCGCGGCATTGGGATGCGGCCCACCCTTGACGATACCGATCGCGTTGCCCGTCGCTGTCAATGGCGCCATGCGTACCCAGTTCACGTTCTGCCCTTCGCGCTGGGCCATCACCGTGTGATGCACCATTACTTGCAAGCCAATCGGATAATCCTGGCGCGCGACCATGCTCACGATGCGGCGCGGATTGATCTGGATATTGGCGATGCGCTGGGCCGACAGGCGGCGCAGGTAAGCCATGCCCGCTTCGTCGCCCATCGACAGCAGCACATTGCCGACCAGTCCCTGGGCCGACGTCGGCGCCAGTTCGGCGCTCCATGCCATCTTGCCCTGCCACTTCGGGTCGAGCAAGTCATCCCAGGTCTTCGGTGCATCGGCCGGCTTGATCATGGCCGGGTTGTACCCCATCGTCATGTAGTACAGAACGGTCGAGGTCCAGTGACCGTCCGGGTCCTTGAACTGCGCCGGGATCGTGCTGGCGGACGGCGAGATGTACGGCTGCACCAGAGCGCGCGCCATCAGCAGCCCGGCGGTCGAGCTGCCGTCAAACAGGTCGGCCTTGACCGCGCCAGCCGCGTGTTCGTCGATGATCTTCTTTGCATTGACCGGCGCGGCGGCGCGCACGACCTGCACGTCGATGCCGGGGTAGCGTTGCTGGAAGCCCTGCCGGATCGGCGCCCAGGCCTCTTCGAGCAGGGTCGTGTACCACAGCAGATGGCCCTCACGCTGGGCGGCAGCAAGCCGGGCAGCATCGGGTTCGGCGGCCTGCGCCAGTGGCGCACCGGCAACGGCGCAAGCCAGCAACAGTGTCACGGCGCGTCTGAAAGCATTGTGCATGGACATTCTCCGGGTCTGTTCGATGAACATGATTGGCCGTTCAGAACCGGTGGGTGATGCCGGCGAAGAACGTCGACGGATGCATGCCCGGATTGACCGGACCGTAGGTCGTATTCGCATCGACCACGGCGTACTGGCTGTTGTCGCCGTTCCTGACGCGGGAATATGCGGTGTAGAGTTCGGTACGCTTTGACAGCTCGTACTTGTAGCCCACCGTGACTTGCTGCGCATCGAAGTCGCGCACGGTCTTGTCGTTATAGCGCTTGTAGCTGGCGATCCAGCGCCCGCCCTGGCCGCCCGGCTGGAGCGTGAAGCCGACCATCAGGCTGTCGTAATCGCGGCTGAAGAAGGCATTGGGCAGCGCAGGCGCCGCCGCGCTGCGCGTGCCTTCCCATTTGCCGACCTGGTACAGGAACGCCGGCTCGATCGAGGTGAACTTGTAGCTGGCGCCGATTGTTGCCGTCTTGTCGTTGCCATTGTCCTGCGCATTGGCGTTCGAGCTAAAGCCAATGCCTGCCAGCAGCTTGCCATCGGTATAGCTGACCAGCACGCCCCTGGCGTCACGGGCGCGCGATTGTTCGGTGGCCGACTCGCCCAGTGCATACGACCCTTTGACGGTAAAGCCGCGCATCGTGGGACTGGTGTACACGATGGCATTGTCATTGCGGCCGAGGCCATCACTGCGGGCGCCGGTGGAAATCGTCGACGAGGCGGTGCCCATGCCCAGCTTCCATGGATCGACCGGGCGCACCAGGTAGAAGGTGGGCGAATAATCACGGCCGACATGCAGTTGACCATAGCTGCCAATCAGGCCGACCAGCGCCTTGCGGCCGAACAGACGCCCGCCCTGGCCCAGCGCACCGCTATCGAGGCTAATACCGCTTTCGAGCGTGAAGTCGGCTTTCAGGCCATTGCCAAGGTTTTCCTGGCCGCGAAAGCCCAGGCGCGAACCGTAGCCGCAACCGCTGGAAATTTGCGTCGTCGGGCCTTCGTTATTGCTCGACACGGCGACGCAGGCGTCCATGATGCCGTAGACGGTGACGCTGGTCTGGGCATGGGCGGAAGTTGAAACGAGCAGGACTGCAGCGGCCGAAGCGGCCTTCAATGATTTCACGACTGTCTCCAGTGACGCTGTGATCGCGCCATCGTTGGTGTAAATAGAATGGGAGTACGGCGTCTTGCGCACCGTGCCGGGCAAACCGACGAATCAATAGTAGGTGCTCAATCCTAAAAGGTCAATAGGTCAGGTATATGGTTTTTAGATCTTTTTTTGATCGGTTCGAAGCATGGCCTTTCAGCGCATTGACTGTTCATGTCCGGATCGGTGAACTGGCGTCGCAGTCGGTCTGACGCAATGCGATGGGCAGACCGTCGGATCGACTGTTGCCAGCAACGCACAGAGACAGCAGTATGGAAGAATCCCCGGGAGTAGCGGCCTTCAGTCAGGCCGTTTCGCCGCCAGTGCGATCCGGTATATGGCGCAGGCACCATCGCGCGCCGGACGGTGGTCAATCTCGACCGACAGCAGGGGGCGGCGGGACGCGCCCGAGCCAGCCAGGGTCTCCGCCTGTATCTGCGCCTTCCCCTCGACGCAGACATAGCGCAGGGGGCGTGCCACCGGCCAGTGGGTGCAGGATTGCACACGGGCGTTGCGCGTGAATACCTGGAACACCAGCGGCAGCACGACGAAACGCTGCGCTGCCGCCGACACCTGCGCGGCATCACACCATAGTTCGGCGCCATCCGGCGTATGGCGCAGCAGCAGGCCTTCACGCAGCATCAGCGCCGTCGTTTCGAGATTGGGAATAAAGCGCAGATCCATGGCCCTGCCCACCAGATGCGCGTGACTGACCACGATGGCCAGCATGGGCCGGTACCTCGCCATCGCCTTACAGAGCCCGAAGGGAAAGGCAGCGGGGCAGGTGTTCCTGTAGCGCCGCCACGCAGCGCGCGGCCATCTGCGCCTGGTTGGCGATGGCGTTGTCGCTGTCAAGGTCGCTGCCATGGGCGCGGTCGAACTGCGCATACCACAGCACTGCCCCTCCTGCCCCTCCTGCCCCCTGTCGCAGGATCAGGGATACTCGCAGCAGCAAAGCGTCTTGACGCACGGCGCCCTTGAGCAGGTAAAGGGCGCGGGGATGCTCGGCTGGCGGCGACGCGCGGTCCCCGCTCGCCAGGCTGAGCGAATGCAGTTCACGATACAGCCGAAATCCCAGTTCGTCGTTCAGGCCTGCAGTGAAGTGCACGGCCTGCGCGTCGGCGCACAGGCAGATGAGTGGGCTGAACAGCAACAGCGGCGCGGGGACGAGGCCCAAGGGACCCGCCGCCCCGTTGTCGGCCAGTGCAATGCGGGCGTGGTAACGGCCTTGCGGCACCGTGATGCGCAAGGTATCGGCGGCGCCTTCGTCCGCGTAATACGCCGTCAGGCGCAGGCGCAGGCGTCCCGCCTGGACACGGACGATGGGATCGTCTGCGGGGAAATACGATGCGGGATCGCGGCCGAACACGGCAACGCCGATCTCGTGTTCCGGCGGCGACGCGGCCGTGTTGTCGGACAGCAGCGCGCGCTCGACCAGATAGGCGAGCAGCGCCGCGCAGCGGCGCGCCTTGGCAAATCGCTTGCTGGTCAGCACACGTTGCAAGGTCTCGCGGACGGCGTCATCGGAGCACGGCCGTGGCGCATTGCCCACGGCCGGCACTCCGGTAATGAGTGACAATGCGGGGGGATTCATCGTGCTCTCCTGTAGCGCGCGCTATACGCACTGTGCTAACCGATCCTATGCCAACCCCGGCGTGGCTGCCTTCCGGTTACCTTCCCGCGCCTGCAGATACGGCAAGTCATTGATTCTGCTGATCAAAGCGACCGTGGCAACCTGCCTGCCCCCCGGCGTGCGCAGCCAGCGACTACGGCGTCCAACCAGATAACGGCCATCCGTGCAACTGAAAGATTGTCAGGTATACAAAACCATCTTTCACGTGAGATATTGACAGCCTACAAAGTCGGCGGGCTCTGGCCCGCCTGCCCCGGCCGACCGGGATGCGCTTCACCCACCCTCAGGGAGTGATCTTGAACCACGCATCACCACCGGAATTACGTGCGCTGCGAGAGAGTGACCCACTGATCGACGGCGGCCGCTTCCTGCTTGGCGACTGGACGATCGACGTGACGGCGCACCGGATCGTACGCGGCGACGACATGGTCGCACTGGAGCCACGGCCGATGGCCGTCCTGGCAGAACTGTGCCGTCGGAGTGGCGAGGTCGTGACGGCCGATACCCTGCTCGATGCCTGCTGGCCCGGCCAGGTGCAGGGCGACAACCAGGTGCACAAGGCGATTGCCGGCCTGCGCCGGGCGCTGCAGGATGCAGCCACCAGCCCCCGCTACATCGAGACGATCCGCAAGCAGGGCTACCGGATGATCGCCCCGATCCGCGTATTGTCCGACGGCGGACCGCGCAGCCTGAGCGGCGCATGGCGCGGCGCGTCGCCGTTTCGGGGACTGGAACCGTTCGGCACGGAACATGCGGCCGTGTATTTCGGCCGTGACGACGCCATCAGGCAATTGCATCGGCGTCTCGGTGAGCAGCAGGCGCGGGGCCATGCGCTGGTCGTGCTGCTGGGTCCCAGCGGCTCCGGCAAGACGTCGCTGGTACGGGCCGGCCTCATCCCCGCCATGCTCGCCGCTTGCGTGCCCGGCGATACGCGCGTGCGTGCCTGTACGGCGACGGTACTGGACCTGGGCGCGCTCGACGAGACCGGCCCCTGGCAGGCGCTGGCCGGCGCCCTGCTCGATTGGGAGATCGGCAATGTCGCGCTGCTGTCGGGCCACAGCATTGCCTCGCTGGCGGCGCTGCTGCGCGCCGAGCCGGACGAGGTGCTGCGGCTGCTGCGGATCGGTTTGCAGGCGCGGCGCGCCAGCACCCAGGGCGCGCCGCTGCTGGTACTGGACCGCCTGGAAGGCCTGTTCGGTCCGGCCATCGCAGCGGGCCTGCAGGATTTTGTCGACTGTATCGAGCGGCTGGTACGCAGCAGCCTGGTGCTGGTGCTGGCCGTGTGCCGCAACGATGTCTATCCCAGCCTGTCGTCAAATCGCCTGTTCATGCATGACAAGGAGCACGGCGCACACATGGACCTGGCAGCGCCCGACGCGCAGGCGATCATGCAGATGATCCGCCTGCCCGCGCGCGCGGCCAACCTGACCTACGGCAGCGATGCGAGCAGCCTGAACCGGCTCGACGACCGCCTGTGCGCCGATGCGATGCAGGCAGGCGACGCCTTGCCGCTGCTGCAATACACGCTGCAGGCCCTGTACCTGGCGCGTGCGCCGGGCGACGAACTGACCTGGGCCGCCTACGACGCGCTGGGCGGACTGGAAGGCGCCATCGGCAGCCGGGCCGAGGCGATTCTGGCGGCCTTGCCAGTCGCCCAGCAAGCGGCGCTGTCGCGCCTGCTGCCGCGTCTGGTCACCGTGTCGACCGATGACGCCTCGCCCAGCAGCCGCTCGGTCACCGGCGCCAGCCTGGCTGACGTGCATGAGCGGGCATTGGTCGATGCGCTGATCGAGGCCCGCCTGCTGGTGGCCGACCGCCTTGGCGGTGGCGAGATCGGCTTTCGCGTGGCGCACGAAGCCTTGCTGCGCCGGTGGCCACGGGTCACTGCCTGGATTGCGCAGCACCGTGCAACGCTGACCGCCCGCGCCGAGCTGGGGCCGTGGGTGCGCCGCTGGCTGGACAGTGGCCGCGCCAGGACATGCCTGTTGCCGCGGGTGCCGTTGCTGTGGCAATCACGGGATGCGGTGCGCGCCGCGCCACAACTGTTCGGGCGCGACGAGCACGACTTCGTGACGCGCTCGCAGGCGCGTCTCACGGCGCTGGCGCGCTGGCGCGTGGCCGCGCTGGTCGGCGCACTGGCGCTGGCGCTGACCGCGGGCCTGGTCGCCGTGCACAACGCGCGGCTGGCCGACACCGTGACCGCACGCGAGCACCAGAGCCGGCGCCTGACCACCTTCATGCTGGGCGAGCTTGCCGACCAGCTGCGGCCGATCGGTAAACTCGATCTGCTGGGCAGCATCGGTGAACAAGGCTTGCAGGTGCTCAACCCGCAGGATGTCCGGGAAGAGCTGCCGGCCGACACCCTGCAGCGCGCCAAAGCGCTCGTCGTGATCGGCGAAGTCAACAGCAGCCGCGGCACACAGCAGCTTGCGATGGCGGGCACCGCCCTGACGCGTGCCTACGCCCTGCTTGCGGCCATGGGGCCGGCGCCAGGCATCGATCCTGGCGAGTACTACAAGACGCTGGGCGCCAGCGCGTTCTGGCTGGGCCAGATCGCCTATGACGCCGGCCGCCTGGATGACGCCACGCTGCAGATGGACCGCTATCGCACGGCCAGCCAGGCCTGGCTGGCCGCCGCACCGGCGCATCCCCAGGCCAGAACCGAGCTCGGCTATGCGCTTGGCAGCCTGAGTTCGATCGCGATGCGGCGCGGCCGCTGGGCTGACGCGCAGCGCGGCTTCGAGCAATCGCTCGCGCTCAAGCTGGCGGTGCTGGCCGACCATCCGGATGATGTCGATGCGCAGGACGCGGTTGCCAGCGCGCGCGCCTGGCTGGGTCAGCTGGCGCATCTGAAAGGTGACAGCCGGCGCGCGCTGGCGCTGTACGACACCGCGCGCGGCGTCCAGCAGCAACTGCAACAGGCACGCCCCGGCGAAGCGGTGCGGCTGCGCGACCTGGGCGTCATCGAGAGCCGGCGCGCCGAAGCCTTGCAGTCATTGGGCCGACCCCTTGACGCCATCGCGGCCAGACAGGCTGGGGTGCACTGGATGCGCCAGGCGCTGGTCGGTGGCGCCAGCAACGCCTTCTGGCAGGCCGAAAGCCTGCTGGCCGACAGCGCCCTGCTGCTGGCGCAGGCGGATGCCGGCATGGCCACCGATGCCGAGTTGGCCGCATTGCAGCGCCGCCTGGCGGGTCACGACCAGGCCAGCCAGGCCATGCGCGAGTGGCGTCAGAGTGCCGTGCAGGCGCGCCTCGTGCTCGCCGGAAAAGCGCTGCGGGCACGCGACCGGGCCAAAGCGCGCGCCGAGGCCAGCGCCGCCGCCCAGGACATCCGCGATCTGATGGTGCAGTACCCGTATCTGTGGCAGGGCCGGGAGCTGCAGGCACGGGCCGCCATGCTGCTGTTGCAGGCCAGTGCTGGCGATGCGACTGAGACCTATCCGGCCGCACAGTGCAAGGCGGCGCGCAGCGCCTTGCAGCCCGCCATCGACACTGGCCAGGCGGGCTTCGTGCGCGAAGCCTGGCTGGTGGCACGAGCATGTGCAGGGGAAGGCGCCGTCACCGGCGCCGATGTGCAAACGCTGACGCAGGGCGGCTACCGGCCGCAATCGCCAGCATTTCTTAACGCAGTTTCAACCAGGATCGCACCATGACAACAGCAGCGCCGGTCTCCATTGCCGCATCCGTGCCAGGCAGTGCCCCCATCTTCTTCGTGGTGCCCGTCATTCCCGACGACGGCAGCGTGGAAAACGTGTTCTATTACGCGCAGGCTGGCAGCGACCAATATTGGGAAAAGATCTCTCCCAAGGACCTCGACGCCAGGCGTGGCGGCGGCGATGCGAATGGCGTCATGCTGTTCCAGCCTGACATCGAGGCCATTCTGCAGCACACGCACCTGACGGGCGACCGGCTCGACCGCAGTGTCACCCTGTACGCGGGCGTGGCGCGCACGCTGTCGGTCACGGCCGATCCCCTGCCGAGCGCCTGCCTGTTCGACGCCAACCGGTTCATGGTCATTCCGGTGGTTCCCCACACCACACGCGGCGTGATCCTCGTGTTCAGCAAGCAGTCGACCGGCAAATCGCCCACGCCCGTGTTCGAGCTGATTGCCACCACGGATCCCGAAATCAAGAACGGCGTGGGCAAATAGGCCCGCAAGGGTTACCCGGACTGACCAGGGGCGCGCGATGCGGCGCCCCGCCAGTAGAATTGCGCGCGGCTGCGCCAGATGATCAGCAGGGTTGCGCACAGCGTTGCCGTGGCAGCCCAGGCAAACGACCCCGCGCCGAAGTGGCCCAGCAACATGCCGCCCACCACGCTGCCGGCGAAGATCGCGAGATTCCAGACCGTCGTCATCATCGACTGCGCCACGTCCTGGCCCGGTCCCGATGCATTCGACAGCGACGTCACGAACAAGGTCGCCGCCCCGCCGAATGCCAGTCCCCAGATGGCAATCGCCACGTACACCACGGCCTGCACGCCAGGCCACAGCACCAGCATGACGCAGGCCAGCAAGAACAGACCCGTGCTGGCCATGACCAGCTGGCGCAGCCAGCGGTCGACCAGCGTCCCCACCAGCAGCAGGCTCAGTAACGCGGCGCCGCCGAACAGCGCGAGCAGGAAATCCACGCGCGGCGCCAGCCCGGCCAGCGTCACGAGCGGCGCGATATACGTGTACAACAGGTTGTGCGTGACGACGTACAGCAACAGCACCGTCAGCACGGTGCGCACGCCGGGCAGCGCGAACACCTGCGCCACGCTCTGGCGTTGTTGGCCGGGAATGGCGCGCAGCGCCGGCAGCCGCAGCACGATCCACAGCATCAGCAGCGCCGCCAGCGCACTGAGCGCGCCGAACGCGATGCGCCAGCCAACCAGATTGCCGACATAGGTGCCGAGCGGGATGCCGACCGTCAGCGCCAGCGGCGTGCCCGCCATCGCAATGGCGATCGCCCTGCCCTTGTGCTGCGGCGCGACCATGCGCGCCGCGTAGCCGACCAGCATGGCCCAGGCCAGGCCGGCCGCCACACCGCCCAGGAACCGGGCGACAAAGATCAGCGCCAGGCTGGTGGACAGCGCGGTGATCGTGTTGGCAATCACGAAGCCGGCCAGCGACGTGAGCAGCAAGGTGCGGCGGCCCACCCCTTGCGTGGCGGCCGCCAGCGGGATCGCGGCCA
>Ga0308158_10001664_pt1 | contig 22945 bp, 24 predicted proteins | sample PhyBR2_FD_201038 | JGI IMG/M metagenome (GOLD analysis project Ga0308158, IMG submission 201038) | Phyllosphere microbial communities from UC Gill Tract Community Farm, Albany, California, United States - DLSLB.R2 | ecosystem: Host-associated > Plants > Phyllosphere > Unclassified | place: USA...
AAGGCGCTGGACGCGGCGATCGACGCCTTCTTGAAGGAGCCGACGGACAAGACGCTGGAAGCTGCGCGCGCCGCCTGGATCAAGGCCCGCGTTCCCTACCAGCAGACGGAAGTCTATCGCTTCGGCAACCCGATCGTCGATGACTGGGAAGGCAAGGTCAACGCCTGGCCGCTCGACGAAGGCCTGATCGACTATGTCGACGCCTCCTACGGCACCGAGAGCGACGAGAACTCGCTTTACGTCGCCAACGTGATCGCCAACAAGACGATCAAGATCGACGGCAAGGATGTCGACGCTTCGAAGCTGACGCCCGAATTCCTCTCCGGTACGCTGGCGGAAGCCGGCGGCGTGGAAGCCAATGTGGCGACCGGCTATCACGCCATCGAATTCCTGCTCTGGGGCCAGGACCTGAACGGCACCGGCCCAGGCGCCGGCAACCGCCCTGCCACCGATTACGACCTGAAGAATTGCACGCACGGCAATTGCGACCGCCGGGCCGAATATCTGAAGTCGGCATCGACGCTTCTGGTCTCCGACCTGCAGGAAATGACCGACAACTGGAAGCCGGATGGCGAAGCGACCAAGCATGTGGAAGCCGATCCGAAGGCCGGCCTCGTCGCCATCCTGACCGGCATGGGCTCGCTCTCCTACGGCGAACTCGCCGGTGAGCGCATGAAGCTCGGCCTCATCCTGCACGATCCGGAAGAAGAGCATGATTGCTTCTCCGACAACACCTACAACTCGCACCTCAACGACGCTGTCGGCATCGCTGCCGCCTATACGGGCAACTACACCCGCGTCGACGGTACGAAGATGAAGGGTCCGTCGCTGCACGATCTCGTCGCCGCCAAGGACAAGAAGCTCGACAAGGAAATGCAGGGCAAGCTCGACGCGACGCTGAAGGCGATGGCGATCATGGCCAAGCGCGGCCAGAACGTCGAGAAGTACGACCAGATGATCGCCGAGGGCAACAAGAAGGGCAACGCCGTTGTCCAGGCTGCCATCGACGGCCTCGTCGACCAGACGAAATCGGTGCAGCGCGTGATCGCAGCCCTCGATCTCGGCACGGTCAAGCTTGAAGGTTCCGACAGCTTGGATAATCCTACTGCCGTCTTCAAATAAGTGAAAAGGCGGGCCGCTTCGCTGTCGAGGCGGCCCGAACTCCGAAATGTCGCCTTTCCCGGCCCGTCGTCTTCTCTTCAGCGCAACCATATGCGCCACGATCGCCGGCCTTTCCGCCGCCCTTGCGGATAATTTCGACCTTCCCACCAAGCGCACCGATCTCACCGAAGCTGACGCCAAGCGCGTCGCCGATGTGACGCGACCGACCACCGACTTCTCCAAGGACGAGCAATACGAGGCCATGCAGGCGGGTGGCGCGACGTCGATCGATCCGGTGACGCGCAATTCCTTCTCGCATATCTCCGCGACCATTCCTTTCGAGGAGGAGCAGCCGTTCAAGCTCGGCAATGCGCTCTTCAAGAAACTCTGGGTTTCCGCCCCTTCCTCGACGCAGGCCTCCGACGGGCTGGGGCCGCTGTTCAACGCGCGCTCCTGCATGAACTGCCATCTCAATGACGGACGCGGCAAGCCGGAGCCCGACGCCAGCACCAGCTCGATGTTTCTCAGACTGGCGCGGACGGCCAAGACGCCCGACGAGGAGCGCGCCGTCGCCAATGCAGAGACCATCAACTTCCCCGATCCCGTCTACGGCCACCAGCTGCAGGACCGCGCGGTACCCGGCCTTCCCGCCGAGGGGAAGATGGCGGTCAGCTACACCGAAGAGCCGGTGACGCTTGCCGGTGGCGAGACCGTGTCCCTGCGGCGGCCGCTCTACGCAATCGATAATCTCGGATACGGGCCGCTCGACCCGTCAACGACGATCTCGCCGCGCGTGGCGCCGGCGATGATCGGGCTGGGCTTGATCGAGGCCATTCCCGAGGCCGATATCCTCGCGCATGCCGACCCGGACGACAAGGACGGCGATGGCATCCACGGCAAGGCGGCGATCGTGCGCGATCACCGCACCGGAAAACCCGCGCTCGGGCGCTTCGGCTGGAAGGCGCAGAACGCAAGCGTGCGCGACCAGAGCGCCGATGCGTTCCTGAACGACATCGGCATCTCCACCCCTGACCAGCCCGACCCGCATGGCGATTGCACGCAGGCGCAGGCCAAGTGCAAGGCGATGCCAACGGGCGTACAGAAGCGGCTTGGGAACGAGGAAGCACCGGGGCCGATCCTCGACCTCGTGACCTTCTATTCCGCCAATCTGGCCGTGCCGGCGCGGCGCAAGGCGAGCTTTCCGGAGACGCTGAAGGGCAAGCAGGCTTTCTACGAAAGCGGCTGCACGGCCTGCCATGTTCCGAAGTATGTGACGCGGCGCGACAGCCTCGACAAGGCGCAGTCCTTCCAGCTGATCTGGCCCTATTCCGACTTCCTGCTGCACGACATGGGCGACGGGCTGGCGGACGGACAACAGGTTGGACTTGCAAGCGGACGTGAATGGCGCACGCCGCCGCTATGGGGTATAGGTCTCACCAAGACTGTCAGCGGACATAGCTTTTTCCTTCATGACGGCCGGGCCAGAAACCTCACCGAGGCCATTCTCTGGCACGGCGGCGAAGCACAAAAGTCGCGCGACGCATTTGCCTCCCTGCCTGCGGATAACAGGCAGGCACTGATTACGTTTTTGGAGTCTCTTTGATGCGCCTTTGGTACCCTCTGGTTCTCTCGCTTGCCCTTGCCTCCAATGCCGTGGCGCAGACGGCCGCTCCGCAGGCGGGGCAGGCTGCCGCACCGGCCGGATTGAACGAGGATGCCGTGCCTGCCGTGATGCAGCGCGCGGTCGACGAGGTGATCCGCCCGGGATACCGCAATGCCCAGCAGTCCGCGGCGCGGCTGACCACGGCGATGAAGGATCTCTGCGACAAGGGCACGCCCGCCAGCCTCGACAAGGCGAAATCGGCCTTCGACGATATTATCCGCTACTGGTCGGCGATCGAAATGGTGCAGGTCGGCCCCGTCATCCAGGACAATCTCTTCGAGCACATCCTGTTCTATCCGGATCGCAAGGGCGTGGGCCTGAGGCAGGTGCAGACGCTGATCGCCAAGGCCGATCCCAAGGATACGACGGTCGACGCGATCGCCTCCAAGAGCGTTGCCCTGCAGGGTCTGACGGCGCTTGAATACGTGCTCTACGGCACGGGATCGGAAGACCTCACCAACCAGAAGAGCGGTTTCCGCTGCCTCTATGGCGCGGCCGTGGCCGGCAACATCCAGCGCGAGGCGGCCGAAGTGGTCGCCGCCTGGGAAAAGCCTGATGGCATCCAGGCGAGCTGGAAGCATCCGGGTCCGCAGAGTGCCGATTTCATGGACAACAAGGAAGCGGTGACCGCGCTTCTTGGCACTCTCGTGCACGGCGCCGAGAATGTCCGCGACCAGCGCCTCGAGCAATTCTACAAGGGCAAGGACACGACACCGCGCCCGAAGATGGCGATCTACTGGCGCTCCAAAAACACCTGGAAGTCGATGACCTCCAATCTGGAGGGGCTGCGCAACCTCTGGCAGAAGGCCGAAATGGCCGACCTCTTGCCTGCGGACAAGAAGCCGATTGCTGACGCGATCGACGCCAAATTGAAGTCGCTGCTTGAGACAGTGCCGAAGCTCAACCCCGATATCGAAGTCGCCACCAGCGACGCCGAAAAGGCAAAGCTCGATCAGCTGCTGGTCGATACGCGCGACCTCGTGACCATGATCAGCGACAATTACGGCGCCGCGATCGGCCTTTCGGCCGGCTTCTCCTTCTCCGACGGCGATTGAGTCGATGATCAGGAGTGCCGCGATCGACCGGCGCAGCTTCGTCAAGGCGGCCGGGCTGACCTTCCTTGCGGCCTTGCAGCCGCGCGCGCTGATGGCGCTGGAGCGCGCAGACGCCGTCTATGCCTCGGGGCTGCGGCAGGCCAATGGGTCCTTCGCGGTGGCGACCGTTTCCGAGCGCGGCGAGATCATCGACCAGGTGGCGCTGCCGGCGCGCTCGCACGGCATGGCCTTCAGCGCCGCCACGGGCAAGACCGTCGCCTTCGCGCGGCGGCCCGGCACTTATGCGATGATCTTCGACCCACACGGAAAAACCAAGCCGATCGTGATCACCGCCGCCGAGAACCGGCATTTCTACGGCCACGGCGCGTTTTCGCCCGATGGGCGCATCCTTTACGCCAGCGAGAACGATTTCGACGGCAATCGCGGCATGGTCGGGCTCTACGACGCCACCCATCGCTTCGAGCGGATCGGCGAATTCGAGACCTATGGCGTCGGCCCGCACGACATGACCGTCAGCGACGACGGGCACATGCTCATCATTGCCAATGGCGGGATCGAGACGCATCCGGATTTCGGCCGCACCAAACTCAACCTCGGCAACATGCAGCCGTCGTTGACGCTCGTGGACGCCGCAACCGGCGCCCTGATCGAGAAGCATACGCTGCCCGCCGAGTGGGCGCAGGTCTCGACGCGCCATGTCGATGTCGACGACAGCGGCCGCATCTGGTTCGCCTGCCAGTATGAAGGCCGCCGCAACGATCTGCCGCCGCTGGTCGGCTCCTTCGCCAAGGGCGAGGACCTGCGCTTCGTCGATCTGCCTGAGGAGACCACGCGCCGGCTCGCCAACTATGTCGGCGCCATCGCCGTCAACCGCAAGGACGGGCTGGTGGGCGTGACGTCTCCAAAGGGCGGGGCTTCGGTGACGATCGATGCCATAAGCGGCCGGGTACTGCGCGAGGAAATCGTGCCCGAGGCGGCCGGCATCGCGCCCGCGAGCACCGGCTTTGCCGTTTCCTCCTATGACGGCGATTTCCTTGGTAAGCGCAGCAGCGTGGCCTGGGACCAGCACATCGTCAGGATCGCGCCCTCACGACGCGTGTGACCATGTTTTCTGCTCGGCGCCGATCTGTGCTGCCGCAGCCTTCGCGTCTTCCATCAGCCAGCCCGGCTTGCGCGCCTTGAGGTCGCGCAGGATCGCATCGGCTGCCGAGGGATCGTTGGCGTGGCAGTTGCCGATCTCGAAGCCCATCAGATCCAGCATATCCGGCGACAGCAACAGATCGGAATTGCCGTCTATCTCGATCTTGGTGCTGCTCGGCGACAGCCGCCGCACCAGAACCGAGCCGATCAGCCGGTAGTGCGGATCGGGAGAGCGCATGTGACCTGTCGCGATCTCGACGGCGTGGATGGCGCGATCATCGGGTGCGTGGGCGAGAGACCATGCCGATTGCAGCATGGCCTTGGCCTCGCGCAACACCGGCCCGCCCCGCCAATCCGTGTACGCGATGAAGCGCGGACGCCCGAGGCTGCCGGTGCCCGCCGTGCGCGGCTTCGGAACGTAAGCGGCATGGCCCGGCGGCAAGGACGCGTCGAGCGCTCCGGCATAGGCTGACGGCGCCGGCTTTTCGCCCGGCGCCAGGCTCGCGAATTTATCCCAGAAGGCGCGGCGCTCGCTATCGGGAAGGGTCAGCGCCTTGCGCAGCCATTTGTGATCGCGCTCGAGAATGACGGGCGCAGGCGTCTGCAGCGCCCTCAGATAGCCCGTCAGCACCGAGGCCGCGATCGTCTGCGCCGGCGGGCCGCCCTCAGTGACCGCCAGGAGCGTGCTTGCCGTCAGCCGGATGAGATCGAGCGCATAGGGCATGACGGCAGCGTCGTCGAAATCATTGGCGCCCCAGACGAGGCGTCCCTCGACATCGCGCCAGGTGCCAAAGTTTTCCAGATGCGTATCTCCGATCGCCAGAACCTTTGGCGCGGCGGCAGCGTCAGGACAGATATCGAGGATGGTTTCCGAGAAGCGCCAATAGGTGGCGCGCAGGAAGGAGAAGCTGCTTGATCGCATCTTCATGTGCTTGCGCAGGAGGTCGCCTTCGACCAGATCGGCCCCGAGTTGGCCGCGAAGCCAGCTTTCGTAGGCCTGTGTGGACTGCACGATGCCGGCCATTTCGAAGCACTCCAATTTCCTGCTTCGCCAAGCATATCCCGAAGCGCATGGCGGGCAATCGGGATCATTGCACGATCATTTGAATCGTATGCGATATGGCTCTGGCGAGGCGAACGCCGCGCCCTATCTCCGCCCACATGAGCAAAGCCCTGACCTACATCATCTTCGTTGCGATCGTGCTTGGCGGCGGTCTTGTGATCGGCGTCAACAATCTTCCGGGCGAATGGTATCAATCGCTCGCCAAGCCGCCCTTCAATCCGCCGAACTGGGTGTTCGGTCCTGCCTGGACCATTCTCTACGTGCTGATCGGGCTTGCCGGCGCGCGCACCTGGATGCGCGGGCATCTCTCCGTGGGGATGCTGATCTGGGCGGGACAGATGGTGGCGAATTTTCTCTGGTCGCCGTTTTTCTTCGGCCTGCAGGTCCCGACGGTGGCGCTGGTCGTGATTCTCGCCCTCCTGGCGTTGATCATCGCCTTCATCCTCAACCGCTGGAATGCCGACCGGATCGCGGCCCTGCTCTTCCTGCCATACCTCGCCTGGGTTTCCTTCGCGACGCTGCTCAACGCCTCGATCGTCTATCTCAACTGAGATTGCCCTTGATGCCGCTCCCCGCTAACACGGGCCGCATGGAGACACGACCGATCCCCGATCACGGCGCATGGGACGCTTGGCAGCCTGCCGAACTCGCCTTGCGGCTCAGCGGCATTGCGAAGCCATGGTGCGTGGTTGGCGGCTGGGCGCTCGATCTCTGGCACGGCGAGAAGACACGCGATCACGAGGACCTGGAGTTCACCGTGCTGCGCGGCGACGTCGCGATGTTTCGCGCGGCGCTCGGCGACATGGATTTTTACGCCGTCGGGAGCGGCGTGGTCTCTCCCCTGCCGTCTGATGCAACGCCGCCCGCCGGGATCGCCCAGATATGGTGCCATGATCGCGCCGCCGGCTGCTGGCGCGTCGACATGATGATCGAGGAGGGAACGGCCGATCGCTGGGTCTACAAGCGCGATCCTTCGATTGCGTTTCCCCGCGCCGAGATGATCGCGACCACCGCCGACGGCATACCCTATCTCAGGCCGGCGGGCGTGCTGTTGTTCAAGGCCAAATACCTGCGCGACAAGGACGAGATCGACTTTGCCAATGCGCTGCCGAAGCTTGCTCCTTCCGAGCGCGACTGGTTGAGGGCCATGCTGGGACAAGCGCACCCCGGCCATGCCTGGCAGGAGCGGCTCTAGAGAAATTTCTCCATGCGGAAGTTGGTGAGGCGCTGGCCACGTTTCTCGACGCTCTGGCGGGCGATGACGCTGAAGCCGCGACGCTCGAAGAAGGGCCGCGCGGTGAGGCTTGCCTCGGTGAAGATGCGGCCGATGCCCTGTTTTCTCGCCTCCTCCTCGACCGTCTCGAGCAGCAGACTGGCGACGCCGATGCCTTGATTAGCGGGATGGACGAACATCATGTCGAGATGGCCGTCGGGTTCCAGATCGGAAAAACCGATCACGCGTCCCGCGTGTTCGGCGACGAAGGTTGGCCGGCTGGAGCGGCGCTCCGCCCAGGCTGCGCGATCCTCCACTTTCGCCCAGGCTTCGATTTCGGCCGGGCTGTAATCGCGGGACGCCACCTCGCGGATCGCCGCCAGAAAGATCGCGATCGTGTCGTCGCAATCATCCGCCGTGTAACGCCTCACCTGCAGCACGCCGGTCCCTCCTCGTCTCCGCACTCGCCTGCCCGCTCTAGCACGTCCCGCCATCGCCGTTGAGTGCACAATCGTACCGGCTGCGATCCATTGCGCTTGTGTGGCGCGGCGACGCATGGCACTTTCCGGCTCGCACGAGGGCAGACAGATGACCAATACCGATAGCGGCGATTTCCGCGATCGCATCCAGACCAACTTTTCGCGCCAGGCGGCGCTGCACACGATCGGCGCCGAACTCACCCGCGTGGAGCGGGCGATGGTGGAGATCGAGCTGCCGTTCGACGTGAAGCTGACACAGCAGCACGGCATCCTGCATGCCGGCATCATTTCGGCGGTGCTGGATTCGGCCTGCGGCTTTGCCGCCTACAGCGTCATCGACCCCGACGCTTCGGTGCTGACGATCGAGTTCAAGGTGAACCTGCTTTCGCCCGGGCGCGGCGAGCGCTTCCTGTTTCGCGGCGAGATCACCAAGCCCGGCACCAATATCATCGTCGCCGACGGGCGCGGCTACGCGATCAGCGACGGCCCGGCCAAGCTGATCGCCTCGATGACCAGCACCATGATGATCATACGCGGCAGAGAGGGCATTACTGGATGACGTTCGAACTGAAATCGGTCGCGGGAAAATCCATCCTGTTCGTGATGGCAGCCGAGGCCGAGTACGGCCCCTTCCTGCGCTCGCGCTTCGAGCCGCTGATGACGGGCGTCGGCCCGGTCGAGGCCGCCGTGGTGCTGACGCGCACGCTTTCGGCACTCGAGCACCAGGGCGAGCTGCCGCAGCTCGTGGTCTCTCTCGGTTCGGCTGGTTCCGCCAAGCTTGAGCAGACGGCGGTCTATCAGGTGACGTCGGTTTCCTATCGCGACATGGACGCGTCGCCGCTCGGTTTCGAGAAGGGGCGCACGCCGTTTCTCGACCTGCCTGCCGTGATCGACCTGCCGCTCCGCATCCCCGGTGTCGCGGAAGCAACCCTGTCGACCGGTGGCAACGTCGTCTCGGGCGCGGCCTATGCCGGCATCGATGCCGATATGGTGGACATGGAGACCTTCGCCATCCTGCGCGCCTGCCAGGCCTACAATCTGCCGCTGATCGGCCTGCGCGGGATTTCCGACGGCGTCGAGGAGCTGCAGCACATCTCCGGCTGGACCGAATATCTGCATGTGATCGACCGCAAGCTATCGGATGCCACCGACAGCCTGTTCACCGCGCTGGAAGATGGGGTATTCTGGTTCTAGCGCTTTCGACGCCCAAGAAACGCCTCCAGGCCCTGCGAAAGCGGGACAATCGATGCAATAAAATCCCGCGGCGGCGGATTTCCCGCATTGCAAGACCGGGTGCTTTTCATTAAAGGCTCGCCATGACCCAGACAGCACATCCCGACAGCGTTCTCATCGTCGATTTCGGCAGCCAGGTAACCCAGCTGATCGCGCGCCGCGTGCGCGAAGCGGGCGTCTACTGCGAGATCGTTCCCTTCCAGTCCGCCGAAGAAGGCTTCAAGAGCCTGAAGCCGAAGGCCGTGATCCTGTCCGGCAGCCCGGCCTCGACGGTCGATGAGGGATCGCCCCGCGCGCCGCAGATCATCTTCGACAGCGGCCTTCCCGTTTTCGGCATCTGCTACGGCCAGCAGACGATGTGCATGCAGCTCGGCGGCAAGGTCGAGAGTGGCCATCACCGCGAATTCGGCCGCGCCTTCCTCGAAGTCGACGAAGACAGCGCGTTGTTCGAAGGCCTCTGGTCCAGGGGTTCGCGCCACCAGGTCTGGATGAGCCATGGCGACCGCGTCACCGCTCTTCCCGAAGGCTTCAAGGTCGTCGCCACCTCGCCGAACGCACCCTATGCCTTCATCGCCGACGAGAAGCGCAAGTATTACGGCGTGCAGTTCCACCCGGAAGTTGTGCACACGCCCGATGGCGCCAAGCTGATCGGCAACTTCATTCACAACATCGCCGGCATCAAGGGCGACTGGTCGATGTCGGCCTATCGCCAGAAGGCGGTCGAAGAAATCCGCAAGCAGGTCGGCGACAAGCGCGTGCTTTGCGCTCTTTCCGGCGGCGTCGACAGCTCGGTTGCGGCTTTGCTGATCCACGAGGCGATCGGCGACAAGCTCACCTGCGTGCTCGTCGACCACGGCCTGATGCGCAAGGACGAGGCGGCCAATGTCGTCGCCATGTTCCGCGAACACTACAATCTGCACCTGATCCACGTCGATGCAGCCGACAAGTTCATCGGCGAGCTCGAGGGCGTTTCCGACCCGGAGACCAAGCGCAAGATCATCGGCCGCCTGTTCATCGAGACCTTCGAGGAAGAGGCCAAGAAGCTCGGCGGCGCCGATTTCCTCGGCCAGGGTACGCTTTATCCCGACGTGATCGAAAGCGTTTCCTTCACCGGCGGCCCGTCGGTGACGATCAAGTCGCACCACAATGTCGGCGGCCTGCCCGAACGTATGAACATGCAGCTCGTCGAGCCGCTGCGCGAGCTCTTCAAGGACGAAGTGCGCGTGCTCGGCAAGGAGCTCGGCCTGCCTGACTCGTTCATCGGCCGCCACCCCTTCCCGGGCCCAGGCCTCGCGATCCGCTGCCCGGGTGGCATCACCCGCGAGAAGCTGGAGATCCTGCGCGAAGCAGACGCCATCTATCTCGACGAAATCCGCAAGGCCGGTCTTTACAACACCATCTGGCAGGCTTTCGCCGTGCTGCTGCCGGTCCAGACCGTTGGCGTCATGGGCGACTACCGAACTTATGACTTCGTCTGCGCGCTGCGCGCGGTGACCTCGGTGGACGGCATGACTGCGGATTTCTATCCCTACGACATGAACTTCCTCGGCCGTGCGGCAACCCGCATCATCAACGAAGTGCGCGGCATCAACCGTGTCGTCTACGATGTCACGAGCAAGCCGCCCGGCACGATCGAGTGGGAATGATTCAGGCCCATCCGAACGCCGCCGATTTTACGCTGTGGTACGATCTAAGCTACTGAAAACAAAAATAAAGCCATCCTTCGCCTATCGACATCTATCGGTGGGCATAGATGGTGTTCGGCGGCCTCGCTGACGGGCCTCACCCCCATTGATCAACCGGAAAAACGAAAGTACCGTCAGGTCAACCCAGGCCAATGACGGTACTTTTTTCGAACTAATGCACTGATATAAAAGCATTTTCGACGCCATCGGCTTGCAAAAACCGCGTGACGGTACTTTTCCGCGAGGAGGCCCGAAATGTTGACCGATGCAGCACTCAAGTCTTTGAAACCAAAAGCCAAAATGTACAAGGTTTCCGATCGTGACGGCATGTATGTGCGCGTCGCGCCGTCGGGCGCCATCTCATTCAGGCTCGACTATCGGCTGAACGGCAGGCGGGAGACCGTATATCTCGGCAGATATGCCCGTGACGGAATATCGCTCGCCAGGGCTCGCGAGCTATGCATTGACGCGCGGCGCGCAATCACCGAGGGGCGGTCTCCCGCCATCGAGAAGCAGCGCGAGAAGCGCCGGATCAAGGAAGCAAAGAGTTTCGGCCAGTTCGGTGAGAAGTGGCTGACCAGCGCGACCATGGCCGACAGCACACGCGCGATGCGTCGCTCCATCTTCGAACGCGAACTCATGCCCGTCTGGCGAAATCGTCTCCTGACGGAGATCACACCGGATGATCTACGCACTCACTGCGGCAAGATCGTCGAACGGGGTGCGCCTGCAACTGCTATCCATGTGCGGGATATCCTAAAGCAGATCTACGGCTTCGCCATTCTGCACGGCGAGAAGGTCGCCAATCCGGCCGATGACGTCGGTCCAGCCTCGATCGCTACCTTTACGCCGAAGGACCGCGCGCTTTCGCCCGCAGAGATCCGCATCATGTTCAAGCAGCTCGAGCATGTTGCGACGTTGCCAACGATCCGCCTCGGTATGAAGCTCTACCTGCTCACCATGGTCCGGAAGAGCGAGTTGCAGGATGCAGTTTGGGACGAGATCGATTTCGACAACGCTGTCTGGACGATCCCGAAGGAGCGGATGAAGCGATCGAAGCCGCACAACGTCTACCTGTGCCGGCAGACCCTCGACATCATGATCGCGCTCAAGACCTGCTCCGGCAACTCCCGATATCTGTTGCCGTCCCGGTACGACGCGGACGCGCCAATGTCTCGCGCGACCTTCAATCGGATCACCTACTCCGTCGTCGAGCGAGCCAAGAAGGAGGGGCTGCCACTGGAGCCATTCACGGTCCATGATCTGCGGCGTACGGGCTCGACGCTACTAAATGAGCTGGGCTTTAACAGCGACTGGATCGAAAAGTGTCTGGCGCACGAGGACGGGCGTTCATCGCGCGGTGTTTATAACAAAGCTGAGTATGAGGTGCAGCGTCGGCATATGATGCAGCAGTGGGCGGATACCGTAGACGCCTGGATCGACGGTCGGAAGTATGCCCCCACGCTTTTGCCGCAAGCTATGCCCTTGATGGAACTGGATCCCGCCCTTTGACCGGGCGGGATTTGCGCTTGGTGACGTCGGGGTGCTGTGCTTGACGGATGGGTGCCGCCCGCCGTGCCGTTAGCCACGCCTCGACCTCGGCCAGGTCCCAGACGATACAACGCGGCGAGAGCGCGAACCGACGGGGAAACTCGCCACGCTGCTCCATTTCATAAATAGTGCTGTCAGCCATCGGCACCATCTCCCGCAACTGCTGCCGCCGTATTGTTCTCCGAATTTGCGGAGTTTCGATCTTTGCCATGCTCAATCTCCTGCGTTCATCAGGCGATTGAGACTGATAGATGCTGATACCGGAAGCCCCCTCGAAGCGCCGTGCGGTGTTTTCGGGCCATAGCGTACACATCGGCGGGTTTTGCCCCGCTGCTAGGTGCAGATTAGGAGCGAACAGGCGCTGCTAGACGAGCTCGAAACTTGCGGCACCCGCTACGAGGAGGCGCATTCAGTAAACGCGACTCCCTTCAAAATCCAACTCCGAGAGGAGTGCCGGTTCGACCCCGGCCACCCGCACCATCATTCAGTGCTACCGTTGAAGGTGGAGACCACATGTTCGAGTCGTGTTCGGTGCGCTGTCTCTCATCGAGATGGTCCAAAGTTATGGCGCTTGGCCGTGTCGTTACCCCGTCGTCGGAGCATTCATCTACGTTGGACTAGCCAAAGCAGTCACCCAGCACACGTTGCTGGCTCGGCGTGCGGATCTCCGGAAAATGCGTACTCGTATTGGCTATCCCGGCAGAGCAAACTTTGAATAGTGCTGCCGGATATACGCCAGCTTCGGATCAATGTAGGTCTGACAGAAAGGCCTGCTCGGATCGGTGCGGTAGTAGTTCTGATAGCGCGCATCCGACGCCCTAAAGCCCACAAAGGATAAAACCAAGGTGTGCACTGCCTCGCCAGTCTCTTCGCCCAAGCGGGCAATCGCTTGCTCAGCTTCAGGGCGGTGGCTCTCTTCAAATATGTAAATTGCACTGCGATATTTGCTGTGCAGCGCTCGGGCTCGCTTGGCGGAGTGCGTCCTGAGGTGGACCTCGGACAGCGTCGTCAAACCAATGACCGTGGCATCGAAGGTGACGATCACCCCTTCTGCCCAAGTGTCTGCCGGCGCCATCGATCGTAGAAAACCCTGGTCGACCTGCGTGACGCCGCGCAACGCTTGGAAAACACCCTCGGTGCACCAGTGGCAGCCTCCACCAAAGCCGACCTTTGCCATCCTCAACTCCCGCGTAAAGGCAAAACGGTTGGGCCGGACTTATCGAGCTGGCGGACGAACGCGATGATCCGCTGTCCGACATCGTCCGCCATTTCGACATGAGGGTAGTGCCCGGCGCCCGCGACAATCATGGTTTCGGCATTGATCCTCGAAGCCAAGCTCCGAGCTTCTTCGACAGGGTCCGGGAAGTCTGGATCCTTCGAGCCCATCACAATGAGGCTCGGCACGGAGACTTCGTCCAAGATCGCTGCGGTGTCGGCCTTCGACAATGAGAGCATCGTCAACAGAGCCTGCATGCGTTTCGGCTCCCTGAGGGTTGCGCCAATCGCCGCTTTCACCTCAGCGTGATCCGGTGCCGGCTTCGTCGGAAATAGGCTGCTCCAGTACGTCGTCCAGAACCAAGTACGCCATGGGCCGGCGAATCCGAGCGAGAGGACCAGTTTCTGGATCGTTGTGAGGGGAAGATCGCGGACAATCGGCCCGAGCAGCACCACCCCGTTGACGAGGCCGGGAGCCTCCTTGGCAGCCCATAACGCGGACCCAGCCGCGAACGAGTTGCCCATGATCGTGGCTGGACCTGCACTCAATTGTTGGAGGATGGCGATGGCGTCACGGCCGACCGCTCGCGCGGAGTAATCCGGCCACTCCGGCGACGATTCGCCGAACCCGCGGACGTCCAACGTGACCACTCGGAATCCCGCATGCTGCAGCATAGGTTTCACGAGGCGATATTCGGATCGCAAGTCGCCCATTCCGGGGATGCCTATAACGACGGGTCCGGTTCCGCCCGTGTCGTCGAAGGCTATGGTGCCGCCCTCTGTTTCAAGAAACTGGGTCTGCGCATCGTTAGACGCCATGAAACGATCCGATCCGTTGAGCAGCAGGCCTATCGGCTGACTTCGAAGAGAAACCACGCACGGCGTTCCGCCTCGTCGGTCCAGGTATCGATCAGGCCGGAGGTCGCATTGTCCTTCGCTTGGTCGGCGACGTCCTTTGCGCGACGCAGCGACTCGACCATGTGAAGATTATCAGCGCGCAATTCCGCCAGCATGTCCTGCGGCGCGACGAACTCCGCGTCGTTGTCCTTGATCGTCTGGTGGCGGGCGATATCGCCGATCGATCGGATGGTCGTATTACCGGTCTTCCGGGCGCGCTCAGCCATAGCATCGGTAGCGGCGAGGATCTCCGCGGCTTGCTCGTCGAGAAGCAGGTGGTAGTCCCTGAAGTACGGGCCCGAGACATGCCAATGAAAGTTCTTGGTCTTGAGGTAGACCGCATAGCTGTTCGCCAAAATGATCTTCAGCGCATCCGCGACCGTCATGGTCGCGCTTTCGTCGAGGTCAGAAGGTGAAGGCGCGGTTGCAGCACTGGAGTTTGTCATCGCTTGGACTTTCTCGATCATGGCTTGCGCAAGAGACCAGCGCCGATTCTTTCGCACGCTAAGGTACAGAGAATGAATTTACGTCAGGATGAAGTCCAATGACCTGTAACTATAGTTTCGATAGTTCAGGCGACCAGAAACGAGCCTAGGGGCCCAGGTTCGCGCCCATCACGGTCACCACGTTTAGCGGTGAAGCCAAGCTCATGCGTCCGGTCGAAAGTGGAGCACGAACGCCACGACCTTTTCTGCGGACATCTCACACGGCTTGAGTGAAGCCTTGCCCGCTGAGACGCGGTATAGGTTGAAGCTGACGATGTCGGTTCCAGCCAGCTCTCGGGCAAAAAGGCTGTTACGTCGGCCATCTTTGGAGCGGCGGACTGTAACGCCGAAGCGCCGGGCTTTGTAAGTGCCCTCGCTATATCCGTCCGGTAGCTTAGCGAAAGCCGTATCGAATTCTTTCTCCTCCACTTCACGTCACTGGTGGCCGTCCGACGGCGAGCAGCTGGTCGAGCCCGCCTCTGGCATCGAGGGCATGGAGTTCGTCGGAGCCGCCCACATGCGTGCCGTTGATGAATATCTGCGGCACGGTGCTTCGACCTGAGACGTCGATCATCGCTTTTCGGTTTTCCGCACTAGCCTCGATGTCGACTTCCGTGAACGCTACCCCCTTTTTTGTAAGCAGCGCTTTCGCTCGGCGGCAGTATGGGCACCAACTCGCGACATAGAGGAGGACTTCTGGCTTCATTTTGCATCTCCAATCGTTGACGCGTGACGTGAGTCCTTCGCGGCGGAACCTAAGTATCACCGCGACTCTCGAGCGGCTGGGAGCGAGGGCGCGAAACTACGTGACGGCTGATTTGAGGAAGGCCGCAAGATCCAGGCCATCACGCAGCCATTTTCCTGACCGCATCCAGCACCCGGTCTTGCCGGTATGGCTTGGAGAAGAATGGAATATCCGGTGGGACAACAGCCTCTTCCGGCCACGGCCTTCCGGACGTGATTATGATCTGAATGGTCGGCCATTTGTCTCGAATACGGATGGCTACGGCCGGCAACTCGATCGGCGGTCTCCACTCGGGGGGCAGCGCCTTGTACCCTTCTCTGAGATACCAATCTGGAGGATTGAGGCCAGCCGCATGCACTCGGACGAGAACCTCGCCTGGCCTGACGGCGGGCTTTGGAGCATCCTCGTAGCGGAGTACGCCGGGAGCACCGAATTCGTGGAAGCGGATTGCCTTCATCAATATCCTCCGGTCAAACGCGTTCAAGAAGAGCAACGGTGCCCTGGCCGCCATCAGCGCAGATGCTGACGATCCCTCGCGACCCCACCGGCAGGGCCCACAGTTCCTTCACCGCTTGGCTAAGATCGCGCGCGCCGGTCGCCCCGAAGGGATGTCCGATGGCTACCGAACCGCCATTGGGGTTGACTCGATTCCAATCGAACTCGCCCATGGCGGCCTCGACGCCGGCCTTTTCGCGTACCCAATCCGGATCGGCGATGGCCGCGACATTGGCCAACACCTGGGCAGCGAACGCTTCGTGGATCTCCCACAGAGCGATGTCGGAGAAGCCGAGGCGATGCCGCGCGAGCAAGCGCGGTATCCCGTAGGAAGGCGCCATCAGGAGCCCTTCCGAATGGAGGTCGACTGCCGACACTTCGTAGTCGACGAGCCGCGCGAAAGGCGTACCGGCGGGAAGTCTCCTCAGACCCGCGTCGTTGGCAACCCAGCAGCCGGCCGCTCCATCGGTGATGGGGGAACTGTTGCCGGCCGTCAGGCTGCCCTGTCCGCTCTCCCGATCGAAGGCTGGCTTTAGGGCGGCGAGGCGCTCGGCAGACGTATCTGCTCGCGGGTTCGCGTCGCGCGCCAACTCCGGCAGAGAGATGACAAGGTCGTCGAAGAAGCCGTTGTCCCAGCCGGCGACGGCTCGCTGGTGGCTCTTCAGAGCCCAGTCGTCCTGAGCTTCGCGCGAGACACGCCAAGCTTTGGCGGTCTCTTCCATGTGATCGCCCATCGTCCGACCGGTGATACGGTTGGCCCACCCCTTGGTTGGGAGCACGAAGTCGCGCGGCGTCAGCGATTGCAGCGCCGAAAGTGCCGCGGCCGGATCCTGCCCGAACAGATCGGTCAGTCGCTTGGATGCTTCAGCGGTTAAGGCAAGCGACGGCCTGCTCATGACCTCTGCGCCGCCGACCATTGTCAGGTCTGTCCCGCCACCAAGCAGTCCTGCCGCAGCGAAGGTTGCAGTCATGCTGGTCGAGCACGCTAGGACAACGGAGAACGCGGGGATGCTGGGGTTGAGCTTGGCGTCCAGCCAAACTTCCCGAGCGATGTTGCTCCATCCGAGGTTGGGTATGACGGTTCCCCAAACAGCCAGATCGGGCTCGGCAAGATTCGCCATCGCCTGGACCACAGGCACAGATAACGAGACCGCGTCGTAGTCGGCCAACGGCCCACTACCTCGGCCAAAGGGGGTCCGTAGCCCAGCCGCTACGAAAACAGGTTCAGCAAAGCGGCTCATACCGATCTCCCGCGAATCGAAAGTTGAAAAGCAATGAGCGTGGGCGCTACGCTGCGTTTAACCGCCATAGCGCTCGGTCTTAATAATTGAGGGGTCCAGGCCTGCCGAGAGCGCACCGTCCGTTGCGATGTTGACGAAGCCGTTGGAGCCGCAGACGAAGACCTGCGAAGGGTTTCGGCCAAGACGGGAGATTGTCTCCCTGACCATCAAGCCGTCGATGCGCCGATCAAAGTCCGACGCGCGCATGGGCGCCTCGCGGGTGATCGCCAGCGCCAAGCTGAATGCTGGATCGTCCGTTTCAATCGAATGCAGCTCTCTGGAGAACAGCACGTCTTGGGCGGTCCGCGCCGATAGGAGCAGCGCAACTGGGGCCGTCTGCGCTAGGGATTGGCGCTGGCGGATCATCGCCATCAGCGGCACGACACCGGAGCCTGCTCCCATCAGTAGGACTGGCTCGTCGGCGGGCTCCGGCCATAGGAAATGGCCACCGAGCGGTCCGCGGAGTTCGATCTCGTCGCCGGTTGCTGCGATATCATGGAAGAACGGTGAGACCTCGCCATCGTGAAGGCGCTCGATGGCGAGTTCGAGGATCGGAGATGAAGCGGGCGACGAGGCGATCGAATAGCTTCGCATCGCGGTGTAGCCGTCGGGCGCGGTCAGGCGGACATCGACGTGCTGGCCCGCGACATGAGCGAACGGGTTCTCCAACCGCAGGAAGAAGCTCTTGATACTCGGAGTCTGTTGGACGATTTCGTCGATGAAGCAGGACTGCCACGACGCGGGTTGCGCGCCGATCTCAGTCATGGGTGTATCTTTGCTCGCGCCAAGGATCGCCGTAAATGTGGTAGCCACGCAGCTCCCAGAAGCCGGCTTCATCGCGCGTTGTGAATTGCAGCGCGTTCACCCATTTCGCGGACTTCCAGAAGTATAAGTGGGGAACGAGGAGACGCGCCGGTCCCCCATGATCGCGCAGGAGTGGCTGGCCCTCGTAGTTCAGAGCGACCATGGCCTTCCCCGACAACATGTCGGCCAATGGAACATTCGTCGAATACCCATCGTAGCAATGCGCCAGGACGAAGTCTGTTGGCCGCTCAATCCCTGCTGCCGCAAGGATGTCCTCGATGAGCACGCCCTCCCATGCAGTATCGAGCTTCGACCAGGACGTCACACAGTGAATGTCTTTGGTCACCTTCGTCTTGGGCAGCGCATTGAACTCGCCCCAATTCCAGACCTTAACGGGTCGAGGGCCGATCTTGACCGTGAACTTCCAGTCGGATGTGTCAATGCGCGGCGTCGGTCCCGCTGTCAGAACCGGGAAGTTTTCAACGAGGTGCTGACCAGGTGGGATTCGGTTCGAGTTGTCGCCGCCTGTACCGCGGCCGGTAAAACCTCTGGTGACCATGTCGAACCCCTTTGCTTGTCACGACATACCGGAACCGGGTTCATCACAGACTATTAGGGACAACAACTTCGCGTAAGCAAATGTCTAGTTTTCCGATAGGCTGAATCTTGGATTACCGGCGCGTTTTTCAATATACCAATAGCTTTGCTCAATAGGAGCTGCGACCATTGCACGGAGACTATAGCGGTATATCGACACATTTGACCAATGTCTGGTCGCTATAGTTTCGATAGCTTCTTGCAAGAGTCTCAACCGTGTTCCGGCAAAGCTGACCGGCAAGGTTTCTACCGCAGACTTAGATAAGGGCGCGCCGTTGCGACCGGAACAAGATAACTATGGCGTGACCTACGACCAAATCGACGATTTCCTCGAGAGCGGTGGATCAGTTAGTTGCGGGGACGATCTCCAGCGCATACCCCGCGACAGCACACAAGCGTGCGCTCCCTCTGGTGCGCAGCTGGCAAGTGACCGTAAAGAGGCCTGAGGAGAGACCCCCCCCCCCCACCGGCGGGTACAAGGTATGAAAACTATACTGAGCGGCTATTGGTATTGTGGATCGTAACAATTCATAGTTGCTGCTGCGGAAATCTTGGTTCCTGAGGCATCGTCCAAAAGAAAATTCGATTCGTATCGATTAAGAGACCTCAAGCCATTGAGCGCAGATCAGGACAGCAGTTTGCCTGCCGCCGCAATGCTCGGCCAGACATCGGGCTCCTGCATTGAGGTTGGAGAAAACGGATGAGCGCGACCGGACCACAAGCGCCAGAGCTTCGTGTGCAACATTGGATCGGCGGGGACGGAGACCGCCTTGACCTACCCCTCAAGCTCTCAGACATCGGTGGCGGCCCGAAAATCCTTTTCGCGTTCCAGCACTGGTGCCGTGGCTGCCATTTGCATGGCTTTCCCACGCTTCAAAGATTGCATAGGGCGTTGGAATCTAGAGGCGTTGGGTTTGCGGTCGTCCAAACGGTTATCGAAGGCGCGCAAGAGAACACATTCGAAAAATTGCGCGTCAACCAGCTCCAGTACGGCTTACCTGTCGCGTTTGGTCACGACGAGCCACCACCAGGTGCACCGTTCCCAACGCTCATGGGGGATTATCATACCCGGGGAACGCCTTGGTTTGTGGTGATCGATGCCCATGGCCACATTGTCTTCTCTGACTTCCATCTAGATGCAGATCGCCTTGTTGCGGAACTGGAGCGGGCGTGACCATGCCGCGTTGGCTGATCCTTACCGGGACTCACATCCTCGTCATGTCCATAGGCTTCGCCGGTGGGATCTATCTGCTGCCGATCCTGACTGCGCCGCCTGCGCCCACTGAAGCCGCGCTCCAGAATTCTGCTTCGAAAGCGGTCTACGTGGGGCGGTTTGCACGCGATCTTAAGGGCAGTGATCTACTGCACTGGGGTGACGGAGAGGTTCGTGTCGCGCTCGATCGGATCGTGCACCTTGGGCGTCTTTCTCCTGGGCCGGATTACAAACTCTACCTCGCGCCCCGGTTTGTAGACACCAAACAGGACTTCCTTGAGGCCAAAGGTTCTTCAGTTCTGCTGGGAGATGTGAAGACCTTCGCTGGGTTCATCGTGGCGGTGCCAAGAGGCGTCGACATTGACGATTACAGGGCAGTTGTCATCTGGTGCGAGGCCTTTGATCAATTCATCAGCGCTGCGGAGTATCGAGTTCCGCGACAGGCTCTGAAATGAGCCAGGTAATGGACAACGTGAAGGCTGCTTGCACGCGCGGCGTCGTCCTCGCGCCAGTGGCCGCCTTGCTGTTGAGCGTCGCCATCTTGCTGCTCGGCAACGGGCTGCTGGGCACGCTTTTGATCGTCAGAGCTGGTCAGGAGGGCTTCTCGGCCGCCGCGATCAGCGCGATGATGTCGTTCTACTTCGCAGGCTTCACGATTGGCGCGCTGGTTTTGCCTCGCATCATTGTGTCGGTGGGACACGTACGGACCTTCGCCGGCTTTGCGGCGATCGCATCGATGACCGCTCTTCTCCATGTAGCGTTCGTAGATTCGGTAGCTTGGATGCCGCTTCGGCTCATTACCGGCTTCGCTTATGCCGGCATGATCCTCGCGACGGAAAGCTGGCTCAATGCCCACGCAGTTCAATCCACACGCGGTCAGCTTTTGTCGATTTTCGGCGTTGTATCGATGGGTTCTTGGGCGACCGGACAGGCGCTCCTCAACATCGCTTATAGCGCGGCAATCTGGAAGGAACTCGCGCGACAATCTAGATGGGACTGTTGTGTTGCGGACAGTGGGAGTTTAGCAGCGTGATTGACGCTGGCAAGCGGTCATTGCTCTTCTAATTGTCGCGGAGCGTCAATCTGTGTAGCCTCGTTGATTGTCGCGTAGATTGGAGGCCGCCCGCGTTGCCGTTTTGCCTCCATAGCTGAGCGGCGACGGTAGCTCTCGACGTTCATCTCGAAGATCGTGGCGTGATGAACGAGGCGATCCACCGCGGCGAGCGTCATGGCGGGATCTGGAAAAACTTTGTTCCATTCGCCAAAGGGCTGATTTGCGGTCAGCAGGATAGATCGCCGCTCATAGCGTGCCGAGATGAGCTCGAAGAGGACGCTGGTCTCAGCCTGATCCTTTGCGACATAGGCAAGATCGTCGAGGATAAGCAGATCGAACTTGTCGAGCTTGTTGATGGCGGATTCCAGTTGCAGTTCACGTCGCGCGACCTGGAGCTTTTGAACGAGATCCGTCGTCCTGGTGAAGAGCACGCGCCAGCCGTTCTCGACCAGCGCCAAGCCGATGGCTGCCGCAAGATGGCTTTTACCGCCCCCCGGCGGCCCGAACATGAGAACATTAGCCCCCTTCGCCAGCCAGCTATCTCCCGCCGTCATCGCCATGATCTGCGCTTTGGAGATCATCGGCACGGCGTCGAAGGCAAAGCTGTCGAGCGTTTTGCCCGGCGGCAACCTGGCCTCGGACAGATGGCGTTCGATCCTGCGTCTGTCACGTTCGGCAAGCTCATGCTCGGCGATAATCGATAGGAAGCGGGCCGCGGGCCAGCCCTCTCTGTCGGCCTGTTGGGCAAAGTCTGCCCAAAGCATCTTGATCGCCGGCAAGCGAAGCTCGTTCAACATAATGCTCAGACGGCCAGCATCGATATCATTGGGATTGGTCATGCGCGTTCTCCCACCTGGTCGGCGCTGACAAGGACCTCGTAGCCGCTTAGCGGTGCCAGATGGACGGAGACGACGGGTAAGGCGGCGGGGTCGGGCGCAAAGTGCTTTCGCAACTCAGCCATATCGGGAAGCTCGCCGGCATCCAACGTTCTGGCCAGTTGCTCGGCCAGTTCGCGTTCGCAGGTTCGCTCATGGGCCAGCGCCAGGATCTCGACCATGGTCTTGCAGGCCTGCTTGTCGGTCAGCCGCTCCAGCAAGACCTCGAAGGTTTGCCGATATTCCAGCCTCGGGAAGAGCTGGTCTCGATAGACGAGCCGCAATAGCGCCATCGGCTTCTGACGGAGCGAGTGAATGACGTGCCGGTAATTGACGACCTGGCTGTGGCGACCATCTGGATGTCCCCGCCCTCGGGAAAGCGTCATGAGATAGGTGCCGCCGACGAACACATCAAGTCGGTCATCGAAGAGGCGCACCCGTAGCCGATGACCGATCAAGCGGGAAGGCACACTGTAGAAGACTTTGCGCAGCGAGAAGCCGCCGGTGCGCATCACCCTGACAACCACCTCCTCGAAGTCTGTCGTCCTGCGCTGCGGCAGGTCCTGAAGATGAGGTCTTTCTGCCTCGATACGCTTGAGATTGTGTGCATTGCGGCGGCTAACGATCTCATCGATGAAGGCACGGTAGGCGGCAAGATCGTCGAAGTCGTTGCTGCCGCGCATGAGCAGCGCATCACGGATCTCTGCCTTGATATGCCCGTGCACGCTCTCGATCGAGCCGTTCTCGTGGGCGATGCCTTTGTTATTGCGCGTTGGCTTCATGTGATAGTGAGCGCAAAGTTCCTCGTATCGACGCGTCAGATCCTCCTGCTCGTCGGCAGTCAGGTTGCGGAACGCCGCCGACAGGCTGTCGCTGCGATGGTCATGCGGCGCGCCGCCAAGGGACCACAGGGCGTTTTGTAGCCCTTCCGCCAGGGCGACAAAGCTCTCGCCGCCGAGGATGACATGACCATGTTCGAAGCCGGAATAGGCAAGGCGGAAGTGATACAGGAGATGATCGAGCAACTGGCCGGCGATCGTGACCTCCAGACTATCCATGTTGGTGAAATCCGAAAGGCCCAACCGGCCGGGCTCGTGAACCT
>Ga0308158_10001665_pt1 | contig 22932 bp, 25 predicted proteins | sample PhyBR2_FD_201038 | JGI IMG/M metagenome (GOLD analysis project Ga0308158, IMG submission 201038) | Phyllosphere microbial communities from UC Gill Tract Community Farm, Albany, California, United States - DLSLB.R2 | ecosystem: Host-associated > Plants > Phyllosphere > Unclassified | place: USA...
AGCGCGGCAAGCGCGATCCGCTGGCAGCAGCGCGTGATGCAGCACGGGACGCCGGAGCCTCAGCAGCAGGGTGGCGATCGGCGTTCGGGTAAGATCGAGGCGCATGCGGACCTGATCCTGGGTACGGTCGAGACGACACCCGACATCACACTGGCAGAGTTGCAGGCGCTGCTGGCCGACCACGGCACCGAGGTTGCGCTCGGCACGATATGGCGGTTCTTCTCGCGCCGCGGGATCACGCGTAAAAAAAGACGGCGCACGCGACCGAGCAGGACCGCCCCGACATCCTGAAGCGGCGCGAGGAGTGGTTCGACAGCCAGCTCGATCTCGATCCCGAACGACTCGTCTTCATCGACGAAACCTGGGCTTCAACCAACATGGCGCGTCGCTATGGCAGGTCTCTACGCGGCGAGCGGCTGCGCGCCGGCGTGCCGCACGGACATTGGAAGACCACCACCTTCACAGCCGGGCTGCGTCGCTCCGGCATGGTCGCACCCTGGGTGCTCGACGGGCCTATGAATGGGGACGCCTTCACCACCTACGTCGCCCGCGTCCTTGTGCCTGAACTGTCACCCGGCGACATCGTCATCATGGACAATCTATCGAGCCACAAAGCCCCGGCCGTACGCGCCGCCATCGAAAAGGCAGGTGCCAGACTCCTATTCCTTCCGCCCTACAGCCCCGATTTCAACCCGATCGAGATGGCCTTCTCCAAGTTGAAGGCGCACCTGCGAAAGGCTGCCGAACGCACCATTCACGGCCTCTGGGACGCCATCGGTCGTATCGTCGACCTCTACTCGCCAAAGGAATGCTCGAACTACTTCGCCGCCGCTGGCTATGATGCAGACTGATCAGAAACCGCTCTAGCGCGTCCCGCGGAAGATCGACCGTTTGGCCGTCATCGGCCGACGAGACCCGTATACATGTTCAATAGATATCAAGTTCGCACCCTACACATATACTAATACAGCATACCGTACTGTATATTTACTTTGTGGTAGTGGCTCGTACTCTGTATCCCTCGCCTCGTACTGTTTCTATCAAGTCGTTGCGGTTACGAGTTGCTATCTTCTTGCGGAGGCGGCTCACAAAGACGTCAAGAGATCGCTTTTCAACAAATTGATTAATACCGGCCATTAGCGACATCAAGCTCGATCGATCTTTGACAACACCGGGTTCAGAGAATAGCGCGTTTAATATCAAATCCTCTGAATGAGTTAACGATGTGATTTCGCCAGATGGGGAGTACAGCTGGCGTCTATTCCTGTCCAAAATCCAGTCCGAAAATACAACATCTGGGAGACGGTTATCTTGTTTAGTCGAGCTTACTCTAAGGTAATGATCTTCACTCAAACGACGGCGTAAAAGTGCGCGCACTCGTGCCTTAATCTCACGAGGTCCACATGATAGCGTAATACAGTCATCTGCGCCAATCTCCAATATTATAATCCGATCAATCTCATCATCCGTTTCCGATCTCACTATAAGGTGGGGTGATATCTTCAATGAAGAGACAGATTGAATCACGGATATTACATCCATATCAGCGAGACTTGAATTAATAAGTACTAGATCCTGGTTCGACGCAGTCAGCAAGTCGATTAGAGCCTTACCGGTGTTAACCGATGCGATATTGTACAGCGAATCTGGCATCCATTTTATCACATCAGCGGCCAAGCCGCCATTGCCCGCAATAACGACATTTGGTTTATCGTTATTGTCGCATTCTGGCGGTTCAGATTCTATATCCTGCATTAAAGACTTTCATCTATGGTAGGCCGGATTGTGACTGAAGATTATAAACTATAGCGATTAGCAAGAACAGCCGAAAAGTTGATTATGCGTACCGTCAATATATATTTGGCCAAGGCCCGTTTGATTAGTGCCCGTTACCGCAGAGTGCCTTACTCATGGTAATGATGAAGCCGCTTTAGTTAAGAGGCTCCATCATTACAATCAAAAATCAGAACTTGAATTCAGCGCCAGCGTAAAAGAATCTTCCAATATTCGGGTAGATAGAAGACGTTGCCCCGCTAGTAAAGTTCTCATTCCCTGCCAACTCGTAAGGCGGCAGTTCGTTACTTATATTGTCCATACCAAAATAAAAGCGATACTTATCGGTGGCGTTTGCGCCAATTCTTATGTTGTGATACACAACTGGATCATAGTTTACAAATGGTCGTGCGTCCGGATTGAGAGCTGGTCTACCTTGCGATGGAAAGAAGGTTTCATATGACAAGCCGGACACAATCTGTTTGCCAACATAACGCGCATTATAGCTGAGATCCAAGATGCCGAACTGGCCGCCAAGCGTCACCTGACCCTGCCAACGCGGATCACCGAGACGGCCGTCGATACGGTCGAAACGATCGGGCTGGGTTATATAGCTATATTCTTGGCGGTTCATTATGTGGCTAACCAAAACACGAGCGTTCAAACGTAGGTCGTCACGAAGTCTTTTGGTGTAGGCAACATCGAAATCAATGCCACGTGTCCGAAGCTGAGCAAAGTTAAATGGCTGGTTCAAAAAACCTGTCCCATTGCCCGATACGGCGAACGGGAATTGCGTCACACCTAGCGTTCGGTTGGTTTGGCCATTGAAGGTCAGGTTCTGGACTTGATCAGTGCTGGTTCGGCGGAAAACTGCCTCGCAGAATGGGTTGTCCAATCCGGTAGGATCGTCATAGCAGCGGTCGATAATTGCCTGACCCGTTAGGCCGGAGATCACGTTTTTCACCCGGATATTGTAATAGTCGACCGAGATTGCCAAGCCTCGAACGGCAAGCGGGGCGAAAGTCCCCCCAACCGTAAAGCTGTTGCCGACTTCGGGAAGTAGATTTGGATTGCCTTGATTGATGCCTGCAACGCCTCCTGCAGGCTGATTTGTCCAAGGTCGGGTCAGGCTAACACCCGAAGCAGGGTCTGTGAACGTGATGGTTGTCGGGATGCCCGCTGCTGCGCAATTTTGCGCCCGGTTGGGATTGCTGGTGATGTTGTTTGACGAATTGGTTCCGCCCGGCTGGTCGCATGGGTCGGTTAAGCCGTTCTGGAATGTCTGGGAGGCTGTCGCGAACAGATTGCTCAAATTTGGAGCACGAACGGATCGCGAGTAACTTGCGCGGAATCGCAAATCACGAATAGGTGCCCAAACACCGCCTAGGTTCCAAGCGTTTACAGATCCAGTATTGCCTCCGTAATCCGATATACGTCCTGCCGCCTCGAATGTAAGCTCGTTGACTAAAGGAAGCGTGAAGTCACCACCGACAAGAGGTACCCGAAGTTCTCCAAAAACCTCCTTAATCTCTACGGCAGGTGGATCGAACGTTGCTGCTGGATTTAGGAACGTGCGGCCAGACTGAGTAATCGCATCCTGACGCGATTGCGCGTCTTCGCGTCGATACTCTCCACCAACGGAAAAGCCAATCGGTCCCGCCGGAAGACTAAATAGTCCACTGAGATCACCAGCTACGAACGCTGTTGCGTTTATCTGTTCCGCCCACTGATTACGTGTTGACTCGTGTAGCACGTAGTTAAGCGCGCGCTGATCGAATTGGCCCTGCCCAAATAGGTTAAGCGGGATACAGTTGGGGTCGGCATTGCCTGTGGCGACGTTAGCGTTCACGCCACATACAACTCGTTGTCCCTGCGAGTTCAGCACAAAGTTTGATCCAGCGAAGCCTGTAGGTGCCAAGGCGGCGTTAGCTGCACGGTTAAACTCTGTTACAAGGACATTGCCGCCTGTGCGATAGAAGTTCTCTGTGCGTCCGTAGTTACCTGCAATCTCGTAGCGAATGTTTCCTGCAGAGAAGATTTCACCGCTGACACCGATCACGCCCCGATACGTCTTTCGTGTATGAAACTCAGCCCGGGTACCAAGGTCGTTATTGAACCGGTTAAGCGTGAAAGTAGTTTGGCTGGCTGGCAAAATCTGGTTCAGCGTAGCGGTCGCAGCTGGGCTTAGGAACGGATTTGTACGGCTGAAGGAAGCAGACAATGTGCCGCCGGTGAAGGAGGGCTGGACGCTCTGCTGCTCCACCTTCACTTGTGCGAACTGAAACTCTGCGAATGGTTTGAAAGCTGACGAGAAGTTGCCCGTGAGCAACATGTTAGCAATGAAACGATTTTGCGAAGGGAGTAGCTGTGCGCCTTCAACCCCCGTAGCATTCCCCCCGAACAATATACCGCCACCGATGGCACGGTTGTCAGTCAAACCGGTAGTAGACGGAGAGTCCCGCAACAGCGATCCATCTGGTTGGAAATTATAAAAATACGATAGTGGGTTACCCTGAGGATCGCTTTGCCCGGTGCAGACTAGCCCACGTTGTGCAGCATTGGCTGGCGTAGCGGCGATTGGGCAACTGGTGATGACGGTACCACCAATCGAGCGATTAGCAAATTTGCTGCCTCGAGGGACGAATGTTGTATTCGGAATACCGTCAAAATTGCGATTCGGCGCGGTTGTGATTTGAGTGGTTATAAATGCCGGTGTGCCATCATACGCCCCCAGGTAGCTACGGTCAGCGAAGAGAACCGATTCCGCATGGCTATACTCGGCAGACACCGTCAGATTAACTTTGTCGTCGAGAAAGTTTGCTCCGGTGATACCACTGACTAGATAGGTTCCGCGATCGCCATAGCCGGTAGCGCCACCCTGGGCACGAAGTCGCGTACCCTCAAAGTCCCGCTTAAGAACCAAGTTGACGACGCCTGCGATTGCATCAGAACCGTAGATCGCGGACTGCCCTCCGGTGACTGTATCTACGCGTTCCACAAGATCGAACGGAATAGTGCTAATATCTGGCGTATAGGCGCCAGGAACCGCGGACACGACTCGACGACCGTTTACGAGAACCAGCGTTCGGGCCGCACCCAAGCCACGCAAATCGAGGAGACTGACGCCGGCAGTGCCAATGAAGCCTGTAGAATTGGCTTGGCTCGAAGTGGCGCGCAGTTGGGGCAGTTGGTTCAGTGCATCGCCAAGCGAAACATCGCCTCGTACACCAATGACCTCAGCCGCAGATAGACTGGTAATCGGAATCGCCGCATCAATGGTGTTGCGAACGGGGATACGTGATCCCGTAACAACGATGTCATTTGCTTGGTCGGCCGCTTCGGCCTGCTCCGATGCAGGAAGAGCATCGTCAGGAACCGGCGCTGTCGTGGAAACGGGCGATTGGGTACGCGGAGCATTGGCGGTCTGAACCAAGGTATCAGGCTGAGCCTCAATCGCCCAAGCCGGCGTCATGATAAACAACGACCCAACAATCGCGGTTCCGCTGAGTAGGTATGGCAATGTCATTGATTTCCCCTGTATTCTAAACCCGATCTTGAGAAATCAGTACATGTCGCCTCTTATCGCAAGCTCGTTCTCCCCGTAAGTTACGGATTTGTCATAAACCGTTGTATTTATGTCACGGCCCACGTCAGCTGTAACATTGCATGGGGGCAGCGGTACTTCGTGCATCTCAGAACTCGTTCAGGAAATGGAATTGCTCACCGCCGGCTCGACCGGCGAGATTGGACGCTTTCGAATGGCGCGAAAGGGGGTTCCAAGGAATATCGGCGTCGTAGTTAATTTATCAGCCGCCTGAAAACGGGGAGCACGTCATCGCCACTAAAGTGCCGATCAGAGCTTGTTGGCGCTATTGTGGTACCGTTCGTCCGCACCGCAGTTTGGGCTGCCACCCGCTGATAGCGGAAACGACCCTTTTCCATATTAAGCCTCTTTACCCGCTTCGTTCTCTTCCACCTGATGAGGGAGCGACAACGATGATCCACGAACGAACGGCGAGGTCCATCCGGCATAGGAGGCTATTTTTGTAAAAAAATAATGATTCTTGACATGAAAAAAATTTCATGTTTCCTTCAGGTACCTGGATTCGCCAGGTATATCATTGATGAGGATGAAAATGCTGTATTCTACTGTCAGTAATCAAAGTCCCACATTACTAATCCAAGACTTGGATATCAGTGAAATTGATGAAATATCTGGCGGCATCGCCCCGCTTATCATCGCTGGCGGTGTTGCGGCTGCGGGTATCCTTACTGGACTCGCAATCGCCTATTTTGCATCTTAATCGAAATGTTTGATGGCAAGTCATTCGCTAACTCCGCTAGCGAAGCTAAGCAATGGTCAGCTATATTATACGTGTCGTTGTATCTTGTCTCGGTCTGGATAGGCTGGAATGTAGGCAAAGACATATTTTCATAAGGGCATCATAATGCAAAACCAGATTGGAATGACTGAGCTTTCAGTCAGCGAAATTGAAGAAATCTCCGGCGGCATTGTTCCTGCAATGGCGGTGGCTTACGTTGGACTGTATCTTGCCGGTGTAGCGCTAGGCTACGAAATCGGCGGAGATATCTTTTAAACCATATTGGCAATAAGTAAGGGCGTGAGTATATCTACTTGCGCCCTTACTAATTTTTATAATGTTTATCACTAACTTTATAGAGCTGATGCTTGCTATATAGTTATATTATATGGTACTAATCTTAGATGATAAGCTGTAGCTTATAATACACCTTGGCATTGACTAGTTCTAGCGGAAGAACATCAATGGTAGGATGTTATTTTTATGACTAACAAACCAAATTTATTTAGGCCGGAAGTTGCGGCGTACAGGCGTGATCGCCTGCAAGGTAGTGTTAGCATCATAACGCCAATGGCATGGCAGGCCATCAGCCTTTTGCTCATCGTTGCGCTTATACTTGCTATCATCTTTCTCAGCAACGCGTCGTATTCTAGGGTCGAAACCGTTTCGGGTACGGTGACGCTCGACAAAGGAGTTGCGAACCTTGTGCCCTCCAGACCGGGGCGAGTTGCCGAACTGATGGTGCATGAAGGTCAGCACGTCCGCTCCGGAAGCGTGTTGATGCGCATCCGCGCTGAAGAGGACATGATCGGCGGCGATACAGCACCCGGTCGCATGCGGAACGCTTTACGTGAGCAAGACGTGCGCCTTGCCTCACAAGGCACCTTGTTGATGCGCGCTGCCAGCGCGGAGCAGGGCCGCTTTGCTGAGACAATCGCTGGGATCAAGGCCGAACTTAACAGCATAGGGGCGCAAATTAAAGACCAGCGCCGCCTTGTTGAGGTTGCAGTCGCCGATTTTGCAGCAGTCCGTCAAGTTGCGGCCAATGGCTTCATCAGTCGACGAGATCTAGAGTCGCGCGAGGCAACGCTGCTTTCTCGCCGCCAGCAACTCGCACAACTTGAGCAAATGCGTACAGCCAAGCGCACAGCAATGGCCGAGGCACATCGTTCGACGGCAGAGTCGGCGGCTGGAGTGGAAGCACAAATCGCTGGAATGCAGTCCAGCCGTGCGGCGCTTACCCAGAAGATCACCGAAGTGGACCTCGCGCGTGGATACACGCTGACTGCTCCTCTTGATGGTGTTGTTACTGGTCTAACGGCTAGACTTGGACAGACCGTCGCCGCCGATCAGCCCTTGCTGATGATTGTACCAAGAAGGGCACAGCCACGCATAGAACTATACGTACCAACGGCCGCCGCAGGGTTCATGGCTCCTGGACAGGATGTCAGATTGGCGATCGATGCCTTTCCGTATCAGCGGTTCGGAACAGTGGTGGGTAGCGTCGCGCAGATTTCGGGGGCGGCCATGGTCCGACAGGGACCGAACGGTCCTGTCCCATTCTATCTTGCTGTCGTTGAGATTCCACAGCCTTGGGTTCGTGCCTTTGGTCGTAATCAGCCACTGATACCGGGCATGACGCTTTCCGCAAGAATTGTAACTGAGGAACGTAGTTTACTTGAGTGGCTGTTCGAACCGATTTTTGCTGTGCGCAATCGATGAGCGGCGACCTACAACTTGGCTTGCTTCATCGGCAACGCGTTCGCCTGATCCGGCAAACCGAACTCGCAGAATGCGGCCTCGCTTCACTTGCTATGGTCGCGAACTTTCACGGCATGGATGTCGATCTTGGCACGCTCCGCCGTCGCTTCCAGCCCTCGCTTCGTGGTGCAGCACTCAAGTCGCTGATTGCAATGGCGGATCGCATGGCGTTGACCCCCCGCGCCGTTAAACTACCACTCGATCAGCTCCGCAACCTACATTTGCCTGCAATCCTCCATTGGGACATGAACCACTATGTGGTGCTCGAGGCGGTTCGAGGCGACAAGCTGCTGATCCACAACCCCGAAGGCAGTTCGCGGTGGATTGCCCTCGGGGAAGTATCAAACCACTTTACGGGCGTCGCGCTCGAGTTACGACCTGCAGACGATTTTGAACTCTCGAGCCAGCGTGAGCGTCTGCGCTTACCACAGCTTTGGCGGCGGATCACGGGGCTTAAGCGTGCGCTGTTCCAGACGCTGGTGCTTAGTATTGTGATGCAGGCCTTCGTGCTCGCCTCGCCCTATTACATGCAGGTGTCTATAGACTCCGCGCTGCCTTCGCTCGACCGTGATCTATTGACTGTCTTGGCGTTAGGATTCGGGCTTTTTACGCTCATAAACGCCGCCGCGATGCTTCTGCGATCCTTTGTGCTTCTCTCGGCGGGGACATCAGTTGGTTATGGCGTAGCTACCAACATTGCGCGTCGGCTATTCCGGTTGCCCGTGGCATGGTTCGAGAAACGTCACGTCGGGGACGTGCTTTCGCGGTTTCAATCGATTGCGCCTATCCGCCAGTTCATGACCGAGGGGGCGGTTGCGACAGTGCTCGACGGTACACTCGCAATCTTCACATTCGCAGTTATGTTTTTCTACAGCGCCGTCCTTGCAATAGTCGCGCTAGTTGCTTTCGCACTCTATGGAATCGTCCGTTTCGTTACCTTCTCCGCGCAGCGCGACGCGCAGGAGGACGCGATCATGAGCGGGGGGCGTGAGCAATCCACGATGATCGAGTCTCTGCGCGGCATTGTTACGTTGCGCCTCTTCAATCGCGAGGCGCAGCGCCACGCTTTGTGGCAGACCCGCCTTGCGGAATCGATGAACGCCAGCGTTGGCATGGCACGTATAACTGCCTGGCAGACAGTCGCTAACACGCTCATCTTTGGATTGGAGACAGTTGTCACTACCTGGCTCGCAATTCGCATGGTAATTGATGGCGGGTTTAGTGTTGGTATGGTATTCGCGTACATTGCCTACAAAACGCAGTTTTTGCAAAAGGCGGCGTCGCTGATTGATCAGGTAGTAACGTTCCGGATGCTGAGCCTTCACCTCGAGCGCCTTTCGGACATAGCACTTGCCGATCAGGACGTTAGCTTTACTGCCGCGCGCGATGGCCCCGCCGCGGATTTTACCGGTCGCATAGAGCTGCGTGAGGTATCTTTCCGCTACAGCGCCACAGATCCCCTCGTACTAAACAAGATCAACCTTGTCATCGAATCCGGCGACCACATCGCAATTACGGGGACGTCAGGCGGTGGCAAGTCAACGCTTGTTAAGATTCTTCTTGGACTAGTCGAACCTGAATCAGGAGAGGTGCTGGTCGATGGCGTTGCCCTTACTCATTTTGGCCATAAAAACTTTCATGAGCAGGTTGGGGCTGTCCTGCAAGACGACAATATCTTTGCCGGCAGCCTCGCCGACAATATCGCGCTATTTGACGAAACTCCCGATGTTCCGCGCATCATAGAGAGCGCTGCCGCCGCCGCAATCCATGACGATATTGCGGTTATGCCGATGGGCTACGAGACACTAGTCGGCGACATGGGGTCAACACTATCGGGCGGGCAGAAGCAGCGCCTACTGCTTGCACGTGCGCTCTATCGACAGCCCAAGCTGCTAGTGATGGATGAGGGTACGTCCGCCCTTGACGCCGCTAAGGAGCAGATAGTCAACACGGCGGTCGCACGCATGGGTATTACACGGGTTATCATTGCACACCGACTTGAGACAATTCTGGCGGCTGATCGTATATATAGTACTAACTTGGGCAGTCTAACTGATGTAACAGAACAGTTCTCCGCCATAAAAAAACAAATATCTTTGTCTTCAAGGCAAATACCTAATGAATAGGTGGCACGCTATGAAACATTACTATTATAAAAAATATAAGTCACAAAATAACAAAAATATTAAATTATAAACGTATGATATGTTTTCAATTAAGATAATTTCCGAGTATTTATCGCTGATAGACGTTATCTTTGTGCCTCTATATTCGTAAAACAGTACACTCGCTTTTTATGATTGTGACTCGATTATCGAGAACGTCTTACGAGTTTGTTATCGACGAAAGAGTGGCAGGACACCTCGAGTTCCGCTGATATGGAAGACTGATGCATCTGAAATGCCCGTTTGGTGGTTAGTTTCCTTGGGTGTGAACGCAAAGGTAACCGATCCGCCGTCCTTTCTATAACAGACATTGCACTCTCGCAGGGCCGCCTGAGGGTCCCAGCATAGGCCGATCCAGCCCTGCATCCCAGGTCGCAGATCACGTAATGAGCCTGTCAGATACGACAAGCGCTGCTACCGGTGGCGCAGCCGTATCGAAATTATGTTTGGCCGCCTGAAAGACTGGCGCCGTGTCGCCGTTCGCTACGACCGATGCCCAACGGGCTTATTCTTCATCATAGCCCTCGCGGCCACCGTTATCTTCTGGCTATGACCAATGAGTCTTGAGCCCGTATGGGCGCCAGTATGATTGAATGAGGTTGTGCCTGGACCAATGGGCAACCGTTTATTTTGAGCCGCTAGCGGCAGCCCCGCCCCATCGTCATTCACAGGCGAAACGCAACTGCGGCGAAAATTGCGACGAACCCGTCTAGCCTTGCTCTTTGTAAGTGAGGCAAAGCGAAAAAAAGGGATCGTAAGTACCGCTGAGATGCTTAGTCGGCGTATTGTCCCCCATGCTACCGTTAAACCAGTAGTCGTTTCGATGGCTGTGCTAATTTCGAAGGTTGTAAGCCAAATGGTTAATTCAGGGATGGCTAAGCCTGCCATGCGGACTCGATCACCATCTTCCGCAGTTACGTGCAAGACGATCAATAACAGAACGGCGATCGCAATCGCGACGTTGCCCCGTGTAAGGCGATTTGCCGCAACGGCGGGTAGCTGCACCATCGAACTGTGCATCAACTGCCCGATCTGCGTATCCCCGGCGGCGATCAAAGCTGCCCAGCACATTAAGAACAGAACTATCGGCGTCATATATCCGCGCTCGGTTTTGCGCCCTCAACGATATGAGCATCTGATGGGTTCAGATCACTAGGATGCACGGTCCACCCCCGCCAGGTCAGCCCGGTCCTCACTCCGACAAACATTGCAGAGCCAACCAGCGCTGCAAATAGTCCAACCCACAGTGCATCGAAGAGCATGAGCATCCACACGATCGGCAGTGATTGTCCCAAAGCCAGCTTGTGGTTTGCCATGTGGAGCGCCTGTGACGGCGCGAATGCGATAACGACCAGTACGCTGAGCATGATCGCAGCGGGCAGCAGCGACGTCACCGCGCGCTTTGGCGTCACGGACACATCTTCCACTAACGCGCCGATGACGTAGATCAGAAAGCCCCCCTGAATCACGGCAGAGACGATCTGAAGAGGTATATTAATAACGGACGAAAGGCCTTGCTTGCTTAGCCAAGCGAACGGCCACGCAACCGCGAACCCTATGATCAATCCTGCCGCGACGCGGAGCAAAGTAGCCAGCGGGACGAGTAGTGTTCGAGGAATCGACCTCACTGACCAGAACCGCGCGACAGCGAGCATGGCGATCATAAAACCTGCCAGCTTCACGTAGCCGAAACCCCAGCGAAGGGGATCGTTAGCAAGCGCGTGGAAACGCTCGGCGGAGTCGAACATACCCAGATGGATCTCCGCAACATGCTGCATAAATTCCGGCAGCACAGCGATTACGAGGATCAATGGCGCGGCCACCATCGTCCGCCCGCCATGCTGATAGGTTTCGAGCACGGCGTGCCCTACACCACGTAGCGCGCTGCCAATCCCCCTTCGCCTTTCGATTTTTTCCGCAAGGTCGATCAATCCGTTTCCCCTATTTGCGTGAAACTCAGGATGTCACCAGGCTGACAGTCGAGCACCTCGCAGATCGCCTCCAGGGTCGAGAAGCGGATCGCCCTCGCTTTGCCAGTCTTCAGGATCGATAGGTTCGCCATCGTGATATCGACCGCTTGCGATAACTCGGTCAACGTCATCCGCCGAGCCGCCAGCATGTCGTCGAGTGTGACGACGACGGGCATCAGACGGTCATCGCGAGATCGTCACGCATCGCCGCACCTACGCGGAACACACGAGCAAGCACGAAGAGCATCACCACACCGATCCAACCGGTAAACCCCGGAACCCACGTCGCGTGATCGATACCAAGACGATCGAGTGCGAACACGATCCCACCAAAAGCTAGATCAAGCACTTGAATCGCGAACAAGGCCCAGCCAATCCGCTGAAGTCGATCGGCGTTGGCGACGATGAATGGATCGCCCGCGCGTACCGTTTCCAAAATCGACAACAGGCGGCTGAAGAGCTGATATACTGCGACGCAGACGACAATGCTAAGTAAGCCTGTGACACGCAGCAAGGCGATCGTCTCAGCTACATGACGGCCGTGATATTTTGTAAAAATTTGCGCGGACAGTGCGTCGCCGAACACAAAGGAAAGCACGATCGCGATTATAAAGCCGAATGCTACCGCCCAGTTCAGCCAGTGTGCGAACCGTACTAATCCGTTTGCGACGACAAGAATGCGATCCTGCACATAGCCCTCCGTTTATCGAAAAACGATATGTATCGTTTTTCGATAAACGTCAACTGCCTCGCTAGGAAGGGCGATCCCTGATTGCGCGCCATCGGTTTGGACAGGAAGGTATCCCTGTGCCGAAGTTTTTGGTCGTTTTCTTTGATAGGCCGAATGAGCACCCGCCCCGCTAACTACTTAAGCCAACTGGTCGCTTGCCAGAAGATCTCGACATTCGAGCCCGGCCCGACGCGAATGTCCGATAACGCCCGATTGTGTTGAAAAAGCCGCGGTCGGCCGCGGGCAAGCCTGTGGTTTACGCCTGAGCTAGGCGTGTGCGCTGGCTCAGGCGGGTGCGATCTGCGCCGGCATCGGGATCAACTTGGCCATCTTACGGAGGTTCTGGGCGGTAGCGGCGAGGAGGAACTAGTCTCTTGCGCCGTTTGGACCTCGCAGGCGCAATCGATCTAGCTTCAGGATGCGTTTGAGGTGCGCAAACAGCATCTCGACTTTCTTCCGCTGGCGACGGGAGGTCACATAGGCGTCGGTGGTGGCAATATCGCGGGCCAGATCACAAGCGCCTTCGTGGATCCAGCGCGTGACCTTGCGGGCCGGCATGTTGGGTGTGCAGCGTTGCCGCAGGTCGCAGCCGGCGCAATCCTGCTGGCGGGCGCGATAGCGGATGAAGCCGTCCTGCCCGACATCGTCGCGGGCCTGCGTGAAGTTGCGGTTGCGGGGACGCAGGCGGTTGCCGGCAGGACAGACATAACTGTCGTCGCCCAGGTCATAGCGGGAGTCTGCCCGCGCGAAGGTGCCGTCGCGGCGGGCCGACTTGTCGAACACGGGGATGTGCGGGTGGATGTCGCGCTCGTGGACGAGCCACGCCAGCATCTCGGCCGAGCCATACCCCGTGTCCGCTGCCAGCCGTTCGGGCCAGACGCCGAAGCGGTCCTGCACGCGCTCGATCATCCGTTTGCAGGCGGTCACCTCAGCCTGCCGGATCGCGGTACTAGGCTCCACGTCCATGATGACGGCATGGTCGAGATCAATGAGGTAGTTGGTCGAGTAGGCGTAATAGGCCTGCCCGCCATGCGCACAGGTCCAGCGCTACGCCGGATCCGCCGGCGCCAGAAACTTCGGCACGACCGGCGTGGCCGCCCCCGAATGCGGCATCGTCGAGGACGGCAAGATACTCGCGAACGGCACGAGTGTCGGCGTCGGGCGGCAGGCCCTCGCTACCCGGGCCGCCGGTCTGACGATTGGCATCGGCCCGGATCAGGCTGGCATCGACAGCGAAGCCTTCGCCACCGACCAGTCCCTCGGCCATGCAGCGCTCGACCGGCGTTTCGAACAGCCGGCGCAGGAGGTCGCTGTCGCGGAAGCGGCCATGGCGGTTCTTGGAGAAGGTCGAGTGGTCGGGAACGTCGCCTTCCAGCCCCAGCCGGCAGAACCAGCGATAGGCCAGGTTCAGATACACTTCGTCGCACAACCGGCGCTCGGAGCGGATCCCCATGCAGTAGCCGATGATGAGCATGCGGATCATCAGCTCGGGGTCGATCGATGGCCGTCCTATTTCGCTGTAGAACGGCTTCAGATGCTCGCGCATGCCCGACAGGTCTACGAACCGGTCGATCCAGCGCGGCATGTGGTCCGTCGGCACATGCCGCTCCAGACTGAAGCTGTAGAACAGCGCTTCCTGCGCTACCGTCTGTTCGCCCATCATCGGCCCGTCTCCGCTCACCTCGCGAAGATTGAATCAGACCACCGACACCACTGCAAGGCCGACTTTTTCAACACAATCGGGCGATAGCGGTCGTTCTCTTTGATGGGTTCACGGCTTTGATCTAACGATCGCATCTGACCTGCCCCTTGCACGCTTGAGCTGTCGTCGAATGCCGTTGGACGCCGCGTTCATGCCCTGCTCTCGTCCGATGATGTGATCTTGCCAGGCCGACTCTCAGAACATCGTCAGCGGCCAGCGCTCCGGGCAATGCGGGAACAAGGCGTGGAGCCAGCCTGACCTCATTGGTGTCGCCGGCCGCTACTCCTGCGCTTTCTATTGCCTCGCGGACGTCGACCACCGCGAGCCTTACGATCATTCTTTCTCGACGATCCAGCACCGCGGCACTCCTAACGACAGCGGCGGAAGGGAAAGCAAGACCCATTACCGCCGATCCTGACCGCTCGCCCAGCATTCTTATATGTGGGCGGGAACGAGGTTACATCGGTTACATTGGCGGATTTCGGCCACTTTTGAGGTAATAATTGCGGTTACATAGGGGTTACCAGATTACCTATTTATAAAGTGATATTTCCCATTGTTAAAACCGTTGTAAATCAGTGAGATAACCGAAATTGGCCAGATCGATAACCGCAATGTAACCGTCATCCGGTTAGCTGAAACTCACGGTTTTCCGCCGTTTTTTGCAAGGTTTTAGCGCAGATTACCGATGTAACCGCGTTCCCGGAAACATCCCCCGGTCGCGAGCCTGGCGCGCTCTACAGAGCGGTTCTAGCGAGGGTTCGAGAGGGCAGAAGGACGCCTGAAAAACGCCTTCGACCGATATGCTTCGGACTGCCCGATTACCTGCCTCCAGGTGCATCAATCCGCATCAGCAGATCGACGTCAAAAGGGCCCAAAAACCCACGGTTTTCCTAGGCCTCGCATCAAATTCGGGTTTGCATCAAAAGAGACCCAAAAAGCCCGCGGGCGAGGCGGGGGTTCTTGCGCTGTATTCGGGGTCGCGGGCTTTTGCTGCCGCGCCCGCCTCACGTCGAGGCTGACTAGCGCGGGCCGCCTGCTGGCCTAGCCCCTGCGCGTCGACGACGACGTGGATCTGGGTCGTGAGGCGGTCTGCTTCCTGACGACCAACCTACTGGTCCGGCTGCGGACGAAGCTGAGATCAGCGCATAAGCCCAGTCTGCGTCCCGATTGGGTCCCAGTCGGGAAAGCCGAGGGGCCGAAGAGCGCTCACTGTGCGAGCACCTCGGCGTCGCAGAAGTGGGGAACATATGAGACGTACGATTCAGGATATACGCAACAAGCCATCGGCTGACCTGTTCACAACTGGGATTGCTATCCTGACCACACGTTCGCTATCAATCATGTTCACACGCGAACACATTCAGGTGGGCACATGAAGACCATATCTATTATCAGCCAGAAGGGCGGAGCGGGTAAGACCACACTTGCGATCCACCTTGCCGGTGCTGCCACCAGTGCAGGTCTGTCTGCGCTGATCCTCGACGCGGACCCGCAAGCGACCGCCAGCCAGTGGAATCACTGGCGAGGCGGCGCGGACCCTGAGGTTGTGGACTGTGCCTCCCCTACCCTCCTTTCGCGCAAGGTGCAGCAAGCGGCCGATCTAGGCGCGGACCTAGTCATCATCGACACGCCCCCACACGCGGACATTATGGCGCGCGAGGCGTGCAAGGCAGCGGACCTGATCCTCATTCCGTGCCGTCCCCAGGCGTTCGACTTGTCAGCCGTCGAAACGACGGCCGAGTTGGTGAAGGCAGCAGGCAAGCCGGCCTTCGTGCTCTTCATGGGCGGCCCTCAGCGTGCACCAACTACTTACCGGGACGCGCGCGAGCTGATCGAGGGCAGCGACGGCGTTGAGGGCATGGGCGTCCCGGTCGCGCCCGTCATGCTCACTATGCGCGCGATCTATCACCACAGCACAGCGCAAGGGAAAACCGCGATGGAGGCGGAGCCCGACGGTAAGGCGGCAGGGGAGATTGCCGCACTATGGACGTGGACACGAGAGCGTGTGAACCTGTCCACAGGTAAGCAGAGCAGGAAGAAGCGAGGCTGACATGAGCAAATTTGGTGCCATGAGGGAGCAACGCGCAGAACGCGCGAAGGTGGAGCAGAGCGCCTCGGTTCTACCCATCGAGGGCGCGGCCCCAGTGCGATCGGCAGCGCGGCAGGGCAAGAAGGCGGTAAGCGCATACTTCAGTCCGGAGGTTAGCCGGGGCCTAAACGTGCTGGCTGCCGAGAACGGAACTACCCTCCAGGCCTTGATGGGCGAGGCGATCGACCTCCTGATGCGCCAGTACGGCAAGCACCCGTTCGGGGAACGGTGACGCAGCTGCGGAAGAGGAGGGGGCGAAGCATCTATGGGTGAGTCGCTGCCTCCCGGCGAGCGTCTGCCGGTCCATCAGGTGACTGCCGGACTGAGCACCAAAGCAGACCAAATCCGCGCCCTCGCGCGAGCTGGGTACTTGCGTACGGAAATTGCTGCTCAACTCGGCATTCGTTACTAACACGCTCGGCAGGTTCTTGAACGCTCAGGGATCAATCTGGGACGGAAGCAGCGCACCAATACCGCCAGTCCGGGCATTCGATTGCCTGACGAGGGGCAGTCGAAGCCTGAAGCGGCTATCATGAACGAGCCGATTCCAGCCGCCCGCCTTATTGACGCAGGGTTAATTCGGATTGGGCAGTGGACTTCGATCAGCGATGACGCTTTCGAACTTGACTCCATCGTGTCGGTAAACGCCGGTGTCTATGCGTTCATGGTGGACGGGATCATCCGCTATATAGGACTGACCCAGCTCGGTTTGCGGGGCCGCATGGCGCATTATGTCCGCGGTCACGCTCGGCAGCGCACCAGTGCACGCGTCAAAGGCCTTATCCTAACGGCACTTAATGCAGGCAGCCATGTCGAGGTCCTGATCGCGACCCCTGAGGCCACCACGTGGAACGGGCTTCGGTGCTGACAGCGCCAGGGTTGGAAGCGGGGTTGATCCGAATGATCGGTCCCGAGTGGAACATGCAAGGGCTGGGTGAGTGACCGTCATCTGTAGCGGGCACCCCGGAAGCCGCCAGCCCACGTGTGAGCATGTGAACACGAGAGCATGTGAACACGAGAACACGACGAAACGTGACACGTGTTTAGCATGTAGAGGTCGGTAGCAGCCTATCGGTGAGTTTTGGGGTAGCGGCTCACCTTTGGGCCGACGCGCTGAAATCAACCAGCACGGGCAGTTCGGGAATTCCGCCGCGCAGCTTTGCCCGCCGTACAATGCTGTGCTGGTCGATCAGGTTCTGTGCGTCGCGCTTGCCGCTGGATGTTTTCGGGAACCAGTGGAGTGCCACTCGTTCGACCTTGCGCCCGTTCTTGATCGGTGTGAAATCGACATAGAAGGGGCAGAGCTTGTTGATTTCCTCGACGGCGACCTTAAGGCAGTACTTGTTCAGATCGGCGAAGCGCTCAAGTTTACCTTCGGGCACATTAAGCAGGCCGCGCAGCTGATCAAGCGTAAAGTCCTCTTTCTGTTTGTATTCGAGACCAATCCGGCGCTCGATCATTTCATAGAGGCAAAGGGCGTATTTTGACTCGAAGCAATACATTACCTGCGTCTTGAGACGGGCATAGACCTGACTGTTCCGCAATATCTCTATCAGCTCTTCTGGGATACGATAGTAAAGGAAGCCGTCCTTTTCGAGGCTTTCATCGCTTGGGCCGAGCAGCTGGACACGGCGCTTGTAGCTCTTGCCATCCTTGCGGATCGTGACGATCGCGATGGTGCCCATGAGGCGCAGCAGCGAGCTCTCTACGCGCTCATTGCCCTGGTGCGTCCCTTTCAGCCTGGATTTCGCGATGCGATGGATGATCGGCTCCCCGATGCGCTCCCAGGCGTTGGCGATCAGCAGGTTGTAGATGCGGCGATCAGCGAGGGTGAGGGGGCTTAGCTCTACAATATCGACCAGCTCGCCGGGCTTAACGATTTCCCCGTAATTAGCAGGATCAAATGGATTCCCGCGTCCCTTTTGGGCCAGCGTGCGGAACGTCATATCGACCACGGCAGGTTGTGACATAGGCTTGACCAACGGTGAGGAAGAGGGGCTTACCAACTCACCCTAACGGCCAAAAGTGAGCCAGGCAAATGTTTCAGCTCCCCGGTAGAGCGGAGAAGCGCATACCCCAAAACTCACCGCTCCTTCTAAGCCGATCAACGACCTACCCCAACGCTCACCGAGACCTGCCCAAACACTCACCTTTACCAACCCGAAAGCTCACTGCACGCTACCCTGAAACTCACGCGAATCGACCCCAACGCTCACTGATGGAGGCGTTTTCCCGCGGAAATCTGGGCCTTTCAGCCCCCTGAATCTTGAATAAGAAGAACTAGAGAATCTGAACGGCGAAAAGTGAGCTTTGGGATGGGCGGACCTGTGCATAACCGGCGTCAAAATACGCGGACGGAATCGGCCTGATGGCCGATGCACTATTTGTTGCGTGCCGGCTACGCCGTCACAAGAACGGCGCGAGCGCCGCGTGCTAGGCGAAAAGAGGAAATGCGAACTGCTACTAGATATCGCGCCAGAGCCGCCCAGGAACGCTCTGAGGACAGGGAAGAGGGCTTTGACACAACCGGCATACTTGCAGCACCGAACCTCGCTGTTGGTGCTTAAATCAGTTACTTCGCAATCGGTTTCGTAGATCGTCAATCCGATCACCGGCTCCGTCGCGGCTGCTGCCGTGGCGAACCCGCTTCCCAAAGGTGAGGTGCTACCCCAAAGCTCACTTTTCGCGCATCGTTCATGCAGGATCAAACAAGCCTGCGAACTCACGCTGATCATAGTAACGGATTTTCTTGACCGCGAGCGGGTGTTCACCCTGGCTCAGCAGCAGGAGTTGATCGGGCCGCATCCGCATAATTTCGTCTGGCGTGGCAAGCCGGCGGGCCGGAACGTGCCCGCTGACGCTCTACGAAGGCCCGGCGCGATTTTCGCCCCAGCCCGTACCGCGTGACGTGCTGACGGTATCGTATTCGATCGTCGTGTCGCTGATCGTGCGCGAGAGCATGTCGGCGGTCGCATGATCGTTTACCCCGAACGTCTGGATCACGCCGGCGTTGAACATGAACGTGCCGGCGCGTTCGCCATAGGTGGCTTTGAGCTGATGCATGTCCTGAAGGATCGGCCAGAGCTGGAGGCCGTAACCCGCCATTAGCCCCATTGCGCGCTCGACAGGTTCGAGGCGGCCGAGCGCGGCGAACTCATCGAGCAGGAACAGAACATGCCGGGCAAGGCGGGCGGTGGACCGGGCCATGTCGGTGACGGCCTGGCTCACCAGCAGCCGCAGCCAGCGCGCATAGGTATCGAGCCGATCGGGCGGCAGGTACAGGAACACGGTGGCGGTCGTGTCCTTCAATTCCGCGAAGGTGAAATCGGACGCGGCCGTGCTGGCGACGATGCGCGGGCTATCGAGAAAGTGGGTGTGGCGCTGCGCCGAAGACAACACGCCGGCGGCTTCACGGTCGGACTTGCCGAGCTGGCGGTTGACGGCGCGAGCGATCATGCGCGAGCAGCGTGCCGAGCGTAGCCGCCCCGGATCCTGACTAGTTCTTCCTCTAGCGCAGTGAGGATGGCGGCACGGTCATCATCATCGTATGTTTCGACGAGACCGATCCCAGCCCGCTCGAGCGCGAGACGTTTGATACGATCTCGCTCTTCCGCATTGCCTTGATTATGACCCGCGCCCTGATGCTCGACGGCGATCAGCGGATACCAGTCCCCGTCGCAGATCAACATGTCGACCCGCTTGCTATTGAACGAGGAGAAGGCATTTGTAGCATCACGGTTTTCACCGATGCTTCGGATAATTTCACCCATACTGACTTGTGGACAGGCCTTGAGTCGTCGTCCTTTCACGAAGGTAAGGCAGGCATTGAATGTCCTTTCCTCCGGCCGGTTGAGTAGCCGTTTGCGCCGGAGGCTGGCGGCCTCGATGAATCGAAACTGGTTGTCGGTGTCCTTGAGGCTATTCGCCTGCGCCCACTCACGCTTGCGGTCAGCGTCGGCTTTTGATGTGGCCAAGACGTTTTGCGCCGCGACAAGTTGCGCGCGCAGCTGCGCCTTTTCACCGTGTTCGGCCGCCAGTTCGGATTGGATTTGGTTCACTCGCTGACGCCACTGCCGATCCGCGGTCTGGAGGCGCCGGCGATCGCGGTGGCTATGAAACCAGCCGGCGCCCGCACCGATGAAGGCGAGGAAGGCGACCGCGAAGCCCCCCTTGAGGAACGTCGGTGAGGCCCACTTGCTCGTTGAAGTCAGAGCTGATGCCGTGACCGGGGCGGGCGTGGGTGGGCTGGCGGGATGCGATCTAGCGACCTGATGATGGGCTGGACGATGACTGGTGCGGTGATGGTGCCTTTTCGCGTCCACCGGTGTCGTCGTGCTGGCGAGCAGCACGAGAAGCAGCAGTGCCCATACCAGCGACCGTTTGCCCGTTAAGGTCCACGGATCCGTGGCGCTGGCCGCAGCTGTGTTCGAGGTGTCGAACCGCGTCGGTGGGGGGAAGACGCGCCAAGTGTGTATGCCCTCACGGACGGAGGCCTGGCAGGCTCGATATCCCATCATACCGGAGGCGTTCGGCAGGACCAAGGCACGTATCGGTTGGCTGAAAGCAAGTTCCGCTACCTTACTGCCATTGCCGGCGCAGGAGGGTCTTGAGGTCCTGCACCATCCGGTCCCGATCGAAGCCGATCGCTGCTCGTGGCCGATCTGGGGGCTGGAAATAGACGGGTGGGCGCTCGCCGTTATTGAAACCGTGCGAGTAGGTCATGCTGTTAGGGCTCGCTTCCTGTTCCTGCCGCGTGCGCCATGCGCCCATCCCGGCATCGGCTAGAGAAGCTACCACGACGATGCGGGAGAGGCGGTGCACAGCGTCAATCTTCTCAAACAGCCAATGCGCGTAGCCAAGAGCCTGTTCGAGCGCGGCGGAGACGTTCTCGTCGATGATCGCCGGCATGTGGCCGCCGCCACGTGCAACTGGGATACTCAGCCGGACCGAACCGCGCTCGTCCAGCGCGAGCGCGGCCCCGCTGTCCTGTCCGAGCAACAGGACGCCATCGTGGACATCAGCGGAAGATCCGCATGCGTAATGGAAGATGGCATGCTCGCCGAAGGTAGCAGCCTGAAGCAGCTCTCGCCCGAACTCCTGACGCTCGATTTCGACTGGCCGCAGGATTGGCTGAGCCGGTCCCCCGACGACGGCCAGGTGCACCAAGGGACCACCTACGCGCACCATGTTGCGCTGTTCCCTGGGGATCAGCGCCGTGGCACGGGCCAGCATCTCGGTCGCGTCCACCGGGGCCGCGGCATTCGCCAGTTCATACCGGTGGATGTCGCGGGTGATCGCCTCTCGGAGAGCATCCGCTGTACGGAAGCCCTGCCGGAACAGCCCGCTTTGCCAATCCTGGACTTCCTGCACGAAGGAGGCCTGCCGCGTATCGCGCTCCACGTCCTCTTGGACGAACGCGAGCACGGGGCGGCGGTTCTTGGCCTCCCGGTACTCCTCGTGCGTAGCCGAGATGCCGGACACAGGCTGGATCGCGCCATAGTCGGCGCCGAGGATAAGGACGACCAAGTCCGCTTCCCTGACGCCGCCGAGGCAGGCGAGGCGGGGCGAGGCCGTACCGGCGCCGAACGTCTCGGCCGTGATCGGCTCGTGGCCGAGCGACGTCACGGCCAAAACTGCGGCGCGCCTGAACTCCTCGAAGCCGGCAATGAGCGAGCTGATAAAAACCTTCATCGTTCAGGTGGCCTTGGTCAGCATGAAATCGACGCGCACCGCGTCGAAGAGAAACAGATTCCCCTCACCGGTACTGTCGATCGCGCCGGCATTGAGCAGGGCTTGCACGTCGCCATGGACCGCCTTCAAGTTCTGACTGACCCGCCGAGCCACTTCCCTGATCGAAATGGTGCCTTGGCCGGTCATCGCCTGTAGCAGCTCCCAGCTAATGTCGCTCATTGAGGAGCCACTCCGCCTTACTCGTTGGATCATGTCAACGCATGGATGCCCGAAAGAGTGCTGAAGCAATAGGGTCAAAACCGGACGGTTTTGACCCCTACGCTCATGTCATGCTTGTCTGCGGGTTACCGGGTGCCAAAACCCTGTGTCAGGCCTGTGCCTCAGACACATAGCGGCGTAGCACGCGGTTGATCTCGGTCTGATATCCACGATCCTGCGCGTGTTCTTTGAACCAGGCCACCACATCGGCATCGAGGCGAAGTGTAACCGGCTTCTTGATCGGCCGGTACAGACCGGGCTGGCGAGCGTGCAGCCAAGCTTCGGGCAAGGCTTCCGGGATGTCGTTCGTATCGATCTGATCGTCTGGCAGCGCTGCCAGCTTGTTGAGCTGATCTTGTAATTCGGGGCTAAGCGCCTTCTTGCTCATAGCGGTACCTTTCCTGCTTTGTCGCCTTGCGGGCGCTGATGATGCGTATGCGATCCTCGTCACCGGCGTCGGGATAGCTA
>Ga0308158_10001666_pt1 | contig 22930 bp, 22 predicted proteins | sample PhyBR2_FD_201038 | JGI IMG/M metagenome (GOLD analysis project Ga0308158, IMG submission 201038) | Phyllosphere microbial communities from UC Gill Tract Community Farm, Albany, California, United States - DLSLB.R2 | ecosystem: Host-associated > Plants > Phyllosphere > Unclassified | place: USA...
CGCGCCCCATGGCGTGACCCCCTTTTGTACTTGGACCGGAGGTGGTCACCTTGGCGATCGGTGAGGCCCCGGAATGTTTGGTCAATTTGTCGTACACCTAGATTACATGCTTTCGGCGGGCCCCGCTCGCCGCCGGGAGGCCCGGACGGGCGCGTGGGGTACCATGACGCACTCCCGCCCGCGGGATTCCGGCATTTTTCTTCGGTAGAGTCGCTTAAGAACTGCCGGTTTCATCCGGCCGTCGGCGAGCCGCGGAACCAAAACCAGGAGGATGCGCACCCGTGAACCAGCAGGACCTTCCGCCAAAACCCTCCTCGCCGCCACGCACCGGAAACCTGCCGAAAATCCCCGGCGGGAACGGTACGTCGGCCCCCGCCCCGGAGTCTGTCACCTGGTCCCAGCCGCGCCACGAGCCCGCTTCGGAGAGGCCCACCAACAGGCGCCCCGCATTTTGGAAGGCGTTTTTCGTCGTCGTGATCCTGGCCGTTGCGGGCTCGCTGGTGTGGCTTGCAGTGTGGCTGAACTCCTCGCCGGGCGCCCAGGCACCAAAAGCTGCTGCGCCGGGCGTACTGCAGACCGCCGTCACTCCTGCCGCCAGCCCCCAGCCCCTCCCCCGGGAAGGGGTGGCGCCGGCAGCGTACGCCGTTGGTGATTGCTTCAAGGACTTCGACCCCCAGGCGCTGACGTCCACGGTGGTGCCCTGCGATACGCCCCATTCGGCGCAGTTGGTGGCCACCCTCCATTACCCGCAGGACGGCGACTACCCTGGCGCGGACCCGCTCAAGGCCAAGGCGCTGGAGGTTTGCCAGGCAGCAAAGCTCAGCCCGGCGGCAAAGCACTTCCCGCTCAACTACCAGCGCAGCTACCCCAGCAGCACCAGCTGGGGATCAGGCGACCGGCGGGTCGACTGCTACGTCACGGCTGACGGCGGCAACGTGATTAACGCAAGCGTGCTGCCCTGACAGTCAGCCTGACAGGGCAGCACACCTCCGCCTCAGCCTGCGGCTAGTCCTTCCGCCGCACCGACAGCCCTGAGCTTGGCGCACCGGTCAGCGTGTCGACGCTGGCTTCGGTGAGTTCACCGAAGTCCGGCGCGGTATCCACCAGGACGGTATCGCCGTCGCTGATGTCACCGGCCAGGATGGCCTTGGCCAACCGGTCGCCGATCTCGCGCTGAACCAGGCGGCGCAGTGGCCGGGCGCCGTAGGCGGGGTCGTAGCCGGACAACGCCAGCCACGCCTTGGCGCCGTCAGTGACGTCGAGGGTAAGGCGCCGCTCGTGCAGCCGCCGCCCCAGTTCCGCCACGTGCAGCTCCACGATGTGCGCCAGTTCCTCCACCGTGAGGGCGTCGAAGAGCACCACCTCGTCGAGCCGGTTCAGGAACTCCGGCTTGAAGGACGCGTTCACGGTGGCCATGACGGCATTGCGCTTGGCCTCGGCGTTCAGCGACTGGTCCACCAGGAACTGGCTGCCAAGGTTGGAGGTCAGCACCAGGATCACATTGCGGAAGTCCACGGTACGGCCCTGGCCGTCGGTGAGGCGGCCGTCGTCGAGCACCTGCAGGAGGATGTCGAACACCTCGGGGTGCGCCTTCTCCACCTCATCCAGCAGCACGACGGAGTACGGGCGACGGCGGACGGCCTCGGTGAGCTGGCCGCCTTCCTCGTAGCCCACGTATCCCGGAGGGGCGCCGACCAGGCGGGCGACGCTGTGCTTCTCGCTGTACTCGGACATATCGATGCGCACCATGGCGCGCTCGTCGTCGAACAGGAAGTCAGCAAGGGCCTTGGCCAGCTCGGTCTTGCCCACGCCGGTGGGGCCCAGGAACAGGAACGAGCCCGTGGGGCGGTTGGGGTCGCTGATACCGGCCCGTGCACGGCGGACGGCGTCGGACACCGCCTGCACAGCCTTGGCCTGGCCGATCAGGCGCTGGCCCAGTTCCTCCTCCATGTGCAGCAGTTTCTGGCTTTCGCCCTGCAGCATGCGGCCGGCGGGGATGCCCGTCCACGCCGAGATGACCTCGGCGATGTCTTCCGCTGTCACTTCCTCGGCCACCATCTGCGCCGGCTTGTCCGTCACGGCAGCCTCGGCTTCGGCAGCGGCGCTCAGCTCGCGCTCCAAGGCGGGAATTTCGCCGTAGAGCACGCGCGAGGCCGTTTCGAGGTCGCCTTCGCGCTGGGCCTTGTCGGCGGCAGAGCGCAGCTCATCCAGCTTCGCCTTCAGGTCACCCACCCGGTTGAGGCCGGCTTTCTCGGCTTCCCACCGGGCATTCAGCGCGGACAGTTCCTCTTCCTTGTCCGCCTTGTCCGCGCGGAGGGCCGCCAGCCGCTCGATGGACGCCGGATCCGACTCCCCGGTCAACGCCAGTTCCTCCATGGTGAGGCGGTCCACCTGGCGGCGGAGCTGGTCGATCTCCTCCGGAGCGGAGTCGATCTCCATGCGGAGCCGGGAAGCCGCCTCATCCACCAGGTCGATGGCCTTGTCCGGCAACTGGCGGCCGGAAATGTAGCGGTTGGAGAGCGTGGCTGCCGCCACGAGGGCGGAGTCGGCGATGGACACCTTGTGGTGCGCCTCGTAGCGTTCCTTGAGGCCGCGGAGGATGCCAATGGTGTCCTCCACGCTGGGCTCGCCCACGTACACCTGCTGGAAGCGGCGTTCCAGGGCGGCGTCCTTCTCGATGTTTTCGCGGTACTCGTCAAGGGTGGTGGCACCGATAAGCCGCAGCTCGCCGCGGGCCAGCATGGGCTTGAGCATGTTGCCGGCGTCCATGGAGGAATCGCCGGTGGCGCCGGCGCCCACGACGGTATGGATCTCGTCAATGAAGGTGACGATCTGGCCGTCGGAGCCCTTGATTTCCTCAAGGACCGCCTTCAGCCGTTCTTCAAACTCACCCCGGTACTTGGCACCGGCAACCATGGAACCCAGGTCAAGGGAGATCAGGGTCTTGCCGCGCAGGCTTTCCGGGACATCACCCGCCACCATACGCTGCGCCAGTCCTTCCACCACGGCGGTCTTGCCCACGCCTGGCTCACCGATGAGCACCGGGTTGTTCTTAGTGCGCCGGGACAGGACCTGGACCACGCGCCGGATCTCCGAGTCGCGGCCGATCACGGGGTCCAGCTTGCCCGCGCGTGCCACGGCAGTCAGGTCCGTGCCGTACTTCTCAAGTGCCTGGAAGGTGTTTTCCGGGTCCGGGCTGTCCACCTTACGGTCGTTGCGGATACCGGGCAGCGCGGCGAGGAGTGCTTCGCGGGAAGCGCCGGCGTCACGCAGCAGGCGGGCAGCGGCATCATTGCCGGCGGACAGGCCCACCAGGAGCACCTCGGTGGACACAAAGCTGTCGCCCAGTCGGTCAGCTTCCTCCTTGGCTTGCTGGATGGCCTGCAGGGCGGGCCGGGACAGCTGCGCCTGCTGGCTGGAACCTCCGGACGTGGCGGGCAGGGCCTTGATGGCGCTGCTGGCCTGGACGCTGACGGCGTCGGGGTCGGCACCAGTGGCGCGGAGCAGCGCGACGGCCACACCCTCCCGCTGGTCCATCAGGGCCTTGAGGAGGTGGGCGGGTTCCACCTGCGGGTTGCCGGCCGTCGAGGCGTTCATTGCCGCGGCGGAAAGAGCCTCCTGGCTCTTGGTGGTGAATTTGACGTCCAAAGAGAGCTCCTTTCGGGGGCTTGTTGACTAAGTTGAGTCTACTACGCTCAACTTTGAACGGCGAGGTCCACTAGCCATGTTTGCCCAAGGCGAAACCGCTGTCCAGAGCCCCAGGTCCTTTCCCGGCCGGACGGGGCAGCCCAGGAGGGCGGCCCCTAAGTCCCGTACACGGACACGGCCGCAGCCTTCACCACGAAGTGCACCGTCATGCCCGGGACGAGGCCCAGGTCCGCGGAGGCGGCCGGCGTGATGTCCGCGGCCAGGCTCCCGGCGCGCACACGCACCTGGTCGCCGTGCGGCTCAAGGTCGGTAATGGTGACGGCGAACGAGTTCCGCGGGCTTCCGTGTGCGTCCGTCAGGAATACGGAAACGGCCGACGGCGGGAACACCGCCACGCCGGAACCGCGCGGCGTAGGCAGTTGGCCGGGTTCGTCGTCGTGGCCGGCGATCCTGAGGCCGCCATCGGTCCGTACCCCGGTTCCGTCGAGAGTGCCGGGAACGAAATTCAGTCCGGCCAGCCCGGCGGCGAAAGAGCTCCGAGGGCGTTCCAGCACGGTCCGGGTTGGACCCTCCTCCGCGATCCTGCCGTCCTGCAGGATCACCACGCGGTCCGCGAGCATCAGCGCATCCAGCACGTCGTGGGTGACGATGATGGCCTGCCGCCCGGCCAGGACACGCTTGAACAGGCGGCGCAGCAGCGGCGCGGAGTGGATGTCCAGGGCGGCCAGCGGCTCGTCGAGCAGGAGGAGGGCGGGATCGGCGGCGAGCGCCCGGGCCACGGCGACGCGCTGGGCCTGCCCGCCCGAGAGCTCGGCAGGACGACGCGCGGCAAGATGGTCCGCTTCAACGTCAGCAAGCAGGCGCAGGGCCTGCGCCTTGGCCGCCCGCTTGGATGCGCCGGCGCTGCGGGGCCCGAACGCGACATTGTCCAGGACGTCCAGGTGCGGAAAGAGCAGGGGTTCCTGGGCGAGCAGGGCCGTGCCCCGGTTGTGCGGCGGCGACCACGTGTGCGGGGCGCCGTCGAGGTCGAAGAGGGTCCTGCCGTTGAGTTCGGCCCGGCCGCTGTCCGGCCGCAGCAGGCCGGCGATGCTGGACAGCAGCGTTGATTTTCCGGCGCCGTTGGGTCCCATGACGGCCACGGTTTCGCCCGGCCGGACCTCCAGGGCCACGTCGAAGCCCCGCCCGGCCACGGCTGCCTGGAAGGACAGCGTCACTGGGCGTTCGCTTCTGCCGGGGCAGCCGCCGTCGTCCGTTGTCCTGACCCCGCGCGGCCTGCCGGGCGGCGGTACGCGAGGGCAACCACCGCCACGGCCACCGCCACCAGCACCAGGGACAGGGCGACGGCGGCGTCCGGGTCCGTTTCGCGTTGCAGGTAGATCTCCAGCGGCAGGGTCCGGGTCACCCCCTGCAGGCTGCCCGCAAAGGTCAGCGTGGCACCGAATTCGCCCAGGCTCCGCGCGAAGGAGAGGACGGCGCCGGAGGCCAGGCCGGGCAGGACGAGCGGCAGCGTGACACGCCGGAACACGGTGCCGGGACGGGCGCCCAGGGTCGCGGCCACTGCCTCGTACCGGGAACCGGAGGTCCGCAGCGCACCTTCGAGGCTCATCACCAGGAAGGGCAGTGCCACGAACGTCTGCGCCAGGACCACCGCCGTGGTGGAAAAGGCAATCTGCAGGCCGAGTACGTCCAGGGTCCGCCCCAGCAGCCCCTGCCGGCCGAACGTGTAGAGCAGGGCGATGCCGCCCACCACCGGGGGAAGCACCAGCGGCAGGAGCACCAGCGAGCGCAGCAGGCCCTGCAGGCGGAAAGTGTCCCGCGCAAGGACCAGGGCCAGCGGAACACCCAACACGATGCACAGCACGGTGCTCGCGGCCGAGGTCCGCAGGCTCAACCCCAGCGCCGTCACGGATGGTCCGGATGCCACCAGCGGAATGAAGTTGGCCCAGTCCACGCGCAGCACCATGGCCAGCAGCGGAAGCACGACGACGACGGCAGCCACGACTGCCAGCACCCGCACCCAGGCCGGAATGCCGGAGTACGCCGCGGCATGGGTGCGCGGGCGTGCCGCAGGCCTTCTTTGCTGCGCCATCACCTTCCATTGCTGGCTCACTTGCTGCCCAACCCCTCGGCGGGCGGGCCGAATCCTGCGGCGGCCAGGACCTTATGGCCCTCTGGACTTGTGACCAGCTCCAGGAAGGCCCGGGCTGTGGCGTTGTTCCGGCCTGTGGCAACGGCTGCAACCGGGTAGGTGTTGACTGCACTCCCCGCTTCCGGGAACGGGATGCCTTTCGCGCTGGGTTCGGCGGCTTTGATGTCCGTGCCATAGACCAGCCCGGCGTCGGCCTCACCGGAAGTGACCTTGCCCAGGACGTCCGTGACGGAGTTTTCCTCGCTGACCGGGCTTAAGGTAAGCCCTGCTGCCTGCGCCGCCTTGGCCGTCGCGGCGCCGCAAGGGACCTGCCGGGCGCAGGTGACCAGTTTGATGCCCGGCCGGGCCAGGTCCTGCAGCGATGCGATTCCGGCCGGGTTGCCGGGCGGCACTGCGATGGCCAAGGTGTTGGTGGCAAAGTCTCTTGGCGTGCCGTCCACGAGGCCCGCGTCCTGCACTTTCTTCATGTTGGCCGTGTCCGCGGATGCGAAGACGTCGGCGGGGGCGCCCTGGCTGAGCTGGCCGGCGAGGTCGGCGGATCCCGCGAAACTCAGGGCGACCTGTGTTCCCGGGTGTTCCGCTTCGAAAGTACGGGCGAGCTCGGTGAAGGTGGCTTTAAGGGAGGCGGCGGCGAAGACGGTGATGGTGCCGCTTGGCGTGCCGCCGGCGCTGGAACCTGGGGCGTTGCTGCCCTGCGCGGCACATCCGCTGAGCGCCGTCGGCAGGAGGATACCGAGGGCAAGCAGCGCGGCGAAAAACCGGGCCTTCAGGATGGCCGTGTTCCGCAGACTCATGCCGTGGCCTTCCCTTTCGGGGCTTCGATGATCACCGTGGTTGCCTTGACGACGGCGGTGGCCACGGCGCCCGGTTCGAGGCCCAGCTCGCGGACCGCCTCGCTGCTCATCAGCGACACCACCCGGAAGGGCCCGCACTGCAACTCCACCTGCGCCATCACCTTGTCCGTGATCACGTTGGTCACCAGGCCCACGAAGCGGTTCCGCGCGGAGCTGCTGCCGCTCTTGGGGTCATCCGGGAGCTGGGCCAGCTTCTGCGCGTGGGCTGCCAGTTCCAGCCCGTCGACCGCGTGCCGGCCTGAGCCGTCGCGGAGCGGGGTGAGGCTTCCGTTCTCGGTCCAGCGGCGGACGGTATCGTCGCTCACGCCAAGGAGACGGGCGGCTTCGGAAACGCGGATGAGGGCCATACAGCGATCCTAGTCCGCAAATGCGGCGCCAGAAACCTTGTAAGGGCGCAAAGGAGGAGCTGCACCTGTCCCGCGGGCCCCGGACTTCCGCAAGGCCAGCAGCACTAGACTCGCTTCCATGGCCATCTACATTGACCCGCCGCTGTGGCCTGCACACGGAACCCACTTCTCACACCTGGTCTCCGACTCGTCGCTGGACGAGCTGCATGCCTTCGCTGCCGCCGCCGGGATCCCGGAACGGGCGTTCGACGGCGACCATTATGACGTGCCGGAGCGCCGCTTCGACGAGCTGGTGGCGGCGGGCGCGGTGTCCGTGGAGGCCAGGGTGCTGGTCCGCAGGCTCATCGCCAGTGGACTGCGGATCCCGGCCCGCCGGCGGAACAAGGCGCTGAAGGTCCCGCTGCTGAACCGGTGGGAGGCCATCATGCCCGGCCACGACGCACTGTTCCTGGACATGCTGGACCGGTGGAGCGAACCACACCGCCACTACCACGGCTGCACGCACCTGCTCTCCGTGCTGGAGGCGCTGGACCTGCTCACCGAACCGGACGAGGCGCCGCGGACCGTGCTGCTGGCCGCCTGGTTCCACGACGCCGTATACCGCGGGGCCGCCGGCCAGGATGAGGAGGAATCCGCGCGGCTGGCCGAGAAGCGCCTTACCGACGCCGGCCTGCCGGAGGAAGAGGTGGCCGAGACGTCGCGGCTGGTCCGGCTGACAGCCGACCACCGGCCGGAACCCGGCGACGACGACGGCGCCCTCCTTTGCGACGCCGACCTATCCATCCTGGGCGGGGAGCCGGAGGACTACGCCCGCTACGTTGCCGCCGTGCGGAAGGACTATGCGCACATCGGCGACGCCGACTTTGCAGCCGGCCGGGCCGCCGTCGTGCGCCAACTGCTGGACCTGGACCCGCTCTTCCACCACCAGCGCGCCCGGGACCTGTGGCTGGACGCAGCGCACCGCAACCTGGAAAGCGAATTGGCGTGAACGAGCCCGGCTCCAACCCGCGGCATACGTTCTCTGCCAATGCCGCGCACCGCCAGCTCCCCTTCACCATCCGGCTGGACTGGGGGCTGGAGGGAGCCAGGACAGTGGCATCCGGAGCCGACATCGTGGTGGTGGACGTCCTTTCCTTTAGCACCTGCGTCAGCGTGGCGCTGGACCGGGGCGCGGAAGTCTTTCCCTACCCCTGGCAGGACACCAGCGCCGAAGACTTCGCCGCCCACCACCAGGCGCAGCTGGCCGGCCCGCGCGGCGGCGGCGGGCTGAGCCTCTCCCCCACAAGCCTCCGCGCTGCAGGATCCCTGGAAAAAGTGGTCCTGCCCTCCCCCAACGGCTCGGAACTCTGCCACGCACTGGCCGGGGACGTACCGCTGATTGCTGCAGTATGCCTTCGAAACGCCGCAGTCACTGCCGACTGGGTGGCGGCCAACCTGCCGGGAGACGCGGTACTGGCAGTGGTTGCCGCGGGTGAGCGCTGGCCGGACGGCCGGCTGCGGCCTGCCGTGGAGGACCAAATCGGCGCCGGGGCATTCATCGCCGGGCTGGCGGCCGCCGGCAGGGGCGGCTATGAAGCCGGGGACGGCAGGCACGGCTACGCGCCGGAGGCCGTGGCCGCCATGGCCGTGTATGAATCCGCGGAACCGCGGCTGCACGAAATGCTGCAGCAGTGTTCCAGCGGCCGTGAGCTGTCCGGGGCCGGGTACGCGGAGGACGTGGACATTGCCGCCGAACTGGACGATAGCGACTCGGTGGCCATCCTGCGGGACGGGGCATTCCGGCCGTTGTGAGGGCTGCGGCTGTCACGGCTTTACGGATTCCGGAACCGAATGCAAAACTGCACGGATGAGCCTGCGCATCCAAGCCCTCGCCATTGATTCCATTGACCCCCGCGTTCCTGCAGCCTTCTGGGAAAATGCACTTGGCTGGCGCCGCACCCATGAAGAGGACGACGAGATTGTGCTGGAGCCGCCGGCGGGCAGCGCCGAAGACGGCGTGTTGCCCGACCTGCTTTTCCTCCGGGTCCCGGAGCAGAAGGGACTCAAGAACCGCCTCCACCTGGACCTCCGCCCCGAGGACCAGGACGCCGAGGTAGCCAGGCTGGAAGAGCTGGGTGCCCGGCAGATCTCGATGGGACAGGGTGCCGCGGCAACATGGGTTGTCATGGCTGACCCGGACGGCAACGAGTTCTGCGTGCTGCGCGCCCTGCGGCCGGACGAATCTGCCTAGCGGTAACGGTTGACGGGGTAATTGCTCACAAAAGGTGTACTGGTGGGGACGATCTGCTTGCCCAGCGGCATGAGCGATACCGGGATGAGCTTGAGATTGGCGATGGCCAGCGGGATGCCGATGATGGTCACGGCCATGGCGAACGCCGTGACCACGTGCCCGATGGCAATCCAGATTCCGGCCACCAGCAGCCAGATCACGTTGCCCAGCAGCGAGAAGACACCGGTGCCGCCGGGCTTGTCCACCACCATCCGGCCAAAGGGCCACAGCGTGTAGGCGGCGATCCGGAACGAGGCAATGCCCCACGGGATAGTGACGATCAGCAGGCAGCAGACCACACCCGCCAGGAAATAGCCCAGGGCCAGCCAAAGGCCGCCGAAAACCAGCCAGATGATGTTCAGAAGTGTCTTCATGCACCCATTGTGCCCCCGACCCCCTGACAAAAAGGTGGGGGACTCCCCTGATCCTGCCCTGAACTGGTCTGCTGGGATTCAACCGGAAGTAAAGGGCGGCGGGCGCCTCCGCTTAAACCGTGGCGGGCGCCTTCGCAGCGTGCACGAAGTCGCGGATCTTGGCCAGGTCCTTAACGCCCCGGGACGCTTCAACCCCAGAGGAAACGTCCACGCCCCACGCGTGGGCGGCCGCAGACGCCTGGCCCACGTTGGCAGGCTCGAGGCCGCCGGCGAGCAGCCAGTTACGGCCTTCGAGCACCGGGAGGGCGGCCACGGAGGCGTAGTCCCAGGCTTCGCCCGAGCCCGGCACGGCAGCGTCGATCAGGAGCAGGTCCTCACCCCAGTCTTCGAACTCGTCCTGGGTGGCACCCATGGTGATGGCCCTGACCAGCTTCATGCCGGCGTCGTGCACTGTTGTTACGTCCTCACGGGACCGGCTGCCGTGCAGTTGGATCCAGTGCAGGCCCGCAGCCCGGGCAATGGCGATGGCATCGGCGACAGGCTCGTCACGGAAGACGCCAACCGGGGAGACAGTGCCGGGAACCCCGGCCAGGAGGGAGGCCGCCTGCGACGGCGAGACCACGCGGGGGCTGGCCGTGAGGACGAACCCCACGGCGTCCGCACCGGCGTCCACTGCTTCGCGCACCGATTCGGGCGTGCTGAGACCACACACTTTGACGAACATTCCCGGGCTCCTTCAGGCTGTTTTCGTGTATACCCCCCGCAGGAGAGTAGCAGGGACGGGACCCGACTGCGATGCCGGCCGCAGTGGGGAACTAGGCTGGGCTGATGCAGATCATCCGCTTCGCAGAGCTTAAGGCCGAACCATGGCGCAACGGCGGCGGGGTGACCAGGGAAGTTGCCCGCCACAGCGGGGACGACCGCGGCTGGGACTGGCGGGTGAGTATTGCGGACGTGGCCAAGGCCGGGGACTTCTCCGCGTACCCGGGCATGGAACGCGTCCTGACGGTCATCGAGGGGGACCTGATCCTGCTCACCGTAGACGGCGTAGAGCAGCCCCTGGAGAAGTACCGTCCCTTCAGGTTCGACGGCGGTGCGGCCACCGCGGCCAAGCTGCCCACCGGAGATATCAGGGACCTTAACGTCATCACCCGGGCTGTGTCCTTTAAGGGCTTCACGTCCATCATTGAGCTATCCAAGAAGCGCGCCCACCCCGTGTTCGAGGGGCAGCTTGGGATACTCCTGCAGGGACAGGCCAAGGCAAACCAGGGCGTCGGCGATCCGGTGGAGTTGGACCGTTATGACGCCGTGGTGGGCTCGGACACAGACTCCCCGGAGATCCTGGGCCGCGGCTTCCTGGCAGTGGTGTCCATCGACCCTGTGGAACCCCCAGCGTAAGTAGCAGTGCAGGTGGTGAGGTTGGGCACCAACGCTGGCCCGCCGACGTCGTGCCTTGCTACCTTGGAAGCCAAGGCTCCGCACCCGAGCCTCCGGACGACGGTTCAGTACCCGGCACGCGACAAGACTGGCCAAAGGATCTGGTCATGTCGTGGTTAATCCTCATACTTTCCGGGGCGCTGGAGGCCGTGTGGGCCGCCGCGCTGCACCGCGCCTCCCAGGTATCCGGGCGCCGGCGCCTCGCCCCGGCCGCACTGTTCCTCGTGGCCGTCGCGGCCAGCACCGGCGGCATTGCGGTCGCAATGCAGGCCATCCCCACCGGCACCGCTTATGCAGTGTGGGTGGGCGTGGGTGTGGTCCTCACCTCCGCCTACGCGATGGTTACCAGGGTGGAACGCCCGACGGCGGCACGCCTGTTTCTGCTGTCCGGAATCGCTGCGTGCGTGGTGGGCCTGAAGGTGGTGGCGTGATGCTGCAGCGCACCCTTCCCTGGCTGGCGCTCCTGGCCTCCGCAGTCCTTGAAGCAGTGTGGGCCACGGCCTTGGGCCTGTCCGATGGCTTCAGTAAGCCGCTGCCCACCGCCGTCTTCGCCGCCACCGCAACCCTGAGCATGCTGGGCCTGGGCATAACCATCCGATCCATTCCGCTGGGCACCGCCTACGCCGTCTGGGTGGGTATTGGCGCCGCACTTACTGTCGGCTGGGCCATGGCCACCGGAGTGGAACCCTTCAGCGTGGTGAAGCTGCTGTTCATCACGGGCATCGTGGGCTGCGCGGCCGGCCTGAAAGCGCTGCCGGCAAAGGACGCGGCATCCGGCAAGGACACACCCGCGGAGCCTGCCCGGCAGTGACTAGGCTTTTGCCATGGACTCCCCCGAGATCACCCAGGCCCTGGACGCGCTGCGCGGCCGGATGACGCCTGGCACACGGACCATCCTGGGCATTGCCGGGGCCCCGGGGTCCGGGAAATCCACCTTTGCCGCATGGCTGCAGGAACAGTTCAGCCCGGGCACATCGGTGGTGGTGCCGATGGACGGCTTCCACCTGGGCAACGCGATCATCGAAGGAACGCCGCTCCGGGACCGGAAAGGCGCCATAGATACGTTCGACGGCGGCGGCTACCTTTCGCTGCTGCGCCGGCTGGTGCGCCGGGACGAGGCAGTGGTGTACGCGCCGGAGTTCCGCCGCACCCTGGACGAACCCGTGGCCGCCTCCATCGCCGTCCCCGCCGAGGTCCCGCTGGTGATCACGGAGGGCAACTACCTGCTGGCGGACCAGGAGCCGTGGAAAGAGGTGCGGGCGCAGCTGGACGAGGTGTGGTTCCTTGAAACCCCGCACGAACTGCGGCTGCAACGGCTGGTGGACCGGCACGTGTCCTTCGGGATGGACCGGGAGGCTGCGCTGGCATGGGCCAGCGGACCCGATGAAGCCAATGCCCGACTGACCCAGACCACCCGGCCCGCCGCTGACCGTGTCATACCCTGGCTGTAATTTCATCATCAGGTAACGAACAGGAGCACCCATGGCAAACACGCCCGCTAACCCCGGCGGCACTGTCCCCGGCAACACCGTCCAGCTCGGCGACGGCCTGGCCGTCAGCCCCCTGGGCTTCGGCGGCATGGCCCTTACCCCCGTTTATGGCGAGGTTGACCCGGCGGAAGCGCTCCGGACACTGCACCACGCCGTGGATGCCGGGGTCAGCTTCATCGACACGGCCGACATCTACGGCGGGGGCAGCAACGAGGAGCTCATTTCCCAGCTGCTCAGGGACCGGCGGGACGAGGTCCAGCTGGCCACCAAGTTCGCCCTGGTGGGCACGCCGACCGACGGCTATACAGACATCCGCGGTGACGCGGCCTACGTGCACCAGGCCGTGGAGCGCAGCCTGCAGCGGCTGGGCACGGACGTGATCGACCTCTACTACATGCACCGCCGGGACGTCCGCGTGCCCATCGAGGAAACCGTTGGCGCCATGGCCGAGCTGGTGAAACAGGGAAAGATCAAGCACCTCGGCCTGTCCGAAGTGACAGCCCAGGAACTGCAGGACGCGGCAGCGGTCCACCCGATCGCCGCCGTCCAAAGCGAATGGTCCATCTGGAGCCGGGACGTGGAACGCAACGTGGTTCCCGCAGCCGCCGCACTGGGCGTGGGCTTCGTCCCCTACTCCCCGCTGGGCCGAGGCTTCCTCACCGGGACCGTGGACACCTCGAGCCTGGGCGAAAAGGACTTCCGCCGGAACATCCCCCGCTTCGCGCCCGAGGCCGCCAGCGCCAACCAGGCGGTGGTGGACGCGGTCCGGTCCGTGGCGGACCAGCTGCAGGCCACGCCCGCGCAGGTTGCGCTCGCCTGGCTGCTGGCACAAGGCAAGCGGCTCGGCATCCCGGTGGTACCCATCCCCGGCACCCGCAAGGCCGCACGCATCGACGAAAACCTCGGCGCCCTGTCTTTGGACCTCACTCCTGCACACCTGGAGGCCCTGGACGCAGCTTCGGACGCCGTCGTCGGCTCCCGTTCGGCAGACCCCAAATGGGTGTCCGAAGGCCGCGAATAGCCCGCTACCGGACAACACGTCACCGGACAAGCAAAAAGGCGGCTTCCCCACGGGAAGCCGCCTTTCTTGCTGCCAACCTTTGACCGTCAGGCCGTGCGCGCCTCGCGGAGCAACTCGGCACACCGCTCACCGATCATCATGGTGGTGATGTTCGGGTTCACGGTGGTCAGCTCAGGCATGACGGACGCATCGGCAACCCGGAGGCCGGTGACCCCCTTGACCCGCAGCTCGGGGTCCAAGGGTGACATATCGTCGTCGGCCGCTCCCATCCGGACCGTCCCGGCCGGGTGGTACACGGTGTTGTGGGTCTTGCGGATGTACTCGGCAATTTCCTCGTCGCTCCGGATGGCCTCACCGGGGTACAGCTCGGTGCCCACCCAGTCAGCCAGCGCAGGCTGGGCCGCGATCTCGCGCGCCTTGCGGATGCCGGCGGTCATGACCCGCATGTCGTGGCCCTCAGGATCGGTGAAGTAGCGCGGGTCCACCTTGGGCTTGTCGCGGAAGTCCTTGCTGCGCAGCTTGACCGTGCCCCGCGACCTGGCGTGCGTCACGTTGGGGGTCAGGCAGAAGCCGTTTTCGGTGGTGGGAAAGCCCTGCCGCAGGGTGTGCATGTCGAACGGAACCGAGCCGTAATGGAACATGAGGTCGGGGCGGTCCAAGCCTTCCTGGGTGGTGGTGAAGATGCCGGCTTCCCACCACTGCGTGGACGTCTGGGTCATGGGCTGCTTGGCCTCCCACTGGATGACGCCCTCGGGATGGTCCTGCAGGTGTTCACCAACACCGGGGGAATCGACCCGCACGGGGATGCCGAACTCCTCCAGCTGGGCCGCCGGACCGATGCCGGAGAGCATCAGCAGCTTGGGCGAATCGATGGCGCCGGTTGAGACGATCACCTCGGACCGGGCGGTGAGCAGGTGGGTCTTGGCGAAGCCGTTGTCCACCACGGCCACGCCGGTGCAGCGGTTGGAACCGTCAAAGGTCAGCTCCTTGGCACGCAGCCCGGTCAGCAGGGTGAAGTTTTCCCGGTCCATGATCGGGTGGATGTAGGACACGGAGCTGGAGGAGCGGGTACCGTCCGCGCGGCGGTTGATCTGGAAGAAGCCCGCACCGTTGATCACTGTATCTCCGGTGTTGAAATGCACTTTGGGGATTCCGGACTGCTCGCAGGCTTCCAGCATGGCGCGGCCGGTGGGATCGTTCGCCGGGACGTTCATGAGGTGGACGGGGCCGCTGTCGCCGTGGTGCGGCGCATCCGGCCCGGCGTCCTCGTTGGTTTCCAGCTGCTTGAACAGCCGGTAGGCCATATGCGAGTTCCAGCCGGCGGCCCCGAACTTCTGCTCCCACTCGTCGATGTCCTCGCGGGGCGCCCAAAAGGCGATGCAGGAGTTGTGGCTGGAGCAGCCACCCATGACCTTGGCCCGGGCGTGGCGCATGAAGGAGTTGCCGTTCTCCTGCGGTTCGATGGGGTAATCCCAGTCGTAGCCGGATTCGAGGAGTTCCATCCAGCGGTCCAGCTGCAGGATCTCGGGCAGGTTGCGGTCATCGGGCCCGGCTTCCACCAGGGCCACCTCCAGGGAAGGGTCCTCGCTCAGCCGGGACGCCACGGCAGCCCCGGCGGAGCCGCCACCCACCACGATGTAGTCGAAGTCTGTCTTGGTTCCGTTTGCCATGTGCCCTACTTCCCTTCTGCAGCTACGGCGGCGTGGTCGGCGAACCAGCCCGTGACCTGCGGATCGATGTTCTGGTAAATATGCTTGGCTTCCTGGTATTCAGCCAGGCCCGTGGGGCCGAGTTCGCGGCCCACCCCCGACTGGCCGAAGCCACCCCACTCCGCCTGCGGGAGGTAGGGGTGGAAATCGTTGATCCAGATGGTGCCGTGGCGCAGCGCGCGGGCAACCCTCTGGGCCTTGCCCGCGTCCTGCGACCAGACAGCACCGGCCAGGCCGTAGTGGGTGTCGTTGCCAATCTTCACGGCTTCGGCCTCGGTGGTGAAGGTTTCCACAGTCACGACAGGCCCGAAGGCTTCATCCACCACCACGGACATGCCGCTCTTCACCTGGTCCAGGACGGTGGGGAGGTAGTAGAAGCCCTTTTCCAGGTCCCCCTCGCCCCACTTGCCGCCGCAGCGCAGGCGGGCGCCTTCGGCAATGCCTTTCTCCACGTAGGCGGTGACCTTGTCCCGGTGGACGGCGGAGATCAGCGGGCCCGTTTCGGCGTCGGGATCGAACGGTCCGCCCAGCCGGATCTGTTCGGCGCGGCGGACCAGCTCGTCCACGAATTTCTCTGCGACGGACTCCTCCACGATGAGCCGGGCACCGGCCGAGCACACCTGGCCGGAGTGCACGAACGCGGCATTGAGTGCGTTGTCCAGGGCGGCATCAAAGTCAGCATCGGCAAAGATGATGTTCGGGTTCTTGCCGCCCAGTTCCAGCGCCACCTTCTTGACGGTTCCGGCAGCCGAGGCGGCGATGGCCTTCCCGGTTTCCAGGCCGCCGGTGAAGGACACCAGGTCGACGTCCTGGTGGCCGGACAGGACCGGGCCCACCACCTTGCCGTCACCCAGGACGAGGTTCGCGACCCCCGCGGGCAGACCCAGCTCCTGGAGGACCTCCATCATCAGGATGGAAGTATGCGGCGTGAGTTCACTGGGCTTGAGGACGAAGCTGCAGCCGGCCGCGAGCGCGGGGGCAATTTTCCATGCCGCCTGCAGCAGCGGGTAGTTCCACGGCGCAATAAGCGAGCACACGCCCACGGGTTCGTACTCGATCCGGCTGACGACGGTGGGGCTGCCGGCGTCCACCACCCGGCCGGAGTCCTGGCCGGCGAGCTTGCCGAAGTACTCGAAGCAGTTGGCGATGTCATCCATGTCGATTTCGCTTTCCACCAGGCGTTTGCCGGTGTCCAGCGTCTCGGCGCGGGCAAAGTCGTCCTTGCGCTCGCGCAGGCGGTTGGCGACCTGCAGCAGGAACGAGCCGCGCTCCAACGCAGACCTCCCGGCCCACTCGCCGCCCTCGAATGCTGCCCGTGCAGCCGCGACAGCGCGCTCGGCGTCGGCCGCCGTGGCTTCCGCGACAGAGCCAACCAGCTCCCCGTCCGCAGGGCAGTGGATGTCCCGGGTGCCGCCGTCGGACGCTGCCGTCCAGCTGCCGCCGATGAAAAGCGTAGACGTGCTCACTTAGGTTCCTCCTGCATGTCGAAGTCAGATTCCCAATTGTCTTTTGCCACCTGGTCCTCCACGAGGAGGGTGACGCCGGGTGCTGCACGGTTTAGGTGCAGGAACTCCAGGTGCTGTTCGTAATGGTCCAGGACGTCCGTGATGACCTGTTCCTTGGTGTAGCCCATGAGGTCGTAGCCGTGGCTGCCCTCCAGCGAAAACACTTCCATCCGGTAATAGTGGTCGTCCGGATCGGCGCGCCGGGTGGCGTAGCTGGGGGTCTCGTACTGGACCGGGTAGATCTGGTATTTGAAGGCCCGTTCCTCCCCCATGGCCAGCTGCAGGTCGATGCTGGGGATCCCGCAGGCCTCTACCGTGGAGATGGCCAGCGTGGTCTGGGCGCCCTGTTCGCGCAGCTCCTCCTCCACCTCCTGCAGCGCCGGAATGGCCACTGTTTCGGCGAAACGGGTGGTCTGCTTCCTGCCGGGGTAGCTCATGGCGCGGGAAAGCCGCTGCCGCCAGGTCCGGCCCGCACGCTGGTCCGCTGCACGGCCCGTGATAATACCGGGAAGGCTGGCGCGGTAGCTGTCATTGAGCGAGTTTTCCACGCGGAGGGCTTTGTAGAGGCCCAGCATGATCAGCACCAGCAGCAGGGACAAGGGCAGGCCCATGACGATCGTCGCGTTCTGCAGCGTGGTCACGCCGCCCACTGTCAGCATGGCCAGGGTGAGCAGGCCGGTGGCGACGGCCCAGAAGACGCGCATCCATTCCGGCCCGTCCGAGTCGGCGTCCTTCAGGTGGGAGGTGAAGTTGGACATGACCAACGCGCCGGAGTCTGCGGATGTCACGTAGAACAGCAGCCCGGTGAAGGTTGCCACCGCAGCGGTGACGGGAACGGCCGGGTACTGCGCCAGCAGGCTGTAGAAGCCGCGCTCCGGGAAGTTCATGGCCGTCTCGCCGAATGCGGCGTTGCCGTTCATGATCAGGTCCAGGCTGGAGTTCCCGAAGATGGAGATCCAGAGCACGATGAAGAGGAAGGGAACGGTCATGGTGCCCAGCACGAACTGCCGGATGGTGCGGCCGCGGGAGATCCGGGCCAGGAACAGGCCAACGTAGGGGGCCCAGGCGATCCACCAGGCCCAGAAGAAGAGGGTCCAGGCGTTCATCCAGTCTGTAGGCCGGTCGTAGGCGAAGGTGTCCAGGGTCATGGCCGGGAACCGGCTCATGACGTCGCCGATGTTCTGGATGATCCCGTCCAACAGGAAGTTGGTTTTGCCGGTCACCAGGATGAACAGCATCAGGACCACGGCCAGGATCACGTTCAGTTCAGAAAGGCGGCGGATGCCCTTTTCGACGCCGGACACTACAGACACCGTTGCCATCACCACGGACAGCACAATCAGGCCGATCTGCACGGCAAGGTTCTCCGGGATGCCGAACATGAAGTTCAGCCCGTAGTTGAGCTGCACGACGCCGATGCCCAGGGACGTGGCGATCCCGAAGATGGTTCCCAGCAGCGCCGCGATATCGACTGCGTGCCCCATAGGCCCTTCGATCTTCTTGCCGAAGATGGGGTACAGCGCCGAGCGGATACTCAGCGGAAGGTTATGGCGGTAAGAGAAGTAACCGAGGGCCAGGCCCATCAGGGCGTACAGTGCCCAGCCGGTGATGCCGTAGTGGAAGAGCGTCCATACCAGCGCCTGCCGGGCCGCTTCAGCTGTTCCGCCTTCGCCCTGCGGCGGGGCAAGGTACTGGCTGACGGGTTCGGACACGGAGAAGAACATCAGGTCGATGCCGATACCCGCGGCGAAGAGCATGGCTGCCCAGGTAAACATGCCGAACTGGGGCTTGGAGTGGTCCGGTCCCAGTTTGGTCTTGCCCACCCTCGACAGGGCGGCGACCAGGACGAAGATGACCACCGCGGTGACAATCAGGAAGTAGTACCAGCCCATGTTGGTGGACACCCAGCCCACCGTGGCGCCGATAACGGCGTCGGCATTGTCCTTGGCAAGGATCGCCCATAAGGCGATGCCCACCACTCCGATCGCGGAGCCGAGGAACACTGTCTTGTTGACCCGGGTTTTGGCCTCCGGCGCGGCCGACGGGTGGTCGCGTTCAGCGCCGGCAGGCGGCTTGCGTTTCTCTTTTTCAATCTCCGCTGAATTTGCGGGTGGTGCTGCTTTCTGGCTCATTGGATCCCATTTCAGTTTTGAGGCTGCGGTCCGGACGCCGGGTTCACATGCTTCGTATTGCACGGGGAAGAGCACTCAGCCGGCGTCATGAAGAGTCTGGCTTGGCTTTCGACGCTAGCAACCTCTTTTGGGAAGAGCCCACTTTTATGAATCTCCTCACTGCCCCTGTCGCCGCAGGTCACACCGGGTTTGGAGAGTTCGGTCCGGGGAGGAAGAAAGCGTGCTGTGTGCATGTTGCAGCAGTGGGTACAGGTCAACTGTCCCTCTTCCACCAACCGCAAGGAGCCTCATGCCTGCCATCGTGCACTTCGAAGTCCAGATCGATCCGGCCCGCCGGGACGATGCCGCCCAGTACCTTTCAGAGACCCTCGCCGCCACCCGGGCGTGGCCCGGCAACCAGGGCATTGAAGCGCTGGTGGATGACGCTGACCCCTGCCACGTCCTGGTGGTGGAAACGTGGGCCACCATGCAGGACCACGACGACTACGCCGCCTGGCGGAAGACGCCCGAGGGCGGCCACCGGCTGGGCGACGTCCTGGCAGGGCCGCCGTCGAAGCAGTTCTACTCGACCACCATGCCGCTCGACCTGTAGCCCGTCCCTAGACTGAAGCCCATGGACTCACTTCTCTACGACCTGCCGGCCCTCACCATCCGCAGCATCTCCGTTAGCGGGATGGACAACAACGTGTACCTGCTGACGGCGAAGGAGAGCGGCGCACAGTTGCTGATTGACGCCGCTGACGATTTGCCTGCCATCCAGCAACTGCTGGCGGACGGGGCCGCGGACACGTCCGCGGCGCCCCGGCTGGCGTTGATCGCCACGACGCACCAGCACTGGGACCACGTACGGGCGCTGAAGGAGCTGGTGGCGGCCACGGGTACCCCCACGGCCGCAGGAACGGACGACGCCGATGCGTTGCCGGTGGCCGTGGACCGGCGGCTTGGCCACGGGGACAAGGTGGCCGTCGGCGGCTTCGAGCTGACGGCAGTCCACCTGCGCGGCCACACACCCGGTTCCATTGCCTTTGTGTACCAGGATCCGGAAGGGCCGGCGCACATCTTTTCGGGCGACTCGCTGTTCCCGGGCGGGGTGGGCAATACGGACAAGGACCCTGAACGGTTCAACCAACTCCTGTCCGACGTCACGGAGCGGCTGTTTGGCGCCTACCCGGACACCGCCGTCGTCCACCCCGGCCATGGCAGGCCAACCACTTTGGGCGCCGAACGCCCGCATCTGGAAGAGTGGCGCGCCAGGGGCTGGTAGCGATTTGCCAGCTGCCGCCAAGTCCCACGAAGAGAGGTTCCGGGAACGCATGAAGGACATTGCGGTGGGTATCAACCCCCAGGACAACGGGCGGCTGGACCAGGAGCTTCCGCCTGATTCGGCCGCGCGCGCCCGGCGGGCAGTGCTTGTGGGAACGCTGGCCACGGCCGGGATAGCCATCGCGGTCCTCGTATGGGCCAAGTGGTACCCCTACGCCCTCAAGATCCCGGCGGTGGCGGGCAGCCACTCGTTGGGAAACTCCGTCCTGTCCGGCAAGGAAAGTGCGCCGCCTGCCCCCTCGTGGAGCGCCGCCATCGAGTACAGTCTGGGCTACGTCGCATCGATCTGGCAGGCGCTCGTGGCCGGCCTGCTCGTGGCCGCGGCAGTGGAAGCGTTCCTTCCGGCCCGCCGGTTGCTCGCGCTGTTCCAGGCCAGGCGTGGCCCGGCGGCGAGCACGGTCTGCGGCGGGCTCCTGTCGATGTCGTCCATGATGTGCACGTGCTGCGCCGCCCCCGTCGCGTTGAACGTCCGCCGCAGAGGGGTCCCGGTCAGCTCCGCGCTCGCTTACTGGCTGGGCAACCCCGTGCTCAATCCGGCAGCCCTGGCATTCATGGCCTTTGTGCTCCCCTGGCAGTTCGTCGCCGTCCGCGTGGGCACCGGCGTGATCCTCGTCTTTGGCGTCACGCTGCTCGTGAGCCGCCTGGCAAAAGGCACCAGCGCCGCCGAACCGGTGGAGGAGCCCGCGGAAACCGTGACTGCCGCGGGAGCTGTCCGCAGGTTCACCAAGGCCCTGGCCCGGTTGTCGGTGCGCCTCCTGCCGGAGTATGCGGTGGTGGTGATGCTCCTGGGCGCCTTCCGTGGCTGGCTGTTCCCGGAGGCCGGCACGCTCGCGTCGTGGGGCGTGCTTGCAGCCGTCCTGCTCGCAGTCGTCGGGACCTTGTTCGTGATCCCGACGGCCGCGGAGATCCCCATCATCGGCGCGCTCATGGCCGCTGGAGTAGGAATGGTTCCCCTGGGGGCCTTGGTGCTGACCCTGCCCGCCCTGAGCCTGCCGTCGATGCTCATGGTCCGCGGGGCATTCCCCGGCCGGGTAATCGCAGCCACGGGGGCTGCGGTGATGGGACTGGGCCTGGTGGGCGCAGTCGCCATGGCGGCGCTGACCTGATCACCCGGCCAGGGCCCCGGTCCCGGCTGCTGAGCCCGTTTTAACGCATCGAGTGCTCCGCAACTGTCGTTTTGAACTTCCTAAACGACGTTATCGGAGCACTCGATGGGCTGGGCGGGCGTTGCTACCGTCCGCGGCGCTCGTTCGACGCGGGGGCGGATGCGCGGCGCGGGCCGCTACGGGCCGGACGGCCTGAACCGCCATTGCCCGTGCTGCCGTTGCCCGAACCGAACGAACCGCCGGAGGTTCCGCCGGTGTTGGACGACCATACGGCCTTGCTGCCACCGGTTGCCGCTGCGCGCTGTCCGGTCGCCGGGCGACCACTGCGCTGGCCGCCACCGGAAGCGGGCCGACCGCCCGAAGCGGCGCGTCCACCGGAGGCGGGGCGGCCCGTGCCGCCGCGGGGAGCCCCGCTGCGGGTGATCCGGGAATCGCCGCGGCCCTCTGCTGCACGTCCGTCCGACCCGCGGCCGGCCGATGAGCGGCCACCTGCTGCGGGGACGTCGTTGCGGTGGGCGCCGGCAGCCGTGCCCCGGCCGCGGGCGTTGCGGCGGGCAGCTGCTGCGGCTACTGCGCGGTCCTCGTTCTGCTCGGCGTTGCGGTCGAATGCTGCCCGGGCCTCGGTACGGCCTTCGAACGCAACTGCCCGGCGCTCGGCGCGGGGTACGTCGGTACGCACTGCCTCGGCTGCAACCTTGCCGCGTCCGCCACGGCCACCACGGCCGCCGGCGGTGGGAGCAGCCTGGCGGCGTGCACGCTTGCGCTCCGCATTGGCACCCGTCGAGGTGCCGCCGCCCTGCCTGGGAGCCTTGGCGGCCATCAGTGCGGCGCGGGTGCGCGGGTCAACTTTGTCGGCGATTTCGCCCACCAGGTCAGCCACGATCGGGGAGTTGGCGGTGACGCGCTCAAAGTTCACGTCGACGCCGGCGGCCTTCATGAGCTTCTTCACGTCGGCCTGCTGCTCGGGCAGCGTCAGGGTGACAACGGTGCCGTCCGAACCGGCACGCGCAGTACGGCCGGAGCGGTGCAGGTACGCCTTGTGCTCGGTGGGCGGGTCCACGTGGATGACCAGTTCGACGTCGTCAACGTGCACACCGCGCGCGGCGACGTCGGTGGCCACCAGGACGCGGACGTCACCGTTGGAGAATTCGGCCAGGTTGCGGTCACGGGCGTTCTGCGACAGGTTGCCGTGCAGGTCCACGGCGGGGATGCCGGCGTCGGTCAGGGTCTTGGCCAACTTGCGGGCGTGGTGCTTGGTCCGCATGAATAGGACGCGGCGGCCGGCGCCGGAGGCGAGCTCCACGATCAGCTGCTTCTTGACGGTCTGGTCGTTGACCACCAGAACGTGGTGCTCCATGGTGGTCACCGCGGCCTGCGGATCGTCCACGGAGTGGGTGAACGGGTTGGACAGGTAGCGCTGGACGATTTTGTCCACGCCGTTGTCCAGGGTGGCGGAGAAGAGCAGCCGCTGGCCCTGGCTGGGGGTCATGTCCATGAGCTTCTTGACCACGGGCAGGAAGCCGAGGTCGGCCATGTGGTCGGCCTCGTCCAGGACGGTGATTTCCA
>Ga0308158_10001668_pt1 | contig 22912 bp, 21 predicted proteins | sample PhyBR2_FD_201038 | JGI IMG/M metagenome (GOLD analysis project Ga0308158, IMG submission 201038) | Phyllosphere microbial communities from UC Gill Tract Community Farm, Albany, California, United States - DLSLB.R2 | ecosystem: Host-associated > Plants > Phyllosphere > Unclassified | place: USA...
TCGGCCGTTCAGCCAGGAAGGCAGGTATTCCTTACAGAAGCTGTTTTCAAAGTTTTACGCCTGTAGAAGGGAAAACTGATGAGGGCTGGCACCGGATGAACGGTGCCAACACCCTTCTACTGGATCAACTGTGCTCGTGACGCTTTGAAAACAGCTTCCAATGGACATTGGCGCCTAAAAAGGCTGCATGATTCTACGTTATCTTGCGCAGGAAGTTAAGTTAAGCCCCACTCTTTCTGGGGTGACCCCTGTTAGACAAAGGACTAACATGCGCCCGGTGTTCCACCGTCCAGCGTGCCGATCCACCATGTCCAACCATTCCATCAAGACGCCCTGCGTGGGCTTGTGCTCGACCGTCTACGGCGACCTGGTGTGCCGCGGCTGCAAGCGCTACCACCATGAAGTCATCCATTGGAACGGCTATGACGAGGCGCAGAAACGCGCGGTGTGGGTCCGTCTGGAGCAGTTGCTGGTGCAGGTCATGGTGGCCAAGCTGGAAGTGTTCGACCCCTTGAAGCTGCGCCAACAACTGGAACAACGCAAGATCCGTTTCGTCGAGCGGCAGTCGGAATACTGCTGGGCCTACCAGTTGATCGCCCGTGGTGCCCGTGTGATCAACAACCTGGAAGCCTATGGGCTGGTGCTGCTGCCCGAGTTCCGCGATTGGGATCTGCCGCAACTGCGCGATGCCATCGATCGGGAATTCTTCATTCTGTCCGAGGCTCATTACCAACGTTATATCGCGCCAGCGTTCGTGCGCGAGTTGAGCGAACAGCGCATCATCTGAATCCAAGTCTGCGGTGAGACCTTCGCGGGCAGAGGCCCGCTCCCACAGGGACCGCGTTCGCTCTTGGGTGGAAGCGGGTCTCCGTCCGCGAACAGGCTACCCCGATCACTCCATAATTCTGGATACCCCATGCTCATAGTCGCCGACGAAAACATCCCGCTGCTCGACGCTTTCTTCGAAGGCTTTGGAGAAATCCGCCGCTACCCTGGCCGGTCCATCGATCGGGCGGCGGTTGCCGATGCCGATGTGCTGCTGGTGCGCTCGGTAACTCAGGTCGACCGTGCCCTGCTCGAGGGCAGCAAGGTGCGCTTCGTTGGCACCTGCACGATCGGCACCGACCATCTGGACCTCGAGCACTTCGCCCAAGCCGGTATCCAATGGGCCAGCGCACCGGGCTGCAATGCGCGTGGCGTGGTGGACTATGTGCTGGGCAGCCTGCTGACCCTGGCCGAGATCGAAGGGCTGCCCCTGAGCGAGCGGCGTTACGGCATTGTCGGGGCCGGCCAGGTCGGCGGACGCCTGGTCCAGGTGCTGCGCGGCCTGGGCTGGGACGTGCAGGTGTGCGACCCCTTGCGCGAGGCGCAAGAAGGCGGCGATTTCGTCAGCCTGGAGCACATCCTTGAACACTGCGACGTGATCAGCCTGCACACGCCGTTGATCCGCAGCGGCCCTCACCCGACCTGGCACCTGTTCGACGATGCGCGTCTGCGCGCTCTCAAGCCGGGCACTTGGCTGATCAATGCCGCGCGAGGCCCGGTGATCGACAATGCCGCGCTGGGCCGGGTCCTGCTGGAGCGTGAAGACCTGCAAGCGGTGCTCGACGTCTGGGAGCGTGAACCTGCGGTCGATCCGGCGCTGGCCGAGTGCTGCGTCATCGCTACCCCACACATTGCCGGCTACAGCCTCGACGGCCGCCGCCGCGGCACGGCGCAGATCTACCAGGCGCTGTGCGGATTCCTCGGGCGCGGGGTCGAGATCCACTTGGACGACCTCTTGCCCAAGCCTTGGCTAGGCGAAGTCAGCCTGAGCGCCGACACCGACCCGGCCTGGGCGCTGGCCATGCTCTGTCGGGGTGTTTACGATCCCCGTCGCGACGATTCCGACTTGCGCCGAAGCCTGGGTGTCGACATCGCCCGGCAACGGCTGGCCTTCGACCAGTTGCGCAAGCACTACCCGCCACGCCGAGAGATCGAAGGTGTGCGGGTGCGCATCGACGGCCCTGCGCCTGCGCTGGAGCGCATCGTCACGGCCCTGGGCGCAGTGCTGGTCTAGCCGGGTGCTGTTGGCCAGGGCGCAAAAAGCAGAAACCCGGCCACCGGGGCCGGGTTTCAAGGGCAGCGAAGCCGGTGGGTCGATCAGTCGTTGCCGACCGGCTTGACCACATGTTCTTCCAGTTCGCGACAGGCGTCCTGCACCATGTCTTCGGTAATGGGCACTTCGCGTCCCTGTTCATCGATGATCGAGCCACCGACGGGCTCGTGGGGATGCACGCGTACCACTTCGATGCTCTTTTGCGTGTCGTCATGCGAGCTCATGGCCTGTCTCCTCTTCAGGTGTGTGCGCCGTCTGCTACGGGGCTGCTTCCTAGCTGACTTTGTCCGTTTGATGGAGTTCCACTGTAGTCGATCGAGTGTCTGGGTGTAGGCTTGCAGATCATTCGAATGCGGATCATCTACCTTGCAGCTATTGTCTTCAAGTCAACGTCGTGGCTTGCGCCTGGCCTGGCGTTTCGTGCGTCCCTATCGATGGCAGGCATTCGGCGCGCTGCTTGCGCTGCTGGTCACCGCCGGTATCACCTTGTCCATGGGGCAGGGCATTCGACTGCTGGTCGACCAGGGCTTCATGACCCAGTCGGCGCACCTGCTCAACCGTTCCATCGCCGTGTTCATGGTCCTGGTGCTGGCCCTGGCCACGGGAACGTTCGCGCGCTTCTATTTGGTGTCGTGGATCGGCGAGCGCTGCGTCGCCGACATCCGCAAGCAGGTATTCGACCATCTGGTTCATCTGCACCCGGCGTTCTACGAGAACAACCGCAGTTCGGAAATCCAGTCTCGGCTGACCACCGACACGGCATTGCTGCAGTCGGTCATCGGCTCGTCGCTGTCGATGTTTCTGCGCAACCTGCTGATGGTGATCGGCGGGGTGGTGCTGCTGTTCGTCACCAACCCCAAGCTGACCAGCATCGTGGTGGTCGCCTTGCCGCTGGTGCTGGCGCCGATCCTGATGTTCGGACGCCAGGTGCGGCGCCTGTCGCGGCAAAGCCAGGACCGCATCGCCAACGTCGGCAGCTACGTTGCCGAAACCCTGACCCAGATCAAGACGGTACAGGCCTACAACCACCAGGCCGAAGACCAGCGGCGCTTCGCCGTCACCGTGGAGCAGGCCTTCGATACCGCCAGACAGCGCATCGTCCAGCGCGCCTGGCTGATCGCACTGGTGATCGTGCTCGTACTGGGCGCCGTCGCGGTGATGCTGTGGGTAGGCGGCATGGACGTGATCGGCGGGCGCATTTCAGCGGGTGAACTGGCCGCGTTCGTGTTCTACAGCCTGATCGTGGGCAGCGCCTTCGGCACCCTCAGCGAGGTGGTCGGCGAGTTGCAGCGCGCCGCCGGTGCCGCCCAGCGCATCGCCGAGTTGTTGCAGGCACGCAGCGATATTCAGCCGCCTGCCGACGGTTTGCAGCAGCTGCCGTCGCGGGTGACAGGGGCGTTGGCCCTCCAGGACGTGGTCTTCGCCTATCCGACGCGTATCGATGCACCGGCCATCCAGGGCATGAGCCTGACGGTCCGCCCGGGTGAAACCCTGGCCTTGGTCGGGCCTTCTGGTGCTGGCAAGTCGACGTTGTTCGATTTGCTGTTGCGTTTCTACGATCCGCAGCAGGGCCGCCTACTCATCGACGGGGTCGATCTGCGCGAGGTGGATCCCCAGGATCTGCGTCGACATTTCGCCATCGTATCGCAGACCCCGGCGTTGTTCTTCGGCAGTGTGGAGGACAACATCCGCTACGGTCGCGCGGATGCTACTGCCGAGCAGGTCGAAGCGGCTGCGCGCATCGCCCATGCCCACGACTTCATCATGCAGTTGCCCCAAGGCTACCAGACCCCCCTCGGCGACGCCGGCATGGGGCTGTCGGGAGGCCAGCGACAGCGCCTGGCGATTGCCCGCGCCTTGCTGGTCGACGCGCCCATCCTGCTGCTCGACGAGGCCACCAGCGCCCTAGATGCGCAGAGCGAGCACCTCATCCAGCAAGCCATGCCCACCCTGATGCAGGGCCGCACGACGCTGGTGATCGCCCACCGTCTGGCCACGGTGCAGAATGCCGATCGCATAGCGGTGATTGACCAGGGATGTCTGGTGGCGCTGGGTACCCATGCCGAGCTGGTGGCCAGCAATGCATTGTATGCGCGGCTGGCGCATCTGCAGTTCGGACGCTAGCGCGAAGGGCCCCCGGGGCTGGGGGCCGGAACTGTCAGCGGTATTGGCAGAGGTACGCGGTTTCCACGTCCACGACCAGCTGGAACTTGCTGTTGGCGGGCACGTTGAAGCGACTGCCGGCGGTGAAGGTTTCCCACTCGCTGGCATCAGGCAGCTTGACCTTCAAGGCGCCAGAGACCACGTGCATGATCTCGCTCTGGGCCGTACCGAACTCATACTCGCCCGGCGCCATGACACCAATGGTGGCTGGGCCGTCGGCATCGGCAAAAGCAATGGACTTGACGGTGCCGTCGAAGTACTCGTTGACCTTGAACATGAGGCGGTTCCTTGCGAAAGGATGGAAAGGGCTGGCCAGTATGCCCAACCCCCGGCAGGCCGTCATCCGCTTTACGGCGCCAGCACCATGGGCAGCAGGCGCGCGGTATTGCGCGCATCTTCCAGCGCCCGGTGCTGCTGGCCGCTGAACTGCAGGCCGGCCAGTAGCAACGCACTGTTCAGGTTGAGCGGGCGTGGTAGCTGACGGGCCTTGGCGAAGCGTTGCTTGAGGTTGATGTGGGGCACTCGTGCCAGCACGCTCTCCAGGTTGTGCCGCTGCCAGTCCTGCAACAGTTGCAGGCGGTCGTAATCGCCCCAGCTGACCCATCCCTGCAGTTGCCCCCGGTACGGCGACAGCCATTGCTCGAAATCTTTCCAGACCTGGATCAGGCCCGCGGCGGCATCCACGTCCGCCTGGCCGATGTGGGTCAGCGCTCGGCAAAAAGGCGTCAGGCTGGGGCGTCGCAGCGGTTTGACGAAACGCTGGAAGTGGTCGACCTCGCTTGCGTCGCGGTTGACCAGGCTTGCGCCGATCTCGATGATTTCCATTTCAGTGACCGGCCAACCTCCGTCGTCGGTGGTGGCCTCCAGGTCGATGACCAGCCAATGCGGCATACCAGGCTCCCAGGCACATGCGCTTAGAGGCTAGAGCCTAACCCGGCGCAAAGAGTTCCGATATCCCGGCGACCGCGTGACAGAGCGGCTCGGCTCAGCCGGCCGTAGAGGAGGGCAAGGGTGTCCGACGCGGGTACATGGTTTAGCAGTTGTCAGCCCGATGGAAAAGCCCTAGCGTACGTGCTTCGCAAAACGGCTGGTGGGGGTTCTCTGCCTTGAAGTACGGTTATATTAAGGCGGCCCTGCCACGCATGTTGCTGGCTGGCCTGGCCCTGTGGGCACTGGGCGGCCAGGCGGCCCAGGAAGTGCGTATCGGCGCAGCCCATTTTCCGCCCTACGTCGTGCACCCTGAGCAGGGCCGCAACGAAGGCCTGCTGCCGATGCTGATCGAGCAGCTCAACCAGGCGCAGACCACCTGGCATTTCGTCATGGTGCCCACTTCGATCGCCCGGCGTTATCAGGACTTCGAGCGGGGCAGGGTCGACATGGCGATCTTCGAGAACCCGCTATGGGGGTGGCAGCGCATCAAGCATCGTGCCGTCGACCTGGGCCTCGAGGATGCCGAAGTGTTCGTGGCGCTCAAGGAAGGTAACGACCAGGACGTTTTTGCCGATCTCACGGGCAAGCGTATGGCGCTGTTCTATGGCTACCACTACGCCTTCGCGGATTTCGACGCCAATCCGCAATACCTGCTGCGCCGTTTCAATGCCGTGCTGACCTATTCGCACGAAAGCAACCTGATGATGGTGGTTCGCAAGCGGGCCGACATCGCGATGGTCACGCGCTCGTTCCTGGCCGATTTCGTGGCCAACAACCCGGACGTTGGCGCGCAGCTGCTGGTCTCGCAACGCGTGGACCAGATCTATCGGCACTACGCGCTAGTACGTCCCGGCGCGCCGATCACCGCCGAGGAGTTCACCACGCTGATGCAACAGATGCACGCCACGGGAAGACTGTCGCCCATCTTCACACCTGCCAAGGTGGCCGTACTGGAACAGCCGGTGCGTCGGGTCGCCGTGCGCAACCCTGCTGTCAAGCCCTGAACCCTAACGGTACGATTTGCGCCCGGACACGCGGGAGACGTACGCCCGGCTTTCCCGTTCGGCTTCTTCACGGGTCGCGAACGGGCCTTCGAGGGTGTTTTCCCGCGTGCTGAAGAAATAGAAGCCATTGACCGTGCTGAAGCGTTCGGCACGAAAGTGCGTGGTTTCAACGAGGTCCTGCGCACGCTTGCCAAACATGGTGGGCATCCTGTGTGGAAGTGAATCTTTGGAGAAAATAGGGTATGACCAAGGCCATCGTCGACCCACGATGGCCTTGGCGGCAAGAGCTTAAAGCATTTCTTCGGGTCGTACCCACTGGTCGAACTCGGCTTCGCTCAAGTAGCCCAGAGACAGCGCAGACTCGCGCAGGGTCAAGCCCTCAGCGTAGGCCTTCTTGGCGATCTCGGCGGCTTTATCGTAGCCGATGTGCGGGTTGAGGGCTGTCACCAGCATCAGGCCGCGCTCCAGGTGCTCACCAATTTGTTGCGCATCCGGTACCAGGCCAGCCACGCAGTGCTCCTGAAAGTTGCGACAGCCATCGGCGAGCAGCTTGATCGACTGCAGCAGGTTATGAATGATCACCGGCTTGTATACGTTCAACTGCAGGTGGCCCTGACTGGCAGCGATACCGATCACCACGTCATTGCCCATCACCTGACAGGCCAGCATGGACAGCGCTTCGCATTGGGTCGGATTGACCTTGCCCGGCATGATCGAACTGCCCGGCTCGTTAGCGGGCAGCTTGATTTCGGCAATGCCGGCACGCGGACCGGAACCGAGCAGGCGGAAATCGTTGGCCAGCTTCATCAAGGCCACGGCCAGTGTCTTAAGAGAACCCGACAGGCTGGTCAGGGGTTCATGGCCGGCCAACGCTGCGAACTTGTTCGGCGCGGTGACGAACGGCAGTCCGGAAAGCGCTGCCAGCTCGGCGGCGATCGCTTCGCCGAAGCCCTTCGGAGCATTGAGCCCGGTCCCCACCGCAGTGCCGCCCTGGGCCAGCTCGCACACGGCGGGCAGGGCACTGCGAATAGCCTTCTGCGCATAGTCGAGTTGCGCCACGTAGGCCGAGACTTCCTGGCCGAAGGTGATCGGCGTGGCATCCATCATGTGCGTGCGACCGGTCTTGACCAGGTGCATGTGCCGCCCGGCCAGTTCAGCCAGTCCCTCGGCGAGCACAGCGATCGCCGGCAGCAAGTCGGCTTGTACAGCTTGTACGGCGGCGATGTGCATTGCGGTAGGGAAGCAATCGTTGGAGCTCTGCGAACGGTTGACGTGATCGTTGGGATGCACCGGCGACTTGCCGCCGCGGCCCTTGCCGGCCAGCTCGTTGGCGCGTCCGGCAATCACTTCGTTGACGTTCATGTTGCTCTGGGTACCGCTGCCGGTCTGCCACACGACCAGGGGGAACTGATCATCGTGTTCGCCAGCGAGCACTTCGTTGGCGGCCTGCTCGATCAGACGAGCGATGTCGGCCGGCAAATCGCCATTGCGATCATTGACCCGCGCGGCAGCCTTCTTGACCAAAGCCAGGGCGTGCGAAACCGGCAGTGGCATGCGCTCCTCGCCGATGGCGAAGTTCACCAGCGAGCGTTGGGTCTGGGCGCCCCAGTAGGCCTCTTCAGGAACTTCGACCGGTCCCAGGCTGTCTGTTTCGATACGACTCATGCTGTTCATGCTCCTTGTTGTCGGTCTCGCGTCACACCCTGAAGATGCACGTGCGGGTTTGGCTGCAGTTCATCGGCGGCCCTGGCTGTTAGGGTGCATACCGGGCTTCAGGTTCCATGAAACTGCGCCTGCCGTTCGTAGCCTGGGGTTGAGAGAGGCACGCGCTTGAGCGCAGAATGATCGTTTCTGGGGTTCTACCTCGCCTGCTAGATAAGGAAACTCGATGACTCGTTTTCGCGCCATCTGCACCGCGGCTGTTCTCGTCTGCGCCAGTGGCCAGGTACTTGCCGACACTGCCAGCCATAACGCCAGCGCTGACGCCTTCCTGATGATGGCTCATGCGGACAAACTCGGGACGCCGGTGTACATGCAGGTGCAGCAAATGTTCGCTCAGCGTTTCGAGCAGACCAAGGCACCGGCCAGCAAGCAAGCCACTCTGGAAACCTATCAGGCCAAGGCCAACGCCGCCCTGGATCAGGCCATCGGCTGGCCGAAGCTCAAGCCCGACATGATCAAGCTGTACACCACCAATTTCTCCGAGCAGGAGCTCAAGGATCTGGTCAAGTTCTACCAGTCGCCGTTGGGCAAGAAAGTCCTGGAAAAAATGCCGGCCGTGACCCAGCAATCTGCGCAGCTCACCCAGCAGAAGCTGGAAAGCGCAGTTCCGGTGGTCAACAAGCTGTTGGCTGACATGACCAAGGAGCTCGACCCTCAAGGCGCGGCCAAGGCTGCCGCCGGTCCGGCCAAGCCTGCGAAGCCGTAACGGAGTCGCCGCTAATGTCGATGAAGGAACGCATCGTTTCCACGCTGCAGATGCTGCAACCCGAGCATTTGCAGGTGTTGGACGAAAGTCATATGCACAGTCGCGGTACCGAAACCCATTACAAGGCAGTGCTGGTCAGCGAGCGCTTCGCCGGCCTCAACAGCGTCAAGCGCCACCAGTTGGTGTATGGCACGCTCGGCGAGCTGATGGGTGAGTTCCATGCCCTCGCGCTGCACACCTACACGCCTCAGGAATGGGCTCAGGTCGGTGCCGCGCCAGCGTCGCCGACCTGCGCCGGCGGTGGGCACTGAGTCAGGGATTTTGCTAGAATCCACAACCCGCCAGCGGCATGCCGCTGGCGGGTTTTTATTTGAGCTCTTGAAATCATGAGCTCTTGAAATCATGAGTTCTTGAAATCCCGATTCTCGAAGACCGAAGCCCCCTGAAAATCCGGTCCGGCCCTTGCGCGGTCGACCACCTGGAGCGTTTTACCCATGACCCAATCAATCGTCGTGGCGGCACTTTACAAGTTCGTCACCCTGGAAAACTACGTCGAAATGCGTGAGCCGCTGTTGCAGGCCATGCTCGACAACGGCATCAAGGGCACCCTGCTGATCGCCGAGGAAGGCATCAACGGCACGGTCTCCGGCACACGCGAAGGCATCGACGGGCTACTGGCCTGGCTCAAGCTCGATCCGCGCATGGACGACATCGACCACAAGGAATCGTATTGCGACGAACAGCCGTTCTATCGCACCAAGGTCAAGCTCAAGAAGGAAATCGTCACCCTCGGCGTTGCCGGCGTGGACCCCAATCGCACGGTGGGGACCTACGTCGAGCCGCAGGACTGGAACGCGTTGCTCGACGACCCTGAAGTCCTGCTCATCGACACCCGCAATGACTACGAAGTCGCCATCGGCACCTTTCAAGGCGCAGTCGACCCCAAGACAGCCTCGTTCCGCGAGTTTCCCGATTACATCAAGGCCCATTTCGACCCAGCGGTGCACAAGAAGGTCGCCATGTTCTGCACCGGCGGCATTCGTTGCGAAAAAGCCTCCAGCTACATGCTCGGCGAAGGCTTCGACGAGGTCTATCACCTCAAGGGGGGCATTCTCAAGTACCTGGAGCAGGTGCCCCAGCAGGAAAGCAAATGGGAAGGTGACTGCTTCGTCTTCGACAACCGGGTCACGGTGCGCCACGACCTGAGCGAGGGCGACTACGACCAGTGCCACGCCTGCCGCACGCCGATCAGTGCCCAGGACCGTGCCAGCGAGCACTACGTGCCCGGCGTCAGTTGCCCCCATTGCTGGAACAGCCTGAGCGAAAAGACCCGCAAGAGCGCCATTGATCGTCAGAAGCAGATCGAACTGGCTCGCGCGCGCAATCTGCCGCACCCTATCGGCCACAATTATCGCAAAGCCGCTCAGGACTGAGTTCATGTCGCGCAACCGCCTGATCTACGTGATGGACCCGATGTGCTCCTGGTGCTGGGGCTTCGCGCCCGTGGCCCAGGCCCTGATCGATCAGGCCGAGGCGGCAGGGGTGCACACCCACATCGTGGTCGGCGGCCTGCGCAGTGGCGGTGCGGCGCTGGAGCCCACCACCCGCGACTACATTCTCGAGCACTGGCACGCGGTGCACGATGCCACTGGCCAACCTTTCGAGTTCGAAGGCGCATTGCCGGCAGGCTTCGTCTATGACACCGAGCCTGCGTGCCGCGCCATCGTAGCGGTGCGCGAGCTGGCACCCGATCTGACCTGGCCGCTGGTCAAACTGATCCAGCAGGCGTTCTATACCCGCTGCCTTGACGTGACCCAACCGGCGGCACTGGCTGTCCTGGCCGAGCAGGCAGGGGTGCCGCGCATCGAGTTCGTCGAGGCATTCGACAGTGACCGCAGGGTGCAGACCACCCAGGCAGATTTCGTCTGGGCGCAGGGGCTGGGTATCGCCGGCTTCCCGACCTTGCTCGCCGAGCGCGACGGGCAGTTGGCCTTGCTCACCAATGGCTACCGGCCGCTTCCCGAGCTTGCACCGTTGCTGGCACGCTGGCTGGAACGAGCCGCCGATGCATGACCGACCCGGCGCGACCGGTGAAGCAGCTTCGCAGGGCGCAGTGTCGTCCGACCGACTGAGCTGGGCTGAAATCCGCCGGCTGGCCTTGCAACACAAGCGTACGCTGTGGACCGCCAACGGCGTTGCCGTACTGGCGACCCTGTGCAGCGTGCCAATCCCGTTGCTGTTGCCGCTGCTGGTCGATGAAGTGCTGCTAGGGCACGTCGGCAGTGCCACGCGCTGGATGAGCCACGTGCTGCCGGCGGGCTGGCAAGTCCCCGTGGGATTCATCGGCCTCATGCTGGTGGTCAGCCTTACGTTGCGCTGTGGCGCGTTGCTGTTCAACGTCGTGCAGGCGCGGTTGTTCGCCGGGCTGGCCAAGGACGTGGTCTATCGGTTGCGCCTGCGCCTGATCGAGCGGCTCAAGCGCATTTCGCTGAGTGAATACGAAAGCCTGGGCAGCGGGACCGTCACGACCCATCTGGTCACCGACCTGGACACCCTCGACAAATTCGTCGGCGAAACCCTCAGCCGTTTCCTGGTGGCCATACTGACCCTGGCCGGGACTGCCGGCATCCTGATGTGGATGCACTGGAAACTGGCCCTGTTGATCCTGCTGTTCAACCCTCTGGTGGTGTACGCCACGGTGCTGTTGGGCAAGCGCGTCAAACACCTGAAGAAACTCGAGAACGACAGCACGGCGCGCTTCACCCAGGCGCTCAGCGAGACCCTGGACGCCATTCAGGAAGTGCGCGCCAGCAATCGCCAGGGTTACTTTCTGGGGCGCCTTGGCCTGCGTGCCCGCGAGGTCCGCGACTTCGCCGTCGCCTCCATGTGGAAGAGCGACGCATCGGGCCGTGCCAGTGCGCTGCTGTTCCAGTTCGGCATCGACATCTTTCGCGCCGCAGCGATGCTCACGGTGCTGTTCTCCGACCTGAGCATCGGCCAGATGCTGGCCGTGTTCAGTTACCTCTGGTTCATGATCACCCCAGTGGAACAGCTGCTGAACCTGCAATACGCCTATTACGCCGCAGGCGCCGCCCTCAATCGGATTAATGAATTGCTCGCCCGTGCCGATGAACCCAGGTATCCAGGTGGTAGCGATCCGTTCCACGACCGCGAGACCGTAGGCATCGATATTCGTGGCCTGAGCTTCGCCTATGTCGAAGACAAGGTGCTCGACCGCCTCGACCTGAGCATCGCGGCTGGCGAAAAGGTTGCCATCGTCGGCGCCAGTGGGGGTGGCAAAAGCACTTTGGTGCAGTTGCTGCTCGGGCTCTATACCGCGCAGGCCGGGGAGGTGCGCTTCGGCGGTACGCTGCAGCAGGCCATAGGCCTGGAGACGCTGCGCGATAACGTCGCCGTGGTGCTGCAGCATCCGTCGCTGTTCAACGATACCCTTCGCGCCAACCTGACCATGGGGCGCGAGGCCAGCGACCAGGCGTGCTGGAATGCCTTGCAGATCGCCCAGCTGGACAGCACCGTGCGGGATTTGCCGCAGGGGCTGGACAGCGTCGTCGGCCGCTCGGGCGTGCGTCTTTCCGGTGGCCAGCGGCAGCGCCTGGCGATCGCGCGCATGGTGCTCGCCGAGCCCAAGGTCGTCATCCTCGACGAGGCCACCTCGGCCCTCGATGCGGCCACCGAGTACAACTTGCATCAAGCCCTAGCGCGATTCTTGCGAGGGCGCACTACATTGATCATTGCCCACCGGCTGTCTGCGGTGAAGCAGGCCGACCGCGTACTGGTGTTCGACGGCGGCCGAATCGCCGAAGATGGCGACCATCAGCAACTCATCGCGGAGGGCGGGCTGTATGCGCGTCTGTACGGTTATCTGCAACAGGTTTGAGTTCGCACCTGGCGGCGCATGCGCCACGAAAAAAAAGGCCGAGCACCGAAAAAAAACTGTGCCGGTCCTTTCCGAAACTAGCCTAGAGTGTGCCAGTGGCGATTGAAGTTCTGACTTGGACGTTGCCTGGATGCTGAAGCAAGGAACCTCATGAAGCACACACAGACTCTCGATACACCGAGATTACTGGGGATTGTCTGGCCATTCATCGCCGTCGTGGGGTTGATGGCAATGCTGGGTTGCATCAGCCTTTACGCACTGTCCGCAGTGCGCAGCTATGTCGCGGGCGAAAGCTTCTGGTCCAAGGGCCAGAAAGACGCGATCTACTACCTCAACCTGTACGCCGACAGCCGGGACGAAGAGGTCTTCCAGAAATACCTGCGCGCCATCGCCATTCCCCAGGGCGGGCATCAGCTGCGCCTGGCCCTCGACCGGCCCGAGCCGGATCTGGCAGCGGCCCGGGCGGGCATTCTGAAGGGCAACAACCACCCCGACGACATGCAGAACATCGTCTGGCTGTACCGTCATTTCAGTGATGTCAGCTACATGTCCAGGGCCATTGCGCTGTGGAAGACCGGTGACACCTACCTGGTCCAGCTCGACGAACTGGCGCAGCGCATGCACGCCGCGCAGCAGGCCGGCACCGCAACCGAAGCGGACATGGCCCGCTGGAAGCACCAGATCATGCTCATCAACGACGCCGTCACGCCGGCCGCCATGGCTTTCAGCGCGGCGTTGGGGGAGGGCTCGCGGGCGGTCCAGTACCTGCTGGTGGTGAGCAACCTGCTGGTCGCGCTGCTGTTGATCGTCCTGGCCCTGTGGCGCACGCGCAAGCTGCTCAATCAGCGCCACGCCTTCGCCTACGCCCTGCAACTGGAAAAGGACCGCGCCCAGGTGACCCTGGCGTCGATCGGCGACGGCGTGATCACCACCGATGTCGAAGGCGCGATCCTCTACATGAACCCGGCCGCCGAACGCCTGACCCACTGGAGTGCCGACCAGGCCATGGGGCTGCCCCTGGCGGCGTTGTTCAATCTGCTCGACGAGAACGCGGAGAAAGACAGCTTCACCCTCATCGACCACATCGTCAGTGGCGACCTGCGTGGCGGCAGCGAACACGCTAAATTGATCCAGCGCCTGGACGGCAGCACGGTCTCGGTGACGCTGGTGGGTGCCCCCATCCAGACCGACCAGCACATCAGCGGAACCGTGCTGGTGCTGCACGACATGACCCAGGAACGCCAGTACATCGCCAACCTGTCGTGGCAGGCGACCCATGACGCGCTGACCGGCCTGGCCAACCGCCGCGAGTTCGAGTTCCGCCTCGAACAGGCACTTACGGCGTTGCAGCGCTACCCAGGCTGCCACTCGCTGATGTTCCTGGACCTGGACCAGTTCAAACTGGTCAACGACACCTGTGGCCATGCCGCCGGCGACGAGCTGCTTCGTCACATCTGTGCGGTGTTGCAATCCGGGCTGCGTGAGGGCGATACCCTGGCGCGCCTGGGTGGCGACGAATTCGGCATCCTCATCGAGAACTGCTCGACGACCGAGTCGGAAAAACTTGCCGAAACCCTGCGCCAGACCGTACAGAACCTGCATTTCGTGTGGAAGGGGCGCCCCTTCGTGACCACCGTGAGCGTCGGCATGGTTCACCTGACCCAGGCCCCGATCACCCTCGAAGCCTCGATGCGTGCCGCCGACATGGCCTGCTACCTGGCCAAGGAACGCGGCCGCAACCGAGTTCAGGTCTACCACACGGCTGATAGCGAGCTGACCGTGCGGGTCGACGAAATGGCGTGGGTTCAGCGCCTGCACATGGCCTTGGAAGAGAACCGGTTCTGCCTGTACGCTCAGGAAATTGCCGCGCTGAGCATCCAGGACGGTCCTCCCGGTGGGCATATCGAGATTCTCCTGCGCCTGAGCGATGAAACCGGGCGCATCATCATGCCCGAGGTGTTCATCCCAGCCGCCGAGCGCTATGGCCTGATGACCGCCCTGGACCGCTGGGTCGTGCAGAATGTGTTCAAGGTGGTGCGCCAGACCCTTGACCAACCCGACCAGGGGCCCTTGGCGGTGTGCGCCATCAACCTGTCGGGGATCAGCATCGGTGATGAGGAGTTCCTCGAGTTCCTCCGCGAGCAATTTAGCCTCTATGCAATTCCGGCAGAACTGATATGTTTCGAGATCACCGAGACCAGCGCGATTGCAAATCTGGGCAGCGCTATCCGCTTTATCAATGAATTGAAGGGCTTAGGGTGTCACTTTGCCCTCGACGACTTCTGTGCCGGTATGTCTTCTTTTGCCTATTTGAAACATTTACCCGTCGATTATTTGAAAATCGATGGCAGCTTCGTTAAAGATATGTTGGACGACCCGATCAATCGGGCGATGGTGGAAGTGATCAACCATATTGGCCATGTCATGGGCAAGCGCACCATTGCCGAGTTTGTCGAGACGCCTTTGATAGAACAGGCCTTGCTGGAAATTGGTGTCGACTACGCACAAGGCTATTTGATCGAGCGACCGCAGGTGTTCACCTGTGACAGTCTGCGCCGGCACCTGGGCAGGCTGCGGCCATTGCGATTTGGCGTTCCCGACACTTTCCGATAAGGGCAATTTGCCGCTGTTCTTCACTTAATTAAATGGAGGTTTGCCAGTGAACGATCCTTTTATTCGACTGGGTCCGCTGATGGACGCAAAGAGTTATCCCGAGTGGGCGCAGAAACTCATCGAAGACTGCGCGCCTAACAAGCGGCGGGTCGTCGAGCATGAGGTCTATGCACGAATGCGCGACAATCAGCTGAGCTCGCGCACCATGCGCCACTACCTGATCGGCGGCTGGCCGGTGGTGGAGCAGTTCTCGCTGTACATGGCGCAGAACCTGACCAAGACGCGCTTTGCCCGGCATCCGGGCGAGGACATGGCGCGGCGCTGGCTGATGCGCAATATCCGCGTCGAGCTCAACCATGCCGATTACTGGGTGCACTGGAGCCAGGCGCATGGCGTCAGCCTTCAGGACCTCATCGCCCAAGACGTGCCGGCCGAGCTGCATGCGCTCAGCCATTGGTGCTGGCAGAGCTGTGCCACCGACTCGCTGGCGGTCGCCATGGCGGCCACCAACTATGCCATCGAGGGTGCAACCGGCGAGTGGTCGGCAGTCGTGTGCGCTGACGACACCTACGCCCAGGCATTCCCCGAGCAGAACCGCAAGCGCGCCATGCGCTGGTTGAGCCTGCACGCCCAGTACGACGATGAGCATCCATGGGAAGCCCTGGAAATCATCTGCACGCTGATCGGCAACCACGCTACCGAAGCGCAGCAGACCGAGCTGCGCAACGCCATCTGCAAAAGCTACGACTTCATGTTCCTGTTTCTCGAGCGTTGCATGGCGCTCGAGCAGCAGCGCACTACGACCCTGGACAACAGGGTCGTGGCGTGAAGCCGGTTAGTGGTTGGCAACACAGTGCTGCTCTGACGCAGCACTAGCAGGATCGCCTCAGGCGGCACCAATGTTGCGCGACAGGCTGGCTGGCCGGTCGTCACAACGGTTGGCGCCCGCCCTGAGGACACCTTTCACTGGGCGTCGAACGCCTGGCCGTTGATCCCGGCACTGTCGGGTCCCATCAGATACAAGTACACCGGCATGATGTGCTCGGGCAGCGGGTTGCGGCTCGGTTCCTCGGCCGGGTACGCCTGCGCGCGCATGGCGGTACGCGTCGCGCCAGGGTTGATGCTGTTGGAGCGCGCGGCGCTGACGCCTTCCAGCTCGTCCGCCAGGGTCTGCATCAAGCCCTCGGTGGCGAACTTCGATACGCCATAGGCACCCCAGTGCGCACGGCCCTTGCGACCGACGCTGCTGGAGGTGAACACCACCGAGCCATCCGCCGCTTGCTTGAGCAAGGGCAGCAGGGCACGAGTCAGCATGAAAGTGGCATTCACGTTGACCTGCATCACCTGGACGAATTCGTCGTCGGGCAGCACGTCGAGCGGCGTCCGCGGGCCAATGATCGAGGCATTGTGCAGCAGGCCGTCGAGACGGCCGAACGTGGTCTCGATCATCTGTGTCAGCTGCGCATACTGCTCGGTGTGCGCACTTTGCAGGTCGAATGCGATGACCACCGGCTGGGCATGCCCGGCTGCTTCGATTTCGTCATAGACAGCCGTGAGGTTGGATTCGGTCTTGCCCAGCAGCAACACGGTGGCACCATGGGCTGCGTAGGTTTTCGCGGCGGCGGCGCCGATGCCGCGGCCGGCACCGGTTACCAGGATGACGCGCCCGGCCAGCAGGTCGGGGCGGGCTGAGTAATCGAACATGGGATCTCCCGGATAATGAGTTGGCTCAGCAGCTGCAGAGGGCTTGATCCAGCACGCGGCGCAGATCCGACGGGTGATCCACCACCACATCGGCGCCCCAGTGATCGGGATTGTCGTCGGGGTGGATGTAGCCGTAGCGCACCGCAGCGGTCTTGGTCCCGGCGTCGCGGCCCGACGCGATGTCGCGCAAGTCGTCACCGACGAACAGCACGCTGGCCGGGTCCAGGCCAAGCGTGCTGCAGGCCAGGCGCAGCGGTTCGGGGTCCGGCTTGCTGCGCGTCACGTGGTCGGGGCAGATGAGCAGTGCCGAGCGCTGGGCCAGCCCCAGCTGCTGCATGATCGGCTCGGCGAAGCGCAGTGGCTTGTTGGTCACCACGCCCCAGATCAGGTTGGCCTGCTCGATGTCGTCGAGCAGTTGCGCCATGCCTTCGTACAAATGGCTGTGGACCGCGCAGCCTTGTTGGTAACGCTCGAGAAACTCCAGGCGCAATGCTTCGAATTGCTCGGTCTCGGCCGGCACGTCGAACGAGGCCTGGACCATCGCCTTGGCGCCACCAGAGATCACGTCGCGAACCCGTTGCTCGTCGATGGGCGGCAGGTCGCGCGCAGCGCGCATGGCCTGGCAGATGGCGATGAAGTCCGGCGCGGTGTCGAGCAACGTGCCGTCCATGTCGAAGAGTACCGCTCGCAGGCGCATGCTCATTCCTCGCGTAGGGTCTGGATCATGTAGTTGACGTCGACGTCCGCCGCCAGCTTGTAGTGCTTGGTCAGCGGGTTGTAGGTCAGGCCGATGATGTCCTTGACGTTCAAGCCGGCTTCGCGGCTCCAGGCGCCGAGTTCGGACGGGCGGATGAATTTCTTGAAGTCGTGGGTGCCGCGTGGCAGCAGCTTCATGATGTATTCGGCGCCGATGATCGCGAACAGGTAGGCCTTGGGGTTGCGGTTGATGGTCGAAAAGAATACCTGGCCGCCGGGCTTGACCATGCGGAAACAGGCGCGGATGACCGACGAAGGGTCCGGCACGTGCTCGAGCATCTCCAGGCAGGTGACCACGTCGAACTGCTGGGGGCACTCGGCCGAAAGGGCCTCGGCAGTGATCTGGCGGTATTCCACCTCCACACCGGATTCGAGCTGGTGCAGGCGGGCGACCGCCAGCGGCGCCTCGCCCATGTCGATGCCGGTGACCTTGGCGCCGCGCAGGGCCATGGCTTCGCTGAGGATGCCGCCGCCGCAACCGACGTCCAGTACCTGCTTGCCGGCCAGGTTGACCCGCTCGTCGATCCAGTTGACGCGCAGCGGGTTGATGTCGTGCAGCGGCTTGAACTCGCTGTTGCGGTCCCACCAGCGGTGCGCCAGGGCTTCGAACTTGGCGATTTCAGCGTGGTCGACGTTGCTCATTGGGTGTCCTCTAAACGATGTGATTCTTGAATTCGGTAGTGCCGGGCCGGGGAACCATTACCGCTCTGCGGCGATGCGTTCGCCCCAGGCGCTGGCCTTGTCGCGCAGCAAAGTTTCGTCCAGGCGCGTCAGGCGGCCCTCGTCGAGCAGTTGCCTGCCCGCGACCCAGACGTGGCGGACGCATTCACGGCCGCCGGCGTAGATCAGTTGCGATACCGGGTCGTACACCGGCTGCTGGGCCAGCCTGGACAGGTCGAAGGACGCCAGGTCCGCCGCCTTGCCCACTTCCAGCGAGCCAACTTGCGCTTCCATACCCAGGGCGCGGGCGCCGTTGAGGGTTGCCATGCGCAACGCGCGGTGCGCATCCAGGGCGGTCGCCGAACCGGCGACGGCCTTGGCCAGCAGCGCCGCAGTGCGCGTGTCGCCGAGCAGGTCGAGGCTGTTGTTGCTGGCGGCGCCGTCGGTGCCCACGGCTACGTTGACGCCAGCCAGCCAGAGTTTCTCCACCGGGCAGAAGCCACTGGCCAGCTTGAGGTTGGACAGCGGGCAGTGCACGACGTTGCTGTTGCTTTCCAGCAGCAGGGCAAGGTCGGCGTCATCTACCTGCGTCATGTGCACTGCCTGGAAGCGCGGGCCCAGCAGGCCGAGGCGGGCGAGCCGGGCCAGGGGGCGCTCGCCGCTCTGCTGCAGGGCATCGCTCACTTCACCTGCGGTTTCATGGACGTGCATGTGGATGGCGGCGTCCAGTTCGTCCGCCAGCACGCGGATCTTGTGCAGATTTTCGTCGCTGACCGTGTAGGGCGCATGGGGGCCAAAGGCGATGCTCACGCGGGGGTGGTGCCTGAGGTCGTTGAACAGCTCGACGCCCTTGTGCAGCGCCTCGTCGGCATCCCGCGCGCCGGGGATGGGGAAGTTGAGCACCGGCACCGTCACCTGAGCACGCACGCCGCTGGCATGCACGCGCTCGGCGGCCACTTCGGGATAGAAGTACATGTCCGAAAAGCAGGTGATGCCGCCCTGCAGCTGTTCGGCGATGGCCAGGTCGGTGCCGTCGCGCACAAACGCCTCGCTGACCCAGCGGGCCTCGGCGGGCCAGATGTGTTGTTCGAGCCAGGTCATCAGCGGCAGATCGTCGGCCAGGCCGCGGAACAGGGTCATCGCTGCGTGCCCGTGGGCATTGATCAACCCCGGTGCGAGCAATTGGCCCGGCAGTTCGCGAATTTCCCTTGCCTGCAAGCGGGCGGCAGCACTGCGCGGGCCAATGAAGGCGATCTGGCCGTCCCGGATACCCAGGGCATGGTCCTGAAGCACGACACCCGCGGGCTCGACCGGTACCAGCCAGGTGGGCAGCAGGAGCAGGTCCAGGGCGGTATCGACGTCGGGCATGGCAAGTTCCGGGGCTTCGGCAGGTGATGGCGAAGTATACCCGAGCGTCTTGGGCGGGGGCTCGCTATAATCGGCCGCTTTTGGCGTCTGAGTACGGAGTGGGGCATGCGTGATCGATTGTTGGCGGCGGAACGGGTCAAAGCCGTTGATTGGCGAGGTGACGCGTTGCACCTGATCGACCAGCGCGCGCTTCCTGCGCAGGAAGTCTGGCAGGCTTTCGTCGATGCCCCCGGTGTGGCCGGTGCGATTCGTTCCGGGCTCGTGCTCGGTGCCTCGGCCGTTGCCATCTGCGCAGCCTATGCAGTGGTGCTCGCAGCCCGCCTGCATCGCGCGACCGGTGCCGACTGGCGCCACGGCCTCGACGAAGACCTGCGCATGCTGGCCGCACTCCGCCCGGCCACGGCGAACCTGTCCTGGGCGCTGGAACGCATGCGCGAACGCCTGGGCCGTGTGCGAGCCGACGAAGACCCACTGCCCGCGCTCGAAGCCGAGGCCCTGGCCATTCACCAGAGCGATCGCGAAGCCAATCTGACCATGGCCCAATTGGGTGTGGAATTGATCCGTCGGCACCAGGGCAACCTGCAGACCGTGCTGACCCACGCCAATGCCGGCGCCCTGGCCAGCGGCGGCTTCGGTACCGCGCTCGGAGTGGTGCGTGGGGCGTTCCACGAAGGCATGCTCGAACGCGTCTATGTCGGCGAAACCCGCCCGGCCCTGCAGGGTTCGCGCCTGGCCGCCTGGGAGCTGTCCCGCGAGGGCGTGCCGTTGACCGTGACGGCCGACTCGGCAGCGGCGCACCTGATGAAAAGCAAGGGCATCACCTGGGTGATCGTCGGCGCCGAGCGGATTGCCGCCAACGGCGATATCGCAGCGCCCATCGGCACTTATCAGCTGGCAGTCGGTGCGATGCACCACGGGGTTCGCTTCATGGTGGTGGCCACCAGCGCGGCGATCGACATGGCCCTGGAAAGCGGCGACGACATTCCCCTGCTCGAGCGCGATGCCCGTCAATTGCTGGACGTGGCCGGGACGCGCATCGGCGCCGATGTCGAGGCGTTCAACCCAATCCATGACGTGACACCGGCCGACCTCATCGACGTGATCGTCACCGAAAAAGGTATCGTCGAGCGGCCCGACGCGGCCAAGCTCGCGCAACTGATGTGTCGTCGACGGCTGCATTGAGCTCGCCACGGTGGCAAAACGCTCATTTTTCGTACCCCGCCAGGTCTGCAAGCGCCGCAGTGCCATGCCAGAGGCTCGATACGACTCGATCAAGGGTCCTGTCAGGGTTTAAGGGGATAGGTGTCTGACGGCGATTGTGCTAACATCCAGCGGTTTTCAGGGGTGCATCGAGGTGTTCCCCCAGCGCCGTAGGTCCGAGGCGTAACTCGTTGATTTGTCGTAAGTCGCCGTTGGCATCTGCCAGCGGCGGCAAGCTTCGTTCTTCTCACAGGGAGGCAACGGAGTTTCACCAGAAAAAGGAATCAGGCTTCTCATGGGCGAACTGGCCAAAGAAATCCTCCCGGTCAATATCGAAGACGAGCTGAGACAGTCCTACCTCGACTACGCCATGAGCGTGATCGTCGGTCGTGCACTGCCTGATGCACGTGACGGCTTGAAGCCCGTGCATCGCCGCGTTCTGTTTGCGATGAGTGAGCTGGGCAACGATTGGAACAAACCCTACAAGAAATCGGCCCGTGTGGTCGGTGACGTGATCGGTAAGTACCACCCGCACGGTGATACCGCGGTCTACGACACCATCGTGCGCATGGCCCAGCCGTTTTCCCTGCGCTACCTGCTGGTCGACGGCCAGGGCAACTTCGGTTCCGTTGACGGCGACAACGCTGCGGCCATGCGTTACACCGAAGTGCGCATGACCAAGTTGGCCCACGAGCTGCTGGCCGACCTGCACAAGGAAACCGTCGACTGGGTGCCCAACTACGATGGCACCGAGCTGATCCCGGCAGTCATGCCGACGCGCATTCCCAACCTGCTGGTGAACGGTTCCAGCGGTATCGCCGTGGGCATGGCGACCAACATCCCGCCGCACAACCTGGGCGAAGTGCTCGACGGCTGCCTGGCGGTCATCGACAACCCGGACGTCACCATCGATGAGCTGATGCAGTTCATTCCCGGCCCGGATTTCCCCACCGCCGCGATCATCAACGGTCGCCAGGGCATCATCGAGGCTTACCGTACCGGTCGTGGTCGCATCTACATGCGCGCCCGCTCGCACGTCGAGGACATCGACAAGGTCGGTGGTCGCCAGCAGATCGTCGTCACCGAATTGCCGTACCAGCTGAACAAGGCCCGCCTGATCGAGAAGATCGCCGAGCTGGTGAAGGAGAAGAAGCTCGAAGGCATCTCCGAGCTGCGCGACGAGTCCGACAAGGACGGCATGCGTATCGTCATCGAACTGCGCCGTGGTGAAGTGCCGGAGGTGATCCTCAACAACCTCTATGCACAGACCCAGCTGCAGGCGGTGTTCGGCATCAACATCGTCGCCCTGATCGACAACCGTCCGCGCATCCTCAACCTCAAGGACCTGCTCGAGGCCTTCGTTCGCCACCGTCGCGAAGTCGTCACCCGTCGCACCGTGTTCGAGCTGCGCAAGGCGCGTGAGCGCGGGCACATTCTCGAAGGCCAGGCGGTCGCGCTGTCCAACATCGATCCGGTCATCGCCCTGATCAAGGCCTCGCCGACACCGTCCGAGGCCAAGGAAGCGCTGATCAGCACGCCCTGGGAATCCAGCGCCGTGGTGGCCATGGTCGAGCGCGCCGGTGCCGAGTCGTCGCGTCCGGAAAACCTCGATCCGCAGTACGGCCTGCGCGACGGCAAGTATTTCCTCTCGCCGGAACAGGCCCAGGCCATCCTCGAGTTGCGCCTGCACCGCCTGACCGGCCTGGAGCACGAGAAGCTGCTGGCCGAGTACCAGGAGATCCTCAACCAGATCGCCGAGCTGATCCGCATCCTCAACAGCGCCGAGCGCCTGATGGAAGTGATCCGCGAGGAGCTGGAGCTGATCCGCGCCGAATACGGCGACGTGCGCCGCACCGAGATCCTCGATTCGCGTCTGGACCTCACCCTGGGTGACATGATCCCGGAAGAGGAGCGCGTGGTGACCATCTCCCACAGCGGCTACGCCAAGACCCAGCCGCTGTCCTCCTACCAGGCCCAGCGCCGTGGCGGCAAGGGCAAGTCGGCCACCGGCGTCAAGGACGAGGACTACATCTCGCACCTGCTGGTCGCCAACAGCCACGCCACGCTGCTGCTGTTCTCCAGCAAGGGCA
>Ga0308158_10001669_pt1 | contig 22900 bp, 17 predicted proteins | sample PhyBR2_FD_201038 | JGI IMG/M metagenome (GOLD analysis project Ga0308158, IMG submission 201038) | Phyllosphere microbial communities from UC Gill Tract Community Farm, Albany, California, United States - DLSLB.R2 | ecosystem: Host-associated > Plants > Phyllosphere > Unclassified | place: USA...
CTATGGCCTGACGGCCAGCCCGACCGCATTTCTCGGCCATCCGCTGCCAGCCGAGGTTCTGCTGTGAGCGGCCTGTGCGGCTGGTGGAATGGCGGCGCGCAAAGCGACGAGGCGCTGGCAGCGATGGCGGCGCCGCTGCTGCACGCTGGCCAGGCTCCGGTGCGCCTGCTATCGGCTGCTGGCTGCGCGCTGGCGCTTGCCGCGCCGGCCGGATCGCTGCACTGCTATCAGCACGACGGGCTGCTGGTGGCGCTGTGGGGCCAGCCGTGCATCGAAGGTTGCAGCGAACAGGGCCTGCAGGATGTGGCGCAGCGCCTGGCGCTGCTGTGGCGCGCGCGCGGACCGCAGGCCTGCCAGGCCTTGTCCGGCCCATTTGCGCTGGCCATCCTGGACAGCGCTGCCGGCGAGGCCCTGCTGGCCGTGGACCGGGCTGGTAGTTTGCCGTTATGCCATGTACAGCAAGACAAGACGCTGTATTTTGCTTCATCGCATAATGCCTTGCTGGCCCAGCCCGAAGTGCGCGGCGTGCTCGATGTGCAGTCGCTGTACAGCTATCTGTTTTTTCATATGGTGCCGGCGCCGGCCAGCATCTATCAGCACTGGCAGCGTCTGCTGCCCGGCCAGTACCTGCATTGCCGCCCGGCAGGCCAGAGCACGGGCAGTTACTGGGCGTTGCGCTTCCAGGAACAGCATATTGAAAGCTTTGCCAGCCGCCAGCAGGAAGTGTTGCGCCTGCTGCGCGCGTCGGTCGAGCGCAGCCTCGGCGACGCCCCCGGGCACTGCGGCGCCTTTCTCAGTGGCGGCACCGACAGCAGCACTATCGCCGCCATGGTGCGCCAGGTAACTGGCCAGCCTGCGCGCACATTTTCCATCGGCTTTGATGCGCCCGGCTACGACGAGATGAACTATGCGCGCCTTGCCGCCCGCCATACCGGCAGCCTGCACCACGAATACTATGTGACGCCTGACGATGTGCTTGCGGCCATACCTGCCATGGCGGCGGCATTTGATCAGCCTTTTGGCAATGCCTCGGCGGTTGCTGTCTATTATTGCGCACGCCTGGCGCGCGAAAACGGGGTCACGCGACTGCTTGGTGGCGATGGCGGAGATGAGCTGTTTGGCGGCAATGAACGCTATGCCTACCAGGCTTTGCTGTCATTGTATGAGCGCGTGCCGGCGCTGTTGCGACAGGGCTGCATCGAGCCGATGCTGTTCAGGCACCGCCTGGCCGGTCCGGCCCGCCTGTTTGACAAGGCGCGCCGCTATGTGGAGCTGGCTACCAAGCCTTTGCCGCTGCGCCTGGAAAACCACAATCTGCTGCTGCGCCATGGGCCGCGCACGGTGCTGGAAGACGTTTTTATCGGCAGCATCGATCCCGATGGCGCGCTGGCGAGCCTGCGCAGCGCCTGGTGGCAACGTCCGGAAAAGCAGCTGAGCCAGATCAATGCCTTGCTGGCGCTGGACATGCGCTTTACGCTGGCCGACAACGACTTGCCCAAAGTGCGCCAGGCGTGCGAGCTGGCCGGCGTGGAAGCAGCGTTTCCCATGCTTGACGATGAGCTGATGGCCTTTGCAGCGCGCTTGCGTCCGCAGGACAAGCTGCGTGGCAGGCAGCTGCGGCCATTTTTCAAGCGTGCCTTGGCCGGTGTCTTGCCGCGCGCAGTACTGCGCAAGCAAAAGCATGGTTTTGGCCTGCCGTTCGGACTGTGGCTGACCCAGCATGCGCCACTGCGCGCGTTTGCTTTCGACAGTCTGGATGCACTGCGCCAGCGTGCCATGGTGCGCCCGGCCTTTATTGATGCGCTGCAAGGGCCGCTGCTGCGCGAGCATCCTGCTTATCACGGCACCATGGTGTGGGTGTTGATGATGCTTGAACAATGGCTGCAGGCGCATCCGGCAGCTCTGCCTGGTGTTACTGGCAGCGTCAGCTCCGCCGGTTGCGCCACAGTTGCCACAGAAAGCCAGGCGAGCGTGGACGCCATGGTGTAAAGCGCGGCAGCTGAAACAGGTCTGTATCGGTACGGGCCACGCCGCTGTCGGTCGCCAGCGCCGCTGTAAAGCCCAAGCTGCGCGCCATGGCCATCTCACGCGCACCATAGTCGCAGCCAGATTTGCCATTCGGGTATGCAAACAGCGTGACTGGCGCCTGCAGCAACTGTTCCAGTGCCATCTTGCCTTGCGCCATTTCACCGTACGCTGCCTGACTAGACATGGTGGCCAGAATGGGATGGTTGACTGTATGGGCGCCGATACCCATACCGGCCTGCTGCAACTGGAGCAGCTGAGCCGTGCTTAGCATCAGTGGTGGCTGCATATTGCGCTGGCGCTGCACTGTGCCGGTCTGCTGCACGATGGCCTGCGTGATGGACTCAGCAACTGCCGCACGCTGTGTGCAAGGCAGGTATTTGAGCTGGCCCAGCAGGTAAGCAATGGCGCTGCGGCGCTGCGCCAGGCTGGCCAGGGGCAGGCGCGCCAGGCCGAACTGGCGCAGATCGAGCTGCTTGCCTCCGGCATGGCGCACGCTCTCGATCAGCTGATCGTTCCACATCCGGCCTCCATCAAGGTAGCCGGTGGCAATAAAAAAAGTGGCATGCAGGCCATATCGTCGCAGCAGAGGCAGGGCCAGTTCGGCATTGTCGGCATAGCCATCGTCAAAGGTGATGCTGGCTGCACGCGCGGGCAGGGTGCCGTCCTGCAGGCGCTGCAGCGCTTCGGCCAGCGGCAGTGGGGAAAAAAAACGTTTCAACAGGCGTAATTGATGCGCGAAGCGGCGTGTGTCGACTTCGCCGGGAAACAGCGGGTCATGCTGCGCCAGCACGCGGTGGTAGATCAGGATGGACAGGCAGCGGCGCTTCATGGTGTACGCCGCGGTGCACGCTGCACGGCTGGCGGAATAGTGGCATTGCTGCGCAGTGCCTGCCGTTGTTCCAGTTGCTGCCGAACCTGAATCTGCGTGGCAATCAGCGCTGCCATCACATAGTAGGGCATGTCAAAGTACAGCAGGCTTAAAAAGGCGCCGCCAACGGCAAAGCCAACCATGCTGGCCTGGCTCATGGTGGCCAGGCCCAGTGCCCAGCGCAAATCGGGGACCTCGCGCGTCATGCGGATAATCGCCGAGGCCGTACGCCAGGTGGCAACGCCGAGCGCCAGGTAAATGGCCAGGCCGACAAAGCCGTGTTCGCCCAGTGCCTGGAAGTAGATGCTGTGCGCTGCATGCACGGCCAGCGGGTTGGGGGCGTACTGGGCGAAGATGGCACCGTCCGACACTTCAAAGCCGCCGCCGATAAAGCGATGGCAAGCCAGGTTGTAGGCCATGCGCCAGGCATTGAGCCGGCCCTGTGCAGAACTGTCATCATGATAATTGTTGATGGTATCCATCCGCTCGCCCCAGCGCTCGGGCATAAATGCCAGCAGCATCGGGGCAAGCAGGCATAGCAGGGCGCCCAGCACCAGCTTGCGGCCGCTCTTGAGCCACATGAACAGGCCCATGGCGGCAATGGCCAGCAAGGCGCCGCGCGAATACGAGCCCAGCGCAGCGAGCGCACTGAGCACCATCGCACCGGACAAGCCATGGCGCAGCCAGCGCCTGTCGGCGTTCTGCTGCAGGTAGTACATCAGCGGGATGGTAATGATCAGGGCCAGCGCCAGCGCGTTATTGTCGCCAATAAAGGTGGCCGTCGGCCCCCATACGCGCTCGGTACCGCCGCTTCTGATGGTGAAAATGCCACCCTTGACGCCGTAGTAGCCGATCGAGCCGACCAGCACCCACACCAGCCGGAGGATATCGCGCTGGCTGCGGATCAGCATCATCACCACAAAGCTCATCAGCATGATCTTCATGACCTTTTGCCATTGTACCCAGGAGGCTTCGGGCAGCAGCGCAAACGGGGTGGTGACATTCATCCACAGCACAAACGCCAGCAGCAGCACGCTGACCGGTGTCAGCGGCAGATTTTTCGGCTCGCGCGACATCAGCATGCTCAGCACGGTGGTGAGCGCAATGATGTAGGCGAACGGCAGGCGGGTAGCAAAGCCCCAGCCCTGGGTGTGCGGATTCATGACGCTGACCCAGACCCACATCAGTGCACCGAAAGCGGGCTGTTTGAGGATCAGCGGCAACGAGCCGGCGATCAGCAGGGTAATCAGTATGTCGCGCATGTGCTGTTCCGCTTGATGCCTGTCAAAGAGACGCAGAAGCTGCCCGCTAGACTGGACGCTCTGGTATCGAGGTTGGTAAAACAGAGAATAAGAAGCAGAATAAGACACAGGAGAAGCGCGCTTGTTGACCGTTCTCATGGCAACCTGCAATGGTGCAGCAACCTTGCCCACCGTGCTGCAGGCTTATACCCGCCTGCACGCACCCCGTGGCGGCTGGCGCTTCTTTATTGCCGACAACGGCAGCACGGACGCCACCGGCGAGGTGATTGCGGCATTTTACGGTCGCTTGCCCCTGCAGCATCTGCGCATTGCCCGGCCAGGAAAGAACGCCGCGCTGAACCAGGCGTTGGCGCTGGCTTTGCAGCAGCAGGGCGATGGTGGCGACCTGTTTGTATTCAGTGATGACGATGCAGTACCGCAGGCAAACTGGCTGCGCCAGTTGCAGCAATGCGCGCGCAGGCAGCCGGCACATGCGCTCTTTGGTGGCGCCATCGTGGCAGCCTGGCAGCAAATACCGGCGCCCTGGCTGCTGGCGCTGGCGCCGCAAGGGCTGACCTGGGGCGTGACCGAACCGTCGCTGCCCGAAGGGCCGGTTTATCCAGGCCTCGTATGGGGCGCCAATATGGCCGTGCGGCGGCATATTTTTGCCCACGGCTGGCGTTTCGATGAAAGCATGGGGCCAAACGGGGCGAGCTACGCCATGGGGAGCGAAGTCAGTTTCAATCTGCAGCTGGCCCGGGCCGGTCATGTAGCATGGTTCTGCCGCACGGCAAGCGTCGCGCATCTGATAGGCCCACCCCAGGTGCAAGCGGCCTGGATACTGCGCCGCGCCTGGCTGTTCGGACGCGGCCAGTGCCGCCAGCAATCCATGGACGGCGCGCCCGAATGGCTGGGTGTACCGCGCTGGATGCTGGCGCGCCTGGCCGCGCACGCGCTGGCGGCTCTTCTCAGCTGGCTGCGCCGCGAGCGCGAAGCCTTGTTCCTGCGGCGCTGGGAAATGGCGCAGTTGCGTGGCTATTTGCATGAAGCGTGGCGCGGCCGGCGCAAGCGCTTGCCCCATGTCCTGATCAGCAGCTACTCGGGCGAACTGGGCGGCATGGAGCTGCGCATGGCGCAGGAAGCGCAGATACTGAAGCAGGCAGGCTACCGCAGCACATTGGCGCTGCGCCGTTTTCCGGGCTTGCCTGCATGGCGGCAGCGGCTTCGCGATCAAGGCCTGACCGTCCAGGTGTATCAGCCACCGCTGTTTATCGAACACTGGCGCTGGCGCCGCCTGAAGCTGCTGTGCGCCAGGCTGGCGGGTGTGCGGCAACTGCGCCGGATGCGTGCCGATCTGCTGCATGTGGCGTTCTGCTGGAACAGCTATGGTGCGTCGCTGGTCTGGCTGGCGCAGCGCTGCCGCTTGCCGGTGGTCATCAGCGTGCACAATGCCTTTCCGCAGGCGCCGTTCAGTGCCTGGCAGCAGCCCTTGCTGCGTCAGGCTTTTCTCGCTGTCAAGGGCGTCTATGCGGTGTCGCCGTCGGCGCTCCAGCATTTCCTGGCGCTCTACGAGACCATGCTGGCGCCAGGCACCCGGCTGGCCGTGATACCGAATGGTGTCGATACGGAGCGCTTTATCGTCTCCGGCCAGCGCCGCCGGCAGGCGCGCCAGCGGCTCGGTCTGCCGCAGGACGCGCTGGTGCTCGGTTGCGTGGCGAGATTGTCCGTGCAGAAACGCCCGCAAGCCTTGCTCGATTTGTTCCTGCGCCTGCAGACGCAGTTTTCCAAGCTCTATTTGTTGCTGGCCGGTACCGGTCCGCTGGAACCGATTCTGCGCGAGCAAGTGCAGGCGGCAGGTGTGCAGCAGCGTGTGATTTTTGCCGGCTTCCAGGAGCAGGTCGAGCTGCTGATGCCGGCGCTCGATCTGCACCTGTTAATGAGCCGCAATGAAGGCTTCGGCATTGCCACCATCGAGGCTATGGCCTGCGGCGTGCCCGCGCTCGGCACCGACGTGCCGGGCACGGCCGATATTCTGCGCAACAGTGAAGGTGGCTTGCTGCTGCCGCTCGACGATCACGCTGGCGCCTGCCAGACCGTGGCTGCCTTGCTGCGCGATGCACCGAGGCGCGCCCGCATGGGACTGGCCGGACGCGCCGAAGCCGTGCAGCGCTACTCCATGGCGCGGCTGGCCACGCAGGTGCAGCAGTTTTATGCCGGACTGGTCTGAGCCGTCCGCATGACTGCGGTGCTTCCTTCCCTGCTGTTTTCGTTTGCCGAAAAGTACGCGGTGCTGTTGGTGGGCATGGCGGCGAGCATGCTGCTGTCGCGCCTGCTATCGCCGGCCGAGGTGGGGCTGTATGCGCTAGGCGCTGTGCTGGTCACGCTGGCACAGGTCGTGCGCGACTTTGGCGTCGGGCAATATCTGATCCAGGAAAAGAAGCTGGACCGGCAAAAACTGCGCGCCGCGCTGGCAGCAAGCATGCTGGTGGCATGGACGCTGGCGCTGCTGGTCTGTCTGGCCAGCTTTCCACTGGCAGCCTGGTACCGCGAAGTGCGCTTGCGAAGCGTGCTGCAACTGCTGTCCATTAACTTTTTCCTGCTGCCGTTTGCTGCCGTGACGCTGGCAATGCTCCGCCGGCAGCTGCGCTTCCGGGCCATCTTTGCCATCAATGTGGCCAATGCCGTGGTCAATATGCTGGTCGCTGTTGGGCTGGCGCTGCTTGGCTACAGCGCTCTGAGCCTGGTCTGGGCAGCGCTGGCCGGCAATCTGGCTTCGGTACTGATGAGTTTGCTATTGCGCCCACCTGGCCTGCCATGGCTACCTGCTTTCAAAGGACTGCGCGCGGTGCTCGGCTTTGGTGCGCTGTCGAGCGGCGGCAGCTTGCTGGACGAGGCTGGCGTGGCAGCACCGGAGCTGGTGATCGGCAAACTGCTGGACCTGTCCAGCCTGGCGCTGTTCGGCAAGGCGCAAAGCGTGCTCAATCTGTTCAACCAGGCCATTACCAGTGCGGTTTCGCCGGTGATTTTCCCGCTCTTTGCAGCCTGTGAGCGTGAAAGCGAAGCAGAGCAAGGTCATAGCAAGACCATGTACCTGCGCACCGTCAGTTACATGACGGCGCTGGCCTGGCCGTTTTTCCTGTTCCTGGCCTGCGCTGCCACACCTTTGATCAAACTGCTGTATGGCGAGCAGTGGCTGGCATCAGCGTCCTTGATCCGCATCATGTGCCTGCCTTGCGCTGTCTATAGCATGTTCAGCATGGTGCGCCATTTGCTGGTCGCCAGTGGGCAGTTGCGTGCGCAAGTGCGTATCGATGGGTGGTCGGCATTGGTCAAGGTGGCGCTGGTACTGATGGCGGCGCCATTGGGGCTGCAAGCTGTCGCGGGCGCAGTGGCGGCCAGTTTGCTCTGGCGCAGCTGGCTCAGTTACCGCTGCCTGCAGCGCTTGCAGGGCATTAACGGCGCGGCGCTGGTGGCGAGCGTGCGCAAAAGTCTGGCTTTGTGCCTGATCTGCAGCCCGGCTTCGCTGGCCATGCTGTTACTGCCGCCGGGTTTGAGTACGCTGCACTGCCTGCTGGCGCTGGCTGGCGCTGGCCTGGCGACCTTGCTGTGCTGGCTGGCCGGCCTGCTTGGGCTGAAACATGCCTTGATGACAGAGCTGTTGCAGTTGAAGCAAAAATATGTGGGCCGCGCCAAGCCGGCCGCGTCGAAAGGAGAGCCATGCGTGTAGGTATCTTGTCTTATCCCATGCTGTTTCAGCGTGCAGGCGGCCTGCAGATACAGGTACGAGAGACGGTGGCGGCCATGAATCGGCTGTGCTTTACCGCTGCTACTTTGCCTGCCGGCATGCGCACGCGCGGTTTGCAGGTACGCCTGGTTGACGTCAACCACGACCGGCTCGACGATTTTGATCTGATTCATGTGTTTTCAGCCATTAACGGCAATGTGCGCATCGTTGAAATGGCCCATGAACTTGGCGTGCCGGTGGTGCTGTCACCGCTGATCTCGCCGGGCTGGAGCCGCGCGGGCGCCTTGCGCGCGCAACTGGCAGACCGCGTGGCCGGGCGCCTGACAGACTGGATGGTGCAGACCAGCTATGCCCAGACCAAGCGCTCACTGCAGCTGGCCAGCCTGGTGATAGCCCTGGGCGAACGCGAGCGCGACGCCATCTCGGACGGTTTTGGCGTGGCCGCAGACAAGATCCGGGTCTGTCCGAACGGTATCAGTGCGCACTTTTTCCATGCTGACCAGCAGCTGTTTGCACGCCATACGGGGATCACTGGGCCGTTTGTGCTGATGGTGGGCAGTATTTCAGCGTACAAGAACCAGCTGGGACTGGCACGGGCGCTGGACGGTAGCGGCCACACGCTGGTGCTGATCGGCGCCGCGGCGCGCGGCCAGCAAGCGTATCTGCAACGGTTGCAGGCCATGCCCCATGTGCGCTGGCTGGGCGCGCTGGCGCATGCCGATCCGCTGCTGGCCAGCGCCTACCGTAGCGCTGGCACCCTGGCGCTGCCCAGCCAGGGCGAAGTGTTCCCTTTGGCGGTACTTGAAGCGCTGGCTGCCGGCACGCCGGTGGTCATGACGCAGCAAAGCGCGCTCGATCTGCCAGGCGCCGGTCTTGCGCTGCGCAAAGTGCGATGGAACGATGGCGCTGGTCTCCTTGCCGCTGTCAACGATCTGCTGGCTACGCCACCGGATCGCAGCGCCGTGCAAGCACTGGTGCGCCAGTTCAGCTGGGAGTGCGTGGCCGGGCAGATCGCCCAGGCGTATCTGCAAGTGCTTTCCCGGACGCAGGCAGCCGCGCAGGTGCAGGCGGGCGCCTGCCAGACCCCGCCTCGCGGGTCTGATCAGCGCCACCACGCCCATGCTGTTTAATTCCTTCAGTTTTCTGTTTTTCTACCTGCCGGTCGTGCTGGGCGTGTACTTTTTGCTGGGCAAGCTGGCGCTGGCCAGCACGGGCAACGGTTTTGCCTGGCGGCGCATGGCACCGGCAGCATGGCTTGCTGGCGCTTCGCTGTTTTTCTATGGCTGGTGGGATGCGCGATACCTGCCGCTGCTGATGGCCTCGATCACCATCAATTACCTGGGCGGGCGCCTGATTGTCGCTGCCGCAGGGGAGGTGCGCCGCCGCTGGCTGCTGGCCGCGCTGATACTGAACCTGGCACTGCTGGCTTACTACAAATACGCCAACTTCTTTGTCGACAGCGTCAACGCTGCAGCTGCCATGGCCGGTGCGGAACAGCCGTGGCAGCCACTGTCCATCGTGCTGCCGATCGGCATTTCATTTTTTACCTTTACCCAGATTGCCTTCCTGATCGATTGCTACCGTGGCGAGGTGCGCGAATACCGTTTTATTCACTACGTACAGTTTGTCAGTTACTTTCCGCACCTGATAGCCGGGCCTGTGCTGCATCACCGCGAAATGATGCCGCAGTTTGCCGATCCCGCCAATTACCGGGCGCAAGCGTCCAATTTTGCCATCGGCCTGTCGATCTTCGTGGTGGGGCTGGCCAAGAAAGTTTTGATTGCCGACAATCTGTCACCGCTGGCCAGCCCTGTGTTTGCCGCTGGCGCCGAGCCGGCGCTGATCGAAGCGTGGATCGGCGTGCTGGCCTATACCTTTCAGCTGTATTTTGATTTTTCCGGCTATTCCGATATGGCCATCGGCCTGTCGCGCCTGTTTGGCGTCAGACTGCCGCTCAATTTCAACTCCCCCTACAAGGCTGACAATATCGCGCAGTTCTGGCGCCACTGGCATATGACGCTGTCGCGTCTGCTGCGCGACTACCTGTATATCGCGCTGGGCGGCAGCCGCCATGGCCAGCTCAAACGCTACCGCAACCTGCTGCTGACCATGCTGCTGGGCGGGCTGTGGCATGGCGCCGGCTGGACCTTCGTGATCTGGGGCGCGCTGCATGGCCTGTACCTGGTGCTGCAACTGGGCTGGCAACGCCTGTTCGGCGAGGCGCGTTCGCGCTGGTGGCCGGGCATGCTGACGTTCTTTGCCGTCATGCTCGGCTGGATATTTTTCCGTGCACCCGATGTCGCCACTGCGCTGGACATTGCGGGTGCGCTGTTTGGCGCCAACGGCGTGAATCTGCCGCGCGGGACGGCAAGCCTGGCGCCAGTCTTGAACGCAATGGGCTGGCAGCCGGCATTTGACGGTATCCGCTGGATACAGCTGGCAGGCCCCGGCCTGCCGGTGCTGCTGCTGGCCATGCTGATCGCGTTCCGGGCGCCCAATACGCAGGAAATTTTCTGTCACTACGCGCCTTGCATAGAAACGATCGTGCACCGTGGCCTGTGGATCTGGCGGCCGACCCGTCGCACCAGCCTGGCCTTTGCCACGCTGTTCGTGCTGTGCATCTTCGGCATGAACCGCGTGACTGAATTTCTCTATTTTCAATTTTGATCATGGACGCTGTCGATCATTCCCAGCAGCAGGCAGCCAGCTATATGCTGCTGTTTGGCGCCGTTGCCGCTAGCGCCCTGGCGATGGTTGCTGCGCTCAATTACCTGGTCGACCCCTACTTGCTGCACCAGTGGGACAGCCCCTTGCTGCAGCGCCTGCGCCCTACGCATGAAAAGCTCAGCGTCTGGGGCAAGACCTATGCCGTGGCGCGCTACCGGCCGGCGGTCGTGTATATCGGCAATTCGCGTACTGAAATGGGCTTGCCGGCCACGGCCAGCGAGGTGTTTGCCAGTACCAGCGTCTTCAACAGCGCCGTGTCGGGTGCGTCGATCGGGGACGCGATCAAGCTGGCGCGCCATGCCGCCAGGGTCAGCCGTGTCGAGACCATGGTGTGGGGCATCGATGCACCGTCATTTTCCATGGAGCAGGGATCGGCCGGTATCGAACCGGGTTTGCTGGAGGGAGGGAAGGCCTTCTTTGCACAGCGCGCCTTGCTCAATATCAAGCGCGGCCTGACCGTGGACATGACGCGCGACACTTTGCGTCTGCTGCATGGCAGCTATGGCCAGGTTTGCCGCTCCAGCCTGGCACTACATGGCCAGCGCGACCAGCGCTGTGTCAGCGACCGTATTCACGGCTGGGGCGGCACGGCCAAGGCCATGATCCCGCGCCTGCAGGAGTTTGGCGCCGGCGCCGGCCCCACGCCGCAGGCCCTGGCGGCGTTCGACGCGACTGTTGCCCAGCTGTGCCGTGGCGGCACGCGGCTGCGTCTGTATATCAATCCGACGCACGCCATGACCATGGATGTGCTGTACTGGCGCGGACGCTGGCCCGACATGGAACGCTGGCAGAGCGATCTGGCGCAGTTGGGCGAGCGCTACCGCCAGCAGGGCTGCGACGTGCGCGTGCATGATTTTTCAGGCTATAACAGTATTACCAGCGAGGCCATTCCGCAGTTCAGCGGGGCGCGCGAAATGCAGTACTACTGGGAAGCATCGCACTATCGCGATAACGTGGGCCGCATGATACTGGCGCGCCTGTTTGGCGGCGAAATGGTGGTGCCAGCTGATTTCGGCGTCGAGCTCGCGCCGCACAGCCTGCCTTCGCACCTGCAGGCGCTGCGCAGCGCGCGCGAACGCCGGCACGCCAGCCATCCCGAAGAAAGCGCTTTTGTCCGGCATGTGCTGAGCTTGCCTCGGCAGGCGCCATAGTCGCGCGCTGCCAGTTACGCTATGATGGCATTTTGGCCAGCCCGGCCCGTTGACAGGATGCCCCATGAAAATTGCCTTTTTTGGCAGCCAGCCTTACGACCGCCGCTTCTTTGACGAAGCGTTGCCGCAGCAGACTGATGCGGCCGGTATCGAACTGGTCTACCACAATGCCTTGCTGCAGGCCGACACGGCCATTCTTGCGCAAGGCGCCGAAGCGGTATGCGTGTTTGTCAACGATGTGCTTGATGCCGGCGTGCTCGACGTCTTGCACCAGGTCGGAGTGCGCGCAATTTTGCTGCGCTGCGCCGGCTATAACAACCTGGACCTGGATGCAGCGAAACGCCTGGGCTTTTTTGTTGCCCGTGTGCCTGCCTATTCGCCCGAAGCGGTGGCCGAGCATGCGCTGGCCATGGTGCAGACGCTGAACCGGCACACGCACCGTGCTTATGCGCGCGTGCGCGAAGGCAATTTTGCGCTCGATGGCCTGCTCGGCTTTACCCTGCATGGCAAGACCGTGGGCATAGTCGGTACCGGCAAGATCGGCCTGGCGACAGCGCGCATCTTCAAGGGCTTCGGCTGCACTGTGCTGGGCCACGATCCTTATCCGTCGCCGGCGTTTGCAGCAATCGGCGAGCTGGTCGATTTGCCGCAGCTGCTGGCGCAGTCCGATATCGTCTCGCTGCATTGCCCCTTGCTTGACAGTACGCGCCATATGATCAGTGCCGCATCGCTGCCGCTGATGAAGCGCGGCGCCATGCTGGTCAACACCTCGCGCGGCGCGCTGATCGATACCGGCGCCGTGATCGAGGCGCTCAAGTCGCGCCAGCTCGGTGCGCTGGCCATTGACGTCTATGAGCAGGAAAGCAGCCTGTTTTTTCACGATCATTCGTCCGATATTATCGACGACGACGTGTTCCAGCGCCTGACAACGTTCCCGAACGTCCTCATTACCGGCCACCAGGGTTTCTTTACCATCGAGGCGCTGCGGGAAATTGCCGCCATTACTTACCGCAATCTCGCCTGCTATCGCCAGGGCGCGGCGTGCGAAAACAGCGTACTGGCAAGCTGACTGCACGCTGGCCATCATGAAAAATACCGAAGGAGACCGCCATGACCGTGCAATACCTCAATGACCTGGTGCCAGGCCAGTTGTTTGGCGGCGCGGCGCGTATCCGTATCGAGCCGCAGCGCGTAGCCGATTTTGCTGCAGAATTCGATCCGCAGCCGTTTCATCTCGATGCCGAGGCAGCAAAAGACACGCTGTTTCGCGGCCTGGCCGCCAGCGGCTGGCAGACGGCGGCCGTGTCCATGCGCCTGCTGGTCGACAGCGACTTCCGGCCTGCTGGCGGCATCGTCGGTGCCGGTTTCGAGGAGCTGCGCTGGCCGCTGCCGGTTCGCCCTGGCGATGTGCTGCGGGTGGAAAGCGAAGTGCTGGACGTGCGGACATCGGCATCGCGTCCGCAGCAGGGCATGGTCAAGCTGCGTACCAGCACCTACAACCAGGACGATCAGCTGGTGCAGCTGTCGGTAGGCAATCTGGTCGTGCAGCGCAGGCCGGCATGAGTGCCACCCTTGTCCATCGTGGTGTGGCTATCGTCAGCCTGGCGCCGCACCAGGAAGTGCGCGACCATTGCCGGCCCGGCCAGAGCGCCATCTGCGAACGGGCCGATGGCTGGTGGCTGTATTTTGTTGACGAAGACGGCGCCGTCGATGGCTATGACAGCCCGTTTGCCAGCTACACCGAAGCGCTGTGGGCGGCAAAGGCTGCTGCGGAGTTCAGTGCCGAATAGCGGCGCCGGTGTTCGCCAGTCTCCTTGACCATCAGCGCGCAGCCTTTTTCGCATGGCAGCATCGATTGCTGCAGTTGCGGAAATTCAGCCTGCCATCGCTCCAGCACCGCCTGCTCGCCAGCGCGCGCGGCATCATCCAGATATACGCAGGCGCCACCGGACAGCATCGGAAACAGCAGTGGCCCGGCCGGATAGCGCGCCAGGCTGCGCGTGGCCTGCGGCGGACCATCTATCACCAGCAGCTCGATGGCCAGGCCGGCCGGCAGTTGGGCCAGGTCGTACCATGGCCAGCTTTCGCCGCCCAGCAGATGGGGCCGCAGCGGCGCGTCGATCACCTGCGCCCAGCCGGACAGGCCATGGCGCGCCAGTTCGCGCCGCGTCTGCGTCGCGTAATAAGCGTCATGTTCCAGGCTGAGCAGCTGGCCATGGCCCTGCTGCTGCAGTGCGCGCGCCAGCACCACGGTCGAGGCGCCGCTGCTGCATTCGAGCACCACGCACGGTGCGCTGGCCTGCACCTGGCGCACCAGGGCCAGCAGGAAATCGGGCGAAGCGGCCCAGCCGCGCGTGGAGGGCAGGCTGCGCGCCAGCTGCAGTTCCTGCTGCAGGCAGGCCAGTGCTTCAAGCTGGCGGTACAGCTGGCCTGGCGCGCTGGCAGCCTGGTCCTGCAGTGCGGCCAGCTGCAGATGCATGCGGCGCAGCTTGCCCATCAGCCACAGCAGCCACAACGCCAGCAACAGGCACAACACCGGCAGAATCAGCAGCAATATCGTCAACAGGGCGGCAGGCATGGCGCACCTTTCAGGATGGAGGGGAAACCTTGCTTTGCACATGGCGAAACTTGCCCGATGCCTCGCTGGCGATCTCGTCCACCAGCTCGATATCGATCACCACTTTGCTGCCCAGGCGCGCCTGGAAGCCCTCGATGATGGCGGCGCGGGCATGCGCTTCCAGTACACCGTCGCAGACCAGCAGCAAGCGCGTGTGCAGCAGGCTTTCCTGGATGATCTTGAAGCTGCGCACGCCGGGCAGCTCGCGCACGATATAGATCAGCGCCAGACCATGCATGACGGTGCCGTCCACGGCAGTGACAAAATCGGTGCTGCGGCCCTCGATACGCTCGAGCAGCGGCAGGCCGCGCCCGCATGGGCAGGGTGCTGCGCTCAGTGCACCGATGTCGCCGGTGGCATAGCGGATAAACGGAAAATCGCGCGTGGCCAGGTGCGTTACCACGATTTCACCGGTATGGCCTGGCGGCAGCAGTTGGCCTTGCGCGTCGACAATTTCCACGATCAGGTCTTCGGCCGTCACGTGCATGCCGCCTTCCGGGCATTCATGGGCGATAAAGCCGGCGTCACGCCCGCCATAGCCATTGGCCACCGGACAGCCAAAACTGGCGGCAATCTGCGCGCGCTGTTCGTCGTAGAGCCGCTCGGAGGTGACAAACGCCACCTTGATGCCCAGGCCATCGAGCGCCAGGCCGGCTGCTCCGGCGTGGCTGGCAAGGCGGCACAGCGCTGACGGATAGCCAAACAGCATGCGCGGACGGTGCCGCCGCAACTGCGCAATAAAGCCCTCGATGCGGTCAGGTGACAGGGAAAACGCCGGCAGCAACACCGAGCGCAGCAGGCGGTCGCGCCAGCGGCGCAGCCGGTCCTGCGCCGTCAGCTCGATCGGCGAACCCCACAGCACTGCTTCGCGGTCGCCGATATCGACGCCCCACCAGCGCGTGGCGCGCCATTTGGCGGCAACATCATGGCTGATGCGGCGCCGGCCCAGCATGAATTGCAGCGGCTCGCCGCCAGACCCACCGGTGGCAAACGGGCGCAGTCCGACGGCCTTTTCCGACACAAAGCTGGCCCTTGCGCGCGCGATATCGGCCTTGCGCAGCAGTGGCAGGCGCGCCAAGTCGCCACTGTGCTGAAAGCTGGCCGGCGCCAGCGCCAGACGCGTGAACAGCGCTCGGTAGTGGGGTACATGGCAGCTGGCATGGCGCAGCAGCGCGCGCAGGCGCTGCATCTGCCAGCGCTGCAACTGTTGTTCGTTCCACCATTGGCTACGTTCCATCCGTGCCAGCAGGCGCACGCTGTCGTGCCGTTTCAGCCGCTCGTGCAGTGGAAACAGCCAGCGCGCCACCAGGCGCGTATAGCCGCTGGACGGACCAGTGCGCAGCAGGCGCCGGTAATGGCGCAGCAGCAGCGGCGCCACATGCTGCCAGTCGAACCGCGCCGCCAGCAGCAGGCCCTGTTGTACCAAGGCCTGTGCCCGTGCGGGCTGGCGCAGCAGGCACAGCATGGCTTGCGCCATTGCATCGGCGTCGCCAGGCGCCACCAGCAGCGCCGTCACGCCATGCTGGACCAGCGCACTGATGCCGCCGACATTGGTGCTGACCACCGGCACGCCACTGGCCAGCGCTTCCAGCACCGAAACAGGCTGGTTGTCCGCCAGGCTGGGATTGAGCACGATATCGCAGGCCTGGTACAGCGCCGGCATGCCAGCATTGTCGACATGACCGGCCAGTTGCACGGCGTCGCCCACGCCCAGTTCCTGCGCCAGTTGCAGCAGAGCGCGGCGCTCGGGTCCCGTTCCGGCCAGCACCAGCCGCGCCGCCGGCACACTGGCGCGCAGCAGGGCAAAGGCGCGCACGGCGCTGGCGTTGTCATAGACCGGCTGCAGATGGCGCGCCACCAGTATGACCGGCGCGTGATTGGCGCCAGGGCGCGGGCAGGCTATTGTCGCAGGGAAAAAGCGCTGCAGATCGACCACATTGGGTACGATGTGGGCCGTATGGCCGTAGCGTGTAAACAGCTCAGCGAGGAAAATTGACGGGACGGCAATGGCGCTGGCGCGGCGCAGGCTCCAGCCCAGCAGGCGCGCGCTGCGTGCAAAAAAATCAGCTGCTTCGCCGCCCCGGTAGTTGAGCAGTGCCGGTTTGCCGGCCAACGACGCTGTCCACAGCGCTGGCGCAGCCTGCAAATGCCAGGACCAGCCCGAGTTGGCCATCACGTGAAACAGGTCCACGGTGCGCGCCGCGCGCCGCAGGCGCCACAGATAGACGGGCAGGCGCAGCACGGCGCGCAGATAGCGCACCCGTCCGGCCCATGCCAGCCAGCCGGGCAGCTGGCAGCCATGCAGCGAGAGCACCTGCACACTGGCGCCTTCGGCACGCAGCAGCGCGGCCAGTTGCGCGCACTGGTTGGCCATGCCGCCAGCGGGCGGCGCCAGCGGCCCGATCAGCGCGATACGCACGCCGGACAGCCTCATGGCTGCACACCCGGTGCCCGGGCCAGTATGCCAGCGCAGTCCTTGTTGGCAACTGCACCATATACCTGGGCATAGCGCGCCACGCTGTGTGTCCATAAGCGCTGTTGCAGCACCCAGCTGCGCGCCTGTGTGCGCAGGGCAGGCCAGCGTTCAGGTGCAGCCAGCAGCGACAGCAGCGCCGAGACCAGGGCATCGGCGCTGCCAGCCTCAAACAGCATGCCGGTCTGGCCATGTGCAATCAGTTCGCGGTGGCCGCCGACATCGGAAGCGAGTACCAGCCGGCCCTGCGCCATCGCCTCGAGCGGTTTTAGCGGCGTGACCAGTTCGGTCAGGCGCATCGGCAGGCGCGGATACACCAGCACATCGATGCGCTGGTACAGCAGCCCCACCTGCTCATGCGGCACGCGCCCCAGGAACGCTACCTGCCCGGCAATGCCCAGCTGCGCTGCCAGCGTTTTCAGGGCCTCTTCCTGCGGCCCGCCGCCGGCCAGCAGCAAACGCAGCTCCGGCTGCACTGCCAGCAGGCGCGGCATGGCTTGCAGCAGCAGCGCCAGGCCTTCATACGCATAGTAGGAGCCGATAAAGCCGATGGTGGGGTGTGCTGCTGGTGGAGCGGCCACATCAGGCTGCGCCGCCACCAGTACCTGATCGACCGCATTGGGAATGACCGTCAGGCGCGCGTCTGGCACGCCACGCGCCAGCAACTCAGCGCGCAAGCCGTCGCAAATGGTGGTGACCGCATCGGCCCGGCGCAGCGCCCAGCTTTCCAGCGTACGCGTCAGGCGGTAGCGCAAGCCACCCTGGCGCGCGCTGCCATGGTCGGCCGCCGCGTCTTCCCATAGCGCGCGCACTTCATAGACAAAGGGAATGCCAAGCTTGCGGCCCACGTGCAGCGCGGCAATGGCATTGAGCACCGGCGAGTGTGCGTGCAGCACGTCGGGCCGCCAGTCGCGCGCCAGCGGCAGCAGGCGCTGCGCCAGGCTGGTGATAACCGCAACATGGCGCAGCAGCGGCAGGCGCGCCCACCATTGCTGCGCTTGAGCGGTACGGTAAAACTGCCAGCCGTCACAGTCTTCCGGCAAGCTGGCGTCGGCGGGCAGCGCATGGTGATGGGTTCCCTGGAATGTTCCTGGGCTTGTGCCCTGTTTTGAACTGCTCAGCTGCAAGGTTTGCCAGCCCAGTGCGCGCTGCTGGGCCAGAATGGCGGCGCTGCGAAACGCATAGCCGCTATGGAGCGGCAATGTATGGTCGAAGATATGCAGGATGCGCATGGCTTATCCGATCACGGTGGCCGGCATCGGCGTCTGTATGGTGGCCACTGGCGGCGTGGCTTGCACCGGCAGCACCTGGCGCAGGAAGGACTCGAACATCAGCAGCGTCCAGAGCGGTGCGCTGTAGTCGCGCTGGCCGCCGCCATGATGATCAATCAGCTGCGCCACGTAAGCCATATCGAACAGGCCGCATTGTGCCAGCGCCGGCCCGAGCAGGCGCTGTTGCAGGCGACTGCGCAGCGGCCCACGCAGCCAGGCGGCCAGCGGTACGGCAAAACCCATCTTGCGCCGGGACAGCAGCTCGCCGGGCAGCAATGGGCGCAGCGCCTGCTTGAACAGGTATTTGCCGACACCGCGGCGCAGCTTGAATTGTGCCGGCAGGCCGGACATCCATTCCACCAGTTCATGGTCGAGCAGCGGCGAGCGCACTTCGAGTCCATGAGCCATGCTGGCGCGGTCCACTTTGGTCAAAATATCGCCGGGCAGATAAGTTTTCAGGTCCAGGTACTGTATCTGCGACAGGCTGTCTTGAGCCGGGCTGGCACGCGCATGGCGGCGCAGTACCTCGACGGCCCGGTAACCTTGCAGGCTGCGCTGCATGGCCGGACTGAACAGGCGTGCGCGCATGGCATCGGGCACGATGGACACGCCATGAAAATAGGCATCGGTGCTGTCGCGCGCCAGCCCTTCAAAGGTCGAGCGTGCACGCAGCAAGCGCGGCGCCCAGTCCGCTTTTGGATAAAGCCGGCCCAGCGTGCCAAACAGGGACTGGCGCAGGCCAGCCGGCAGCAGCGCGCGCACCTTTTCTTCACGCGCATGTAGCTTGTAGCGCCGGTAGCCGGCCAGGCTTTCATCGCCGCCATCGCCCGACAGGGCGACCGTCACGCGCTGGCGGGCCAGCTGGCAGACGCGGTAGGTGGGCAGGGCAGAACTGTCGGCAAACGGCTCGTCGTAGAGCATAGCGAGCTGGTCGATCAGCTCGAAGTCGTCGTGGCCGGCCTGCTGCACATGGTGAACGGTGCCGTAGCGGCGTGCCACCATGGCGGCAAACGGCGCTTCATCATAAGCCGGGTCGGCAAAACTGATCGAGCAGGTATTGACGGGGGTGTCGCCCAGGCCTGCCATCAGCGCCACCACAGCGCTGGAATCGACCCCGCCCGACAGGAAGGCGCCCAGCGGCACTTCGGCCACCATGCGCAGGCGCACTGCCTCGCGCAGGCGCGCCAGCAGTTCGTCGGCTGCCTGCGCTGGCCTGGCCGGCGCGTGCGGCGCAAACGGAATATCCCAGTACTGGCGCGGTTCTGGCAACGGCTGCCCGGCGCGCACGCACAAGGTATGCCCGGGTGGCAGTTTGCTGGCATGGCGCACGATGCTGCGTGGCTCAGGCACGTAACCGTAAGCAAAGTATTCTTCGACCGCCAGCGGATCGAGTTCGCGTGGCATTGCCGGGTGGGCCAGCAGCGCTTTGAGTTCGGAGCCGAACAGCAATGTGCCGTCGCTGGCCTGGCCATAATAGAGTGGCTTGACGCCCAGGCGGTCGCGCGCCAGGAACAGCAGATGGCGGCGCCGGTCCCAGATGGCAAAGGCAAACATGCCGCGCAGGCGCTGCACGCACTGTTCCCCCCATTGCTCCCATGCATGAACGATCACTTCGGTATCGCTCTGGGTGCGGAACTGATGGCCGAACTGGTGTAATTCGGCCATCAGTGCGCGGTAATTGTAGATTTCGCCATTGAAGACGATCACCACGCTGCGGTCGCTGTTGTACAGGGGCTGCTGGCCGCTGGCCAGGTCGATCACCGACAGTCGCCGGTGGCCCAGCCCGACGCCCGGCTCGCGGTGCAGGCCGTCTTCATCAGGCCCGCGATGGCGCAGGCTCTGGTTCAGGCGCGCGAGCAGCCTTGCATCGATATCGCGCTGGCCCTGCAGATCAAAAATGCCGACTATGCCGCACATGGTGGCCTTTCAAAAGGTGGAAATCGTCAGCCGAGCGTTGCTTCCGGCTGCTGTCTGCCCGGTTGCACTGCCATCTGATCGTAAAGCGCCAGATAGGCGCCTGCCATGGCCTGCAGGCTGTGCCGTGCCAGCACCTGGCGCCGACCGCGCTCGCCATGCAGCATGCCCAGTTCCGGCGCGCGCACGTAATCGGACAGCGCCGCAGCCAGCAGGGCAGGTGCGCGCGGCGGCACCAGCGCGCCGTTCCAGCCCGCTTGTACCAGCTCTGCATTGCCGCCCACGCGCGTGGCAACGACCGGCAGGCCGCTGGCCATCGCTTCAAGGATGGTGTTGGAGCTGCCTTCAGCCAGTGAAGGCAGTACGAAAACGTCCATGGCGCGCATTAACTGGGGCACGTCGTCGCGTGCCCCAGGCAGCCAGGCCAGGTGCGCCACGCCGGCTGATTGCAGCATGGTGTGGCATTGCTGGCGGGCAGGACCGTCGCCGACCAGCACCAGGCGTAGCGGCACCTTGCCCGCATATTGCTTGAGCAGCATTAAAAAGGACTGCACCAGTGTCGGAAAGTCTTTCACCTGCACCATGCGGCCCACGCTGCCAATCACGCAGGCGCCAGGGCATATAAAACCAGGCGGACCGACGGCCAGCCGTGCCGCTGCGCGCTGGCGCGGATAAAAGCGCGCGCTGTCAACGCCATTGCCGATATAGCTAACACGCGCAGGCGCCGCGCCGATGGCGTCGACCAGCCAGCGCGCGAGATCGTCGCTGACGGCAATAAAATGCCTTACCAGCGGGCGCATCAGCTTGCGCAGCCAGCGGTATTTTCGGCTGGTGCCGTGCAGGTCGGTGATGTCGCGGCCATGTTCGCCATGGACGCGCAGCCGCACGCCGGCAAGCGCGGCAAACAGTTGCGCTTCGATACAGGCCAGATTGCGCGTATGGACGATGTCGGGGCGCAAGCGGCGCAGCGTGCGGTACAGGCGCAGATAGTGACACGGGTCCTTGCCTTCGCGCTTGCCCAGGCTGATCACCTCGACACCTGGCGCCGCCAGCCGCCGCGCAAAGTCGCTGGCGTTGCTCAGGCAGACAATGGCGTGGCGGTAGCGTTGCGGCGGTAGATGGTTGAGCAAATTGACCAGGCCGTTTTCCAGGCCGCCCATGTCGAACTGGTGGATCACATGCACGATCAACGGCGCCTGGATGGGGGGCGCAGATAGTGAATCAGCCATGCGGCGCCTCCGTGCTGGCTTGGTCCAGCGCTGCCACGATAGCCGGCAGCGCTGCGGCCAGGTAGGCTTGCAGCAGCGCAGCTGGCGGCGCGCCCAGTTCGTCATACGACGCGGAGACTATGATGGCAGCACCGTCCTGGCGGCCCTGCAGCAGCTTGCCGCGCGCCAGCAGCAGCTTGATCAGCGCCCCATTGACGGTGTCCACGCCGCCTTGCCGGTAAAGGCGCCAGACCAGCCGCCGCTGTCCGCCTTGCGCCAGCACGCTTTCGCGCACTTGCAGCACGCCGGACGGCAAGGCTGCGCTACGCGTGCGTTCGGCCAGCAGCATGGCGTGCCCACCGTTGGGCTGGTCGAGACGGGCCAGCAGCTCGGATGAGGGCGTCTGGCGCGCATACCATGCGAGCTGCAGTTGCACGCTGGCCTGGCCTTGCATTTCGCTGGCGAACAACTGCAGCGGCGTACCGGCCATTGGCGCTTGCCAGCTGCCTGCTATCGGTGCGCTGCGCTGCCAGCCCGGCACCGGTGCAATGTAGAGCGGGTGCTGCTGCAATGCATGTTGATGCAATGTAGGCGCCTGGCGCTCCAGCGCCCATGCCAGCGCTGGCCACGCGGCGCATAGCGGCAGGCATGCCAGCAATGCCAGCTTCGCGCGGCGCGCGCCATCAGCACGCAGTTGCCCGGTGATCAGCGGTAGCGCATAGGGTAAGGGAGGCAAGGCAGGTTCACGCCAGCGGCGGCTGATGGCATACAGCAGCAATGCAAGCAGCCCGAAAAACAGCCAGCCATAAATCAGATGATCGACGCCAACGGCCAAGCGCATGCCGCTGGTGTGGCCCAGCATGACGATCAGATAGGCGCGCACACCGTTGGCCAGGATAGGCAGCAGCAAGGCAATAGTCACCACAGCCAGGCGCCTGGCAGGGTGGCGGAAATGCAGATAGGCAAACAGCGCGCCTAGGGCCAGCGAGGCAATCAGGTAGCGCAAGCCGCTGCACGCCTCGACAACGGACCAGTTCCCGGTCGGCAAAGAAAAGTAGCTGCCTTCACGAAAGACCGGCACGCCCGACCATTGCAGCGCCGTCACGGTAAAGCTGGCCGTAAAGTCGATCAGCGGCGCCAGCAGCACTTCGCCAAATGGCACGCACAAAAACAGATAGGCCAGCGGAAAGCCCAGCAGCGCCAGACCCTGCCAGCCCAGCATGGCCAGCGCGCAGACTGGCAGCAGGGCGATTGCGGCAAACTGCTGCATGACCTGCACGTGGGCCAGTTCGGCCAGCAGCCAGGCCATGCCCAGCAGCACAAATAGCAGCATGGCTGCCAGCAAGCCTGCCAGAGCAGGCCGTAGTGACTGGTCAGCGAGCTGCTGCAGGCGTGTGCGCTGGCGCCAGGCCAGCCACACGCTGATGGGGGCAATCAGAAAACCGTGGGCAAAGGTGGGCGAGCGCCACCACACCTGCAGCATGGAATAAAAAGTGGCGTGATACAGCGCGATAACAAGGGCAAAGGCCAGTAGCAGCGCTGCCAGATTTGCTGACAACGGCGCCGCGTGAGCGTCAGCATGGCGCGCCAGTACCGCTTGCGGTTCGCGCTTCATGCTTGCGGCTCCGCCAGTGCGGCCTCGAACCGGCTTTGCCCG
>Ga0308158_10001670_pt1 | contig 22892 bp, 21 predicted proteins | sample PhyBR2_FD_201038 | JGI IMG/M metagenome (GOLD analysis project Ga0308158, IMG submission 201038) | Phyllosphere microbial communities from UC Gill Tract Community Farm, Albany, California, United States - DLSLB.R2 | ecosystem: Host-associated > Plants > Phyllosphere > Unclassified | place: USA...
TAATTAAGAAGCTACCAATTGCGCGCAATATTATCACAAAAATAAAATCAGTACATTTGGCCGAGCATGTGGCTTTAAGGAAGGGTGGAATTCCGTACCTCGATCTTGAACCTATTGCGACTAGTACACTGCAACATGAGCTTTTACATATCAGAGGTGTTCTTTCTCATGCTGCTGTTATGTGGGAAATGGATATTGATTTAAATAGCTTTGATAAGGCTACTGCTCAGTTAAGAAAAACACGTCAAATATCCTCCAGTCAAAAAAGAGACCGACTGCCTTCGAGAGATGAATTGATTGCATTGACGAAGTATTTTGCAGAACGATGGAAGCTAAATCGTTATGGCTCTAAATACCCAATGCATTTGATTATGTGGTTTGCAATTTTCTCATGCAGACGTGAAGCTGAATTAACACGATTGTATCTTCGAGATTATGACCCACATCATTCAACGTGGAAAGTGCATGATTTAAAGAATCCTAATGGTTCTAAAGGTAATCATAAGTCATTTGATGTACTTGATCCTTGTAAGGAGCTGATCAAAAGACTGAAACATTCAGAAGTTCGAGAACGGATGCTAAAGCTTGGACATAATGAAAATTTGTTATTGCCTTTGAATCCCAAAAGTTTGGGTAAAGAGTTTAGAGAAGCTTGTAAAATTTTGGGGATTGAAGATTTACGATTTCATGACTTGAGACATGAAGGCTGTACTCGATTAGCTGAACAGAGTTTTACTATTCCTGAAATTCAGAAAGTAAGTTTGCACGATTCTTGGGGGAGTTTACAGCGTTATGTATCAGTGAAAGCGAGAAGAAATATATTACAGTTGGAGGAGGTGCTACGCCTCATCGATGAAACGTAGCAAAATCTTTGGATGCCTCTGAATATTGCTTATCCAAGACAGCAGCAAGATCCTTAATGTGTACCAAAAATGGAGCACGTTTACTTTTATCTATTTTGAATACTGAGAAAGGGAATTGTTGATTATTCGCTTTTCTCAGTGCTTCGGCTTTGCTGAGGTGGGGATAATAGTCAGAAACTACTGTCATTAGTTCAACGGTCATAGAACGATACTTTATAAAAAGTAGTTCGGTAGTATTAATTTGAAAGCAATTCATGAAGTGGGTATTCCATACATAAAACTTTTTTAATTTGAATGGGTCACCTTTGAAGTAAGGCTGACCATCCCTATGTCTTAATCTTATTTTTTTGATGTAGGTCTTTATGTAATACTAATAATTAGAAATAATATTTTACTAGAATTGTGGTATAACATATTGAAAACTATTATTTAGATTCAAAAATGAAAAATTGCACACTTCTTGATTTTGAGCAATTGCAGGATGAAATTCTGAATTGCTTTTTGGATCATGCTGGACGTTTTTTAAGAGAACATAAAATAATAAGCGATCCTGACCCAAAGACTGAGTTTGAAGCGTCAGAACGCGAAATTTTGGTTGAACTGATGGTAGAGCATAGCCAAATGCGGTTCTTTGGTGAAACGTATTCGGTACAGGACTTGCTGAATTTGCTTGGTCAAATTAATACGGTAATAGAGGGGATTCGTGATTATAGACAGCAGCAGATTAATGAGAAATATTCCGAAATATTAAATAAATATATTGAGTTGGTTGTTGATGAAGGCGGGAGAGTCTACACCTATAACCCGAGTTTGAAGCGTAGAATCAATGGAATTTTGAATATAAGAAAACGATATGCGCCGCTGTTGCATAAAAAGCTTGAAATATTCTATTCAGAATTAACTGGTTATGCTCAAAAAAATGGCAGATTTAAAAATGCTTCGCAGGCAGTACAACTGATTTTACCCACGCTGCAAATCAAGTTTAGAGAGTTTGATTTGCAATGGGTTCAAAGCAGATTAGAGACAAATAAACAGAAAATTTTAGATTTAACAGAAGCCAGAAAAAATAACGAGAATAAAGAAACCTGTGAAGATGATGATTTTGGTGTGTCATTTAAAATTCAGGATAGAACCTATCTAAACCAGATCAGGGAATTACAGAATGAAAATAAAAAATGGGAACAGTTTCTACAGCATCCAGAGCGGTATTTTCCACAGCAAAAGCAACTCCCATTTAATACAGCATATTGCGATGAAGTGCTGGTCAATCACTTAAGGCGTCGTCCTGATTTATTGAAAGAGATTATCCAAGTTCAATTATGAATATCATTGAGGTGATGAGGGGGGCTCGTTCTTGGGCAGCAAGTGGATGAGGTGTGCTCGTTCTTAGGCAGCAAGTGGATGAGGTGTGCTATTGCTGCTTGCTCCTAGAAATGAGTAACTGTTAGCTCAGGTTTGAGCTGGTACAACTTCATCGTCATTTTGTACGGTACTGCCATATTGATGATGCTGATCAAATCCTAAAGCATAATTGGTATTTGGTTGATTTTTGATTGTTAAAAATAGCTTTTGTTTTGCGCATTCATTTCTCAATTGAGTTTCAATTTCGCTAAGTGCTTCGGGTGCAAGAGTTTGGTTAATGCTTTGTTGATCTGCTTCGTTAATCTTGCCTAAAAAAGCTTTAATTTTCTCTAATTCAATGGTTTGATTTATAGCCAATTGAATGAGGTATTCCTCAAATTCTTTTGCAGATTTGCTCATGTTTTCGTGGATGATATTTTTTTGGTGCACGAGTTCTTTTTCGAGTTCTGTAATTTTTTCATCCTTAAATTTCAATTCTTGCTTTAAATTATAATCATGATTTAAATTTTGCTCTTTTTTGAGTCTTGATATTATTTTATCTTTTTCACTTAATTTAAAATTATGTGCATCAATTAAAAATTCTAAGCAATTATCTAGACTTTTAAATTTACAATTTTTTTTAATTTTCTCAAGTTGTTTTAATATATTTTCGTCCATTGTTATTTGTTTGGTGATACGGTTGGCTTTCTTTTTCTCAGAGTGGTATTTAAATAAAAGGAATTTCTTTTTTAAAATTGAAAAATGTTCATCATTAGTTTCAATAATAAAATTTGTTGTCTCACATATGAGGGGGTTTATAAATCTTTCGTTTGTGTGGGATGTCCTAGCCGGGTTTTGTAGAGAATCTGATATTAAATTCTCATGTGATCTAGGTTGGGGGTGATTTGTAGATATGTAAACAATCTTTTGGCCAGGTTCATCAAGCTTAGTTAATAGACTTTCCTTCATGTAGCTCTCTTGATCCAAGAAATCTTTTTTTAAGTCCGTGTCAGTCGATAACCATTTATCTAAGGTTAAATGTGGTCGTGCCATTTTACAATTCATAAATATTTACTTAACATTTATATATCAGTAATTAAATATTAAGTAAATATTAATTATGCATTAACTGTTAAAAAAACAAATTTCAATTATCATTTCATGCCTATTATTATTGCTGTAAAATACATATACCCAAAGGAGAACTTGGTGTGTGGGAATTTTTAGCATGATTATTCAGGATTCTGAACAGCGCTTTTTGGCGCTATTTATGGCTTTCTATCAAAGGGTGGAGGGGCAAATTTCAGCCTATGCTTTTTGGGCATTAATCACGTTTATCAGAAATTTTGGAGTCGGAAGTACATCATTGCCACTCGGTGAATTATCAAAAGTGATCGGCATACAGGTTAAAAAATTACGGGGTGTATTGAATGAGTTGGAACAACAGGGAATATTAAAAATAGATTTTCCTGAAACTGGAAAAAGGTCTAGAGTTCGTCATTTACAACTTAATCTTACTTATATAAGGCTTGATTCAGCCACGTCTATTGAATGGTTAGAAAATAGTAATAAGCGTATGGTTAGGCAGATCCCTTTATTAAAATTAATTCAGACTTTATTTATAAAGAGTGATGGCATAAGTATTAGCAATTCACCTAAAAAAATAGAGATCGACTGCTATCTTGATTATCGAAGTTATCTTGTTTTATTACGGTTGCTTTACGGTGCAGACTCGTTTGGGGTTGTTATAGGGTGTGGAATTGGTGAAATTGAGCGAGCCACGGGTTTAAGCAAACAATCTATTTATCGCGCTATACAGCAGCTTAAAAAAAACGGATTTATCCGCTGCCAAGCGGATGGCGCAATTCGAAATAGTTTTATTCAAACAGAGTCTCCAATATACGCTTTAAACCTTTCGCATAGGTTTTGGGGGGATGCTGCGATCTACGGCAAATTTTATATTTTGAAGTACCCCCAGCCGCATGTTTTTGAAGTTCAGAAAGTGGCCTCTATTTTTACTATGCTGAATCCAAAGAGCGACTTGTTGTCAAACACTAAAAGTGAAGATTCAGGTGTTGGCTTGAAGGTGTTGAATTGCAAAAACTATTATTTGTTACATGATCCTTTGTGCTGGATGAAACCGTTTATTCTTCGGTCTCGTGATGCTGTAGGTTATGCAAATTATGTTTTGTTACAACAGCAGGAAATAATGAAGTTATATGATCATTATGTCGAGCTAAAGCGGTTACATCCAGAGAACCCATTATCAGCGACGTTTTATTTAAAGCCGCATGAAAATATTTTGAAGGATGAGGCGGTTTTGGATCATTTAGCATCTATCCAGCATACTAAACTCAGCGGGATGAACAACCGCTTAGGTCTTTTTCAAAGCTTGCTTGAGCAGTGGTGCTGCCAAATATACTGTCAGAATAAATCGCTTTTTAAAATGCTGAAAGAAGCTAACCCAGTAGTAATCGATGATGAAAGCTTTGAGCGTTTAGGGTGCACAGACTTTCTCTATCCGTATTCATTGCAAGCCACTCAAATCAAAACAATCAAAGAGAATATGACGCTAAAAAATGAGTCTGATAAAATTGAATCAATGATCACCTTCAAGTTAAATGCTGAGCAGTCCAGAATTCATCAGTTTTTAATGGCCCTTATGGATCTGATTGCATATAACCAAATTTATTTTTTTCAGCAATGTATGCGGAAACATTCTGATATTGACCAAAAGCTCAGTGCAACTAAAAGTAGTTTGGGAAGGGCATTGGTAAATGCAACTGAAATAGTGACGCCTTTTAGGATTTTACCTCGGTCATTTATACAGAATACATACAGCTGTTGCTTTGTCCCTGATCAGCACGCGGAAGCTAACAGGTATGTCTTAAGTGAATTGGCGTTTCAAGAACCCTTTCAGGATGGAACTCGCTTTGATTTTCCTACACAGCAAATAACAGAAATTTCACCAACACTGGCAGAACTTAAAGATTACGGACTGCTGCATCATCACTGTTTGTCATTATTCGAATAGTTTTTTTGCGCTAAGTTTTTTTTGAAAAAACCATTTTTCTGACCTAACTATCGTAACGCTAAAATATATAAAAAGCCTAGCTTAGCCGAAGGTCTGGAAATTCTGCTGATAGGCTAGGCTATGGTTATTGCTTTTACGCTAAGACGGTTTTATATATTATTAATATATAGATTAATACTAATAATAGATTAATGACTGTAGCGTATAGAACTATAAATACTAGATATATCAATACAATCACTGTTACTCATACAGATAACAAGAACAGTTAGACATGTCATGCAGATATGAATATATACCCAATATGCATGATGATAGGGACCAATAGTCCATGTAGAATGAGAGCACTATTCGATAAATGCGGATAGTGGATGACTTGTTCTTACTCTAGATAAAAACACTATTTAAAAAAATAAGTCGATTGCTTAACTATGACGTGAATCATAGTTAAGGAAGTTCAACGTGTTCCCATTGGATTTAGATGATCAGGCAGGGGTGATGTATACCATTCATCGCTTTGTAGATGTATGTCTTAATTTTGATATTTCAGACGAAGCATTCATTTTCAACCTAGAACGCTTGTATTGCGCATTTGAAGCGTTTAAACAAGAAGGGCTTGAGTATGCAGCATCGCTTAGGGCGTTTATTGCAGTTACTGAATACGTCAATAGCCAACGTGGCATGCTTAGCTTTGCTGAATATCTGACAGGGCTTTCAATAGGGGAAATTAAGGCATTAAGACGAATACTGCATGCACATCGAGGGCTGATACGTGATGAGATCAAAAGCTTTGTGAGACGGAAAGAATTGAATCGAGTGGCATTACTTGAGGAGTTCGAAGGCGCAATTAAGGGGTATCATTCGGTTCTAGTGATCAGAGTGGATTTGAGCTATAGCAAGGACAGCATGAGTGAAATTACTGTAAATGACTTCTATCAGCATATCGGAAAACTACGTGATTTGATCACTGATAAAAATGGATATTTTGATGCACTTTTGACCTATGCGATCGCACTGGAGCAGGGTATAACCAAAGGCTTTCATGCTCATTTAACATTGGTGATTAATAGATCGAAGCATCAGAGTGATTATAAAATTGCTGAGGGAGTGATCGATAAGTGGAAGGAAATCACATTCGATAAGGGTTTTGGGCGGAACATCAACACGACAGCGAATAAAGACAACTACGAGAAGCAAGGTCGTTTAGGTATTGGAGATATTCGTCGAACGACACCCGAACAAGGCAACAATGCTTTGGGTGCAGTTGCTTATCTCAGTGACCCTGATAAATACGAGCAGACGTTATTGGTTAAACCACGAGGGCGTAAAACGTTTTATAAGGGGGATTATCAGCATCATGGTCGCCCAATACCTGATACAGAAGAAAATAGAAGAATCAAAGAATGGGATGCGCAGACCGCTTTAGCAAAGCTGGAAGAGGAGATTTGGTTTAAAAAATTATGAATATGCCAGTTCTATGAAATCAATCCATTCATAGGACAACACATGAGCCATTCAGAGTTAGAGTTTGTTACAGCACCCCGATTAGAACAAGACGTTTTAGAGCATTACCAAACGATTCGCTTTGCTCCAATTCCAGAAGGTACTGATTACGATGCTCATCAAAAAAATATAGATCAGGAGTTCAAGCGGAAACTGTCTGGTTATTTTTCAGCATGGCGCAGAATGATGGCCGTTGGCATTCATGAGCATTTGTCTTTTTCCTTTTGGGCAGACAAGTTCTTTCAGGCTTACTGCAGTGTATTACAGGAAGAGCAGATTCGGTTCTTTGAGGTCACGGCGCAAAGAAGCGCTGGTTTTTATATCGATAAGATCGTAAAGCGGCTGAGAGTGCTGTTTGAAAGCACCAGCTTAACTGAAGAAATGCATAAGCTGAATGAGTGCTACGAAAAGCGGATTGAAAAGTTGAGAGAATCCTACCGTAATACAAGCCAGATCTATCCTGATGCAGCGGATTTAAAACTGGAACTAAGTCTAAATGAGGGTGGAAATGAAATTATCGATTTGCGACAGTTAGAGCGATTTTTATCAAATTTCCAAAAAAGTCTAGCAGCTGAGTATTGGTATAGAACACAAGCCATTTACCGCTTTTATCAAATTGTACGGGATGATGTTCAGCAGCGGTATGTGATCCACTTTTATCTGAGCTTTAACCGATCACTCTATGCTGATCCATTATTTTATTGCAGTGTCATAGAGCGTTGCTGGGCCCAGGTCACGAATTATATGGGTACCTGCAGTTGCCTTAGTCTGACAGATCAAAATAGTGTGGTTGATGCTGAACAGATGTTTCGGATTGATCGAATTATTCAAGAAGACGTCCAATGTCCGCTGAGTGCATTAAATAGCATGCCAGAGAATCAAACAGGGCAGTTTGGGCTTCCGAATAGAATCTGCATTTACCCTAAAGGATTTAAATGGTTTGATGGAGCACCTGTACGGCGCTGAAAATTTATATGAGTGTCCTGCACTTGCTTGACGCTCTAGATTGCGCAGATTATCCTTCTCATCAATTCTGTTTGCAAACGTCGAGCACCCAGATTTCTAGCCGAGCGCATTTCCAATATTAAGGCCTCTAGCTCAGTATTGATTTTAGTATTTGGAGATTTTAATGGGCGTTTACTCTGACTACTTAATCCATCAATACCTTGATCAGAATATCGTTTCCACCACTTGCGTAATGTTGGTCTAGAAATGCCACATCTCCGACAGACTAGGCCAGCATCATTGGTCTCTTCAAATAATTTAACCCATACGAGTCTTTGTTGAATTTCTCTGTTCATAGACACCAATTATATTGAAATGATGTCTATGAATCACACATTTAATGACTAGATTTCATTGGAGATTTTGGATGAGTTCAATTGCCACCACCTCTAAGATAAGTAAGCTTACTTTGTACTAACTCAAACTAGGTACAGCTTAAATCCTTTTAATACAGTTCCAGAAAATAACTAAATAAAGCTTCATTACCCATAAGCTATCCATTGATAAAGAGATAGCTTGTAAATTTGAGATATATTTTCATATAGGATTTACTTTCTAGAAGCTATTCAGTATTCTTTTCACGTTTCATTTTGATCTGACTTGCTATGTTGGCTAATAAGTTTTTTAAGCTTATTCTCGTATCAGTCCTGTTTTTGTTTGCTATAACAACGACGGGGATTTATACGTGGGCGCCTGTAATAGCAAAAAATCTAGGTCATCATCATGAACTGAGTATTTCTGTAGAAACAGAAGATTCTAGCCAATGGTCATTAGTTCATCATGATGAAGTTCTGAATACAGCAGATCAAGATAAAAAAAATCATAACTGGACAAGTTATGATGAACCCGCATTTCATCATTCAGTAAAACCAATTCAAGCTGATGATCATTTCTCAATTGATCCAGTCTTTTTCCTTAGTTTTGCTTTACCTTTAATCCTCTTATTTTTAGGTTTATTTGAACGCCCAATTCGTTCTTTTAAGCTTAGGAAAAGGATTCCCTTTCTTTGTAATACCTACGCATTTACCAAAACTCTCATTGTTCTAAGGAATTGATTTAACTATACAAAAATATTTTTCATTTTTTGTATAGGTATAGTCATGTCTAAAAAAAGTCAGGTAATTTTCGCCTGTGGCTTAGTCATCATTGCTCCTCAGTTATTAGCAGGAACAAATTATGCACAGTTACAGCAGCAAGCTATTGCAAATGATTCAGTTCTAAAAAGTTTGCAGCAATCTCAGCAAGCTTATGATGTAAATCAAAAATATGCTGGTCGGATGAACAATCCAACTTTCAATGTCGAATTGGATAATTTGGGTAATTCTAAGCTGAAAGATTTGGATGGCCCAACTGCATTCATGGGTTTGTCCCAAGAAATTCCGTTGAATAATAAACTCGCTTTGCGTAAGCAATTGGCAGGTTTGCAAGGAAATAATAACCAATTTGAGATTACTCAACGACAAGCAGAGTTAAAAGCTGATTTTCGAATCTGTATGTCTAATTGGTATGCAGCTTCTCAGCGAGCAGAAATTTATGCTGCAGATAGCAAGCTGAGTGCAAGACAAGCAACAGTTCTAAATGAAAAGCTAAAGTATGGACGTGTGATTCCATCTGATGTTCAGCTTAATTCAGCTTTATCTGCTGAGTCCAAGTTACGTTATCAAAATGAGCTGAAAAAGGTTCAGTTTCAGAAAAATCTCTGTTCAAAATTTGCTTTTGATTTGCCAGCCAATGCTATAGATGTTCCTTTAACGATTAACTTCACTGACAAGGTTAGCTTATCTGAAAAGCAGGCTTTACTAAAAAAGCAGCAGGCAAAAACTCAATTTGAATTAGCAAGAAAAGAAGCGGTTCCTGATATCACGCTTGGCGTTGGTGTACGTAATTATCAAGAAACAGATGACAAAGTTTTTTTGGTTTCCACTTCTATTCCGCTTTCGATATTCAATCGCAACAGTGGAAATATTGCACTCGCTCAAGCACAGCAAACCAATGCTGAAACTCGTTCAGAATTAATCAATCGAAATTCAAAGATTGAATTGGATAACAAATCTATTGAGGTATCCAGTTTGATTGATGCAATCAAGCAATATGACCAATCTGTTTTACCTGCAACAAAAGAAAGTTTACGCATTGCAGAAATGGGTTATCAGGCAGGAAAAATTTCATTATTGGAATTTAATAGCATTAAACAAGTTTGGTTAGACAAACATCTCGCTCGATTTGATCTGTGGTTGGCTTTGCAAAATCAGATTGCAGAAGTTGAACGAAATTATGTAACGAATTTAGATCAAGAATAAGGGCAGAGAATATGAATAAACCAAAGAATACAGTAATTGCTACAGGCGTTATAGCTTTACTTGTCATGTTGTGTGCTCTGGCTTGGTATAAAACAGGAAACAAATCACAGACGTCTTCAGCACATGGTGAAGCTATCGAAGAAAAAGCTGCTGTCGCAGGTGATGAAAAAGGTCCACATGGTGGTCGCTTATATCGTGATGGAGACTTTTCGGCAGAGGTAAAAATTTTTGAAGAAGGTGTAGAGCCGCATTTACGTGTCTATGGCTACTACAAAGATCAGCCTTTAAAGCCGAGTGAGATTAACGCGAATATTTTTATTAAGCGTTTAGATGCTGAGCAAACCATTCGCTTCAAACCTGAAAGTGATTACTTGATTGGCGATGAAATTGTTTATGAACCGCATTCGTTCTTGATGGTGATAAATGTTGATTATCAAGGCAAGAAACACAGCTGGAAATGGGATACCAAAGAAGGCCGTGTAACGATGCTGGATAGCAGTATCAAAAGCAGCGGTTTAGAACTTCTTAAAGTTGAACCTATGACTTTTGAGAATGCGCTTGAGCTCAAAGGCGAGCTTAAATTTCCCGATAATTTTGAAAGTTTTATTACACCTAAAGCAAGCGGAACACTAATCAAAACTTATCGAACGATTGGTGATAAAGTCAGCCAAGGTGATCTGTTAGCGACTGTTCAAAGCCAAGATCTGATCCGTTTAAATGCTGAGCGATCTATTGCTTTGGATAATTTGCAGTTTTCTCGCAAAAAAATGGAACAGGAACGCGCATTATTTCAAAAACGTGTATCGCCTGAAATTGACTATATCAATGCAAAACGTGAATACGATGATGCACAGACTCGTGCTAATGAGCTGAATAGCTTAATCAGCTCTTACGGTGGTTCAGGTAATGGAACGATTGAGGTAAGAGCAGCAATGTCGGGCACAGTTTTACAAGTGCTTGCTGCGGTTGGTTCAAATGTAACACCAGCTTCACCACTCTTTAAAATTGCCAATACCTCACAGTTGCTTGCAGTGGTCAATGTGCCGGCTGATAAGCTGAATGCAATTAATCCAAATGCAAAAGTAACCGTTAAACCTCAAGTACAGGAAAGTACGGAGGAAGCACTGGGTAAGATTAAATACATTAGTGATGTGATTGATCCGAAAACACGTACTGCTCAAGTCTTTATTGAAATTGCGAACCAATTTAAATGGCGTTCTGGTCAGCTTGTTACCGCACAAATATTTGAAAATCAAAGCACGAAAGCCATGGTTGTGCGTGAAGATGCATTACAAAACTTCCGTGATTGGGATGTGGTATTTATCCGTGTAGGAAATGACTTTGAAGCACGTCCTTTAGAACTAGGCGATAAATATAACGGTTTTGTTGAGGTGAAATCTGGTCTTAAAGCAGGTCAGGTGTATGCAGCAGGCAATTCCTATTTATTAAAAGCAGAGCTGGGTAAATCTGGCGCTACTCATGATCATTAAGGGGTAGCGACTATGTTTGATCAAATTGTTAAGTTCTCGATCAAGAATCGATGGCTTGTACTGATTGTCTTTCTGTTTATCGGTGCATTTGGCGTTTATAACTATTTTAAACTGCCGATTGATGCTGTACCTGACATTACCAATGTACAAGTCCAAATCAATAGTGAAGCGCAAGGCTTATCTCCAATGGAGATGGAGTCACAAGTGACCTATCCAATTGAAACGGCTTTGGCTGGTATTCCTAATCTGGAATACACACGTTCTGTATCGAGATATGGTTTATCTCAGGTTACGGCGATTTTCAAGGAAGGTACGGATATCTATTTTGCTCGTCAACTTGTAAATGAAAAGTTGCAAGGGGTTACTCCAACACTTCCGACTGGCATATCGACTTCAATGGGGCCTGTTTCAACAGGGCTTGGCGAAATCTTTATGTACACTGTTGAGAACGCAAAAGATAATCCAAATCCATTATCTCCCACTGAATTAAGAACTCTGCAAGATTGGGTGATTAAACCACAGCTTCGAAATGTTGAAGGTGTGAATGAAATCAATACGATTGGCGGTTATCTAAAACAATTCGTGGTACAGCCGGATTATGCATATTTACACAGCATTGGTTTAGATCAGCAGGATATCCTGGATGCTATTTCTAAAAATAGCATGAACAAAGGGTCTGGTTATATTGAGAAGAATGGTGAGCAGTATTTGATTCGATCAGATTCTCAAATTAACTCAATTGAGCAAATTCAAAATATCCCTATCACGACAAGCAGCGGTTACATTCTGCGTTTGAAAGATGTGGCAAAAATATCGATTGGTCACGAGTTACGTACAGGTGCAGCAACTAAAGATGGGCAAGAAATTGTCTTAGGTACTGCATTTATGCTGATTGGTGAAAACTCGCGAAATGTTGCTCATGCGGTAGATCAAAAGTTACAAAAAGTCCAAGAGTCATTGCCAGAAGGTGTTGAGGCAAAAGCAGTTTATAACCGTACAACCTTGGTTGATGCGACGATAGACACGGTGAAGAAAAACCTTCTAGAAGGTGCAATCCTCGTTATTGTCGTTCTTTTCTTATTTCTTGGACATTTCCGTGCAGCGCTCATCACTGCGATGGTGATTCCTTTATCAATGCTCATGACCATTACAGGCATGGTGAATCAACGAATCAGTGCAAACTTAATGAGTTTAGGTGCGCTAGATTTCGGGATCATTGTCGATGGTGCTGTCGTCATTGTTGAAGCTTCACTTGCAAAATTAGCGATGAAGCAAAAAGAGTTGGGCCGGATTCTGACGCGTAAAGAACGTTTTATTACCGTATTTGAAGCAACTAGAGAATCTCGAAAAGCGATTCTTTATGGTCAATTGATCATTATCTTAGTGTATCTGCCTGTCATGACGCTTACTGGTGTTGAAGGCAAGATGTTTACACCGATGGCAGCTACAGTTGTTATGGCTCTCGTGGCTGCAATGGTTCTTTCGATTACTTTTGTTCCTGCAATGGTGGCTTTGGTCACGACAGGCGAAATTAAGGAAGAGGAATCGAAGATTGTTCATTTCATTAAGAAAGTTTATAGCCCAATTTTAGATTGGTCTTTGAGTCATCGTTATAAGCTGATCGCGTTCGTAGCAATTTTCTTTGTATTCAGTGCGAGTCTTTCAACTCGTTTAGGTTCCGAATTTATTCCCTCATTAGATGAAGGTGATGTGGCATTACATGCACTTCGAATTCCTGGAACTTCTTTAACTCAAGCTGTTGAAATGCAGTATGCGCTTGAAAAAGAAATCGTCAAAATTCCTGAAGTGAAAACCATGTTTGCCAAAGTGGGGACAGCTGAAATTGCGACTGACCCAGTTCCACCAAACGTCGCTGATAATTTTGTGATATTGAAACCACGTAGCGAATGGCCGAATCCTGACAAGGAAAAATCAGCTGTCGTTGCCGATATTGAACGTGTGGCAAAAGGCGTTTATGGCAACAACTATGAGTTCACTCAGCCGATTCAAATGCGTTTTAACGAACTGATTTCAGGTGTCCGTACAGATGTTGCAGTGAAGATTTATGGTGATGATTTAGATCAGTTGCTTGAATCTGCAAATGCTGCAGCGAAAATTTTAGAAGGTGTGAATGGAACAGCCGACTTAAAAGTTGAACAGATGAGTGGGCTTCCAATGGTCTCTGTTGAACTTAAAAAAGACATGATCGCCAACTACGGTCTTGATGCTGAAGATGTACAAAAGCAAGTATCCAGTCTGATTACGGGGCAAACAGCAGGTAAGGTTTTTGAGGGAGATCGTAAGTTCGATATTGTGGTTCGAATGGACCAAAACTCTGTTACGGATTTAGAAAAGCTTTATCAAGTTCCAGTGAATTTGCCTGATGGTTCAAGCGTACTTTTATCTGAACTGATCGAATTGAAAAATGTTCAGGGTCCAAACCAAATTTCACGTGAAAACGGTAAACGCCGAATTGTGATTACAGCGAACGTCCGTGGTACAGATATTGGTAGCTATATCGAAGAAGCACAGACTAAGTTGAATGCTGACTTTAAATTACCTGAAGGCTATTGGCTGACATGGGGCGGTACATTTGAACAAATGGAATCAGCTTCAAATCGTCTAATGATTGTTGTACCTCTCGCTTTGATCTTAATTTTTGCCATGATCTATATGGCATTAGGAAATGTCAGAAATAGCGTGCTGGTCTTTACGGGTGTGCCATTTGCCTTAACGGGCGGTGTGATTGCCTTAGCCTTACGTGATATCCCATTCTCTATCTCTGCAGCCGTTGGTTTTATTGCACTGTCGGGTGTAGCTGTACTGAATGGCTTAGTTCTAGTGTCTGCAATCCAGAGATTGAGAGATCAAGGTGAAGGACTACTCGAAGCTGTTAGACACGGTGCATTGGAACGACTTCGCCCAGTATTAATTACGGCTTTAGTGGCATCTTTAGGTTTCATCCCTATGGCATTGAATGTTGGGATTGGCTCTGAAGTGCAACGACCAATTGCGACTGTTGTGATTGGCGGAATCTTATCTTCGACCTTATTGACGTTGATTATTTTGCCTACGCTATACGTTTGGTTTAACCAAGGACGTAAAAAGCAATCAGATGATTTTTCTGAGCAGCAAGAAGCCTAGGTGAAACAATGATAGGCATAGTGAGAGATAAAAAGTTTAGAAATTTGATGATGTGGTTCGTCTGCATCATCAGTCTTGCACTATGCCTGCATTTTAATACGCACAATGCAGAGACTGCATACCAAGAACATGCGGTTTATGAGTTTGAAAGTGTACATTTTCATGATGTGCATCAAAAGCAAAACCATATTCATCATGATAATTTTCATGAGCATTTTGGTGAATATCAGTCTGGTCAATCGATGACTTTGTTATTTACTTTAGCCTTTATTTTGATCCTAGATAGAGTGAAAAATTATCTCTATCTCATGATCAGTCGTATTTTCAAACCTCCCAAAACATCGCTAGAAACTTTTCTTTTTAGTTAACTTTGGAGTTTGATTTACATGCAATTTATTTTTTCACAATGGGTGAGACTCAAGGCATTTTTAAAGTTATTGATTACTTTAAGTGCTGTTTTGATGAGTCCTGCACTTTTTGCCCATGGCGTGGCAGAAGGTGACAAAGGCTATATTCAAGAAATTTATGGGGTACACATCATTCCCTTTATTTACCTTGGTGCAAAGCACATGGTTACAGGTTATGACCATTTGCTGTTCCTCGTCGGGATTATCTTTTTCTTATATCGCATGAAAGATATTGGCTTATATGTCAGCCTTTTTGCGATTGGTCACTCTGTGACAATGCTGATTGGGGTGTATTACAACATTTCCATGAATGCATACATTATTGATGCAATTATTGGTTTTTCTATTGTTTATAAAGCTTTGGATAATTTAGGTGCATATCAGCGTTGGTTTGGTTTCCAGCCCAACACTAAAGCAGCGACGTTAATTTTTGGTCTGATTCATGGCTTCGGTTTAGCGGTAAAAATTCAAGAGTATGAAGTTTCGGCAGATGGTCTATTGGCAAACCTCATTGCATTTAATGTCGGGGTAGAGCTTGGTCAATTTATGGCTTTAGCGATGATTTTGCTGTTGATGACAATGTGGCGAAAAACGCCGTATTTCTTCAAAACAGCTTATCAAAGCAACGTTTTTTTAATGTTCCTTGGCTTTTTACTTGTGGGCTTTCAGCTTACTGGCTTCGTTACTCAATAAGGATTTTCAAATATGTACAACGCTCAAATTCCACAAGATGTTGAATTACCTTCTGCAAAGAAACTTGTTAAATCAACCATTATCGCTGCAGTGAGTGCTGCAGTTGTCTTAGTTACAGTTGTTATGCCAGCTGAATACAATATTGATCCTACTGGGGTTGGTAAAGTTCTAGGCTTAACAACGATGGGTGAAATTAAGCAATCTTTGGCTCAAGAGTCTGAAAATGGTATGGGAGAGGCAGTTTCAAACACGATATCGAGTGAAGCTGCAAGTGACCCTAATATTCAATCATCTATGCCAATTGGTGAAGCAGAAAAAATGCTAATGCCTGCAATTCAAAAGCAACAGATGACAGTTGAGTTGAAGCCCGGACAAGCCACTGAAATTAAGTTGGCGATGCCGGAAAGTGCTAGCGTGAATTTTAAATGGACAACATCAGGCGGTGGTCTAAATTATGACACGCATGGTGATCCAGTGAGCGCTCCTAAGGGCTTTTACCATGGTTATGGCAAAGGACGTAATGAAACTCAGCAAACAGGTACATTAACAGCAGCTTTTGATGGTAAACACGGCTGGTTCTGGCGTAATAGAACTGAAAGTCCTGTTTCAGTGACATTGGAAGTTGAAGGCCAATTCAGTGATATGAAGAAAGTCTTTTAAGCTTTAAAAAAATCTCCTTGGAATAAAATCCAAGGAGATTTTAATTGGCATTGATTTTAGAAATAAAAAATAGGTTCTAAAAGGGGTCCCAAAAATGCTAGAAGTTTTAAAAAATACAACGTATAGGCATTTGTTCTTAGCTCAAGTCATTGCGCTTATTGGAACTGGGCTGATTACGATTGCTTTGGCTTTACAGGCGTATGATATTGCTAAAGGGGAGGCTGCTCAGGTCTTAGGCATAGCATTGGCGATAAAGATGATTGCTTATATTGGGGTAGCACCTATTGCTTCAGCATTTGCAGAAAGGCTGCCACGTAAAAAAGTTTTAGTGGGGTTGGATATCATCCGTGCTTTAACTGCTTTATGTCTGCCTTTTGTGACCCAAATTTGGCAAATCTATATTCTAATTTTTATTCTGCAATCTGCATCAGCTGCATTCACACCTACTTTTCAGGCCATGATTCCTGATGTATTGCCTGAAGAAAAAGATTATACCAATGCCTTGTCTCTTTCTCGTTTGGCTTATGATTTAGAGAATATTATTAGCCCAATGTTGGCAGGATTTTTACTTGGATTTATAAGCTATCACAATCTATTTTTAGGCACAGTCATTGGCTTTATTGGTTCAGCACTTTTTGTTGTCAGTGCAAAATTGCCTGCTGCTAAAGTACCTGTATTTAAAGGGGTGTATTACAGAATAAAGCAGGGGACAAAAATTTATTTTAATACTCCGCGTTTAAAGGCACTCCTAGCGTTAAACCTTGCGATTGCGTCAGCCAGTGCTGTAGTGATTGTAAATACGGTTGTACTCGTTCAATCAACCTTTAAGCTAAATGAACATGCCACCACTTGGGCCTTTGGCTTGTTTGGCTTAGGGTCTATGCTCTCGGCATTTATATTGCCTAATGTTCTGGATAAATTTAACGATCGAGCTGTGATGCTGAGCGGCACAGCTGTACTAGTCGTTGGCTTATTCTGTGGGTTTTTTATTAACTCATACAACGGACTATTAGTTTTATGGTTTGTCTTGGGAATAGGTTACTCAGTATCTCAAACACCTACAGGCCGGTTAATTCGTAAATCTGCATCTAGTGAAAATAGAACTTCATTATTTGCCGCGCAGTTCGCTTTTTCACACGCATGCTGGTTGATAGCTTACCCTTTAGTGGGTTGGCTGAGTACCAATTTTGGAACACTCTTTACATTTGTGCCTATGGCGGTCATTGCTCTAGTAGCAATGAGTATTGCCTTTATGATTTGGCCAAAACAAGATGAATCCGTAATCGTACATTCACATGATGATTTACCTGTGGATCATGAACATCTACTCAGTCACAACCATGATGGAAAGCATTCACATGACTATGTGATAGATGAAAACCATCAAAGATGGCCGAAATAAATGATGGCCTATGTTTTATTATTTTTAAGTGCCTTTGGTGCAGCAACACTATTGCCCCTGCAATCTGAGACAGTGTTAGCAGGCTTTTTTCTGTTAGGTCGGCATTCTGAGCTGTTGCTCATACTTGTAGCAACAGTTGGGAATGTACTTGGTTCTTGTGTGAACTGGTGGTTGGGTATCAAGCTAGAAGTCTATAAAGACAAGCGTTGGTTTCCAGTATCAGAGAAGCATTTATTAAAGGCTCAAATCTTATATGCAAAGTATGGTTCACCCATGTTATTACTCAGTTGGGTGCCTGTGATTGGTGATCCAATTACGTTAGTCAGTGGAGTTTTAAAGGAAAAATTTACTATATTTATAATTTTGGTTTTCACGGCTAAATTTTTAAGATATATCGTTGTTTACATGATCTATTTAGAGGTTGCTTGAAATATATTCTAATAAAAAAAGGAACTTGGTTATTCTATAATCTAAAAGTTTTATTCAACTCGGGGAAGATACAAAAATGAAAAAAATAGTTTTAGTTTGTGTGCTGGGAATGTTTGTAACTTATACAAATGCGCATTCGGGTGGTACAAATAAACAAGGTTGCCATACTAACAGCAAAACAGGTGATTACCACTGTCATTAAAGTCTACAAGAGGTCAAAAGACCTCTTTTTTATGAGTTGAAATAAAATAGTAATGTAATCATTAATGCAAAAGCCCCATACAAAGTATGAGGCTAACTTTAAAAATTAGTTTGTTAATACGGAGATTTCGGCAGTTGTATAGCCTCGCTCATAAAGGATACTGTGAATCGCATTTTTTATGCTTTGGCAGTTGGTTTTTTTAAACCTTTTAAAAAGTTCAAAGTCACAGTGATGACTTAAATTGAACTTTATTTCGAGCGCTTTTGAATCTGGAGTTGAATAAAGAGAAGTTAAAAACTTACGTATTCGGGGTCGCATATAAACTATTAAGCAATAAAGATGTACTCATCATATCAAGTCTATAAAAATTGAAAAGAGATTTTTTATCATGTCATTTTATTGATAGCGGCTGAGTAATGCTAAAAACTCTTTTAACTCTTCTTTATTAATCGCATCTTTATCTTTGATTACATGCTCTTTTAGATGTGCTTCAATCAATTGATTCATTAATCCATTCACAGCACCACGGACTGCAGCGACCTGTTGCAGTACTTCTATGCATGATTTGTTAGGGTCGGCCAAACTCTGCTCAACGGCGTTGATTTGTCCTTGAATACGCTTAACCCGATTTAAAATTTTTTTGTCTTGATGCAAATGAGACATAGCATTTCTGTCCAAACTAAATATACTGTAGGGGAGTATTATTGATGGCATAAAAAAATGCAATATCTAAGTAATGTTAAAAGCAACCATACGCATCAATTCGATGAAGGAAATCCGCTAGCGCAGAAGAAAATTTTAATTGCGACAATCCTGACGGGCGTCATGATGGTCTTTGAAATTTTTGGAGGTTGGTTCTTTAATTCGATGGCTTTACTTGCAGATGGCTGGCACATGAGTTCACATATGCTGGCATTGGGCTTAGCATATTTCGCATACCGAATGGCACGTAAATATTCACAAGATCAGCGATTCTGTTTTGGTACATGGAAGATAGAAATTTTAGCTGGATACTCTAGTGCGATCTTACTCATGGTTGTGGCATTGTTTATGGGAATACAATCGGTGGAGCGCCTATTTAATCCCGTCAATATTCACTATAACGAAGCAATATCAATTGCAGTGATTGGTCTTGCTGTGAACTTTATTTGTGCTTGGTTACTACACGATAGTGGGCATCATCACCATCATCACCACGAACATGATCACCATCATGATCATGGACACCATCACCATGATGAAGATGGGCATCATGAACATGATTTAAACCAGAAAGCGGCTTTCTTACATGTCGTTGCAGATGCTGTGACTTCTGTATTAGCGATCATTGCATTATTTGCAGGTAAATTTTTTGGCTGGGATTTCTTAGATGCAGTTTTGGGTATTGTAGGTGCATTTCTAGTCGCACATTGGTCTTGGGGGCTTATTCGCGAGACAGGCAAAACTTTACTGGATGCTGAAATGGAACATCCAGTTGTTCAAGAAATTCAGGAAGTCATTGATGACTTAGATAGCCGAATCGTAATTACTGATATTCATGTATGGAAGGTAGGTAAAGGTAAGTTTTCTTGTATCTTGTCACTAGATGTAAGCAGTTTAAATATCACGGCAGATGAAGTCAGAAAAGCCTTATCTATTCATGAGGAAATTGTGCACGTTTCAGTAGAAATTAATACAAGTTCTAGACTCCAAGCTGCAGTATAAAAATAGATAAAAAGGAGCAGCTCATTTGAGCTGCTCTTTTTTTATATGCTTAGTTTAATGATAAGCCCTAAAATTGCAGCAGCACCGATGACTCTTAATACACTTTGATTGAATTTAAAGAGAGCAATACAAGCGAGTATGGTTATTACTGCAGCTATGTAGTCAAATTGCCCCTCAAACCCTTTTGGCCATAGTACATGGTAAGCAAAGAAGAGGGCCAAATTAAGAATTACGCCGACAACGGCTGCGGTAATTGCTGTCAGTGGTGCAGTAAATTTGATTTGATTGTGAGTGGATTCGATTACGGGTGCTCCACCGAGAATAAACACAAACGAAAATAGGAAGGTGAACCAAGTAACAATTGTTGCTCCAAAAGCACCAGCTAAAAACTTATGTTCAGGCCCTAATAGGTCAAGGTTGTACCCGCCCATAAACCCAACGAAAGCAACGACCATAATGAGTGGGCCGGGTGTGCTTTCACCCAACGCTAAACCATCGATCATTTGGGTTGGTTTAAGCCACTCATAGAAGTTAACAGCACCTTGATATACATAAGGTAAAACCGCATAAGCTCCACCAAATGTCATTAAGGCTGCTTTAGTGAAAAACCAAGCCATTTGTGTATAAGCGTGAGACCAGCCATAAGCTACTGTCAGTAATGCTATAGGGAGACACCACAAAATAATTGCAACAACCAGCAATTTAATCAAGCGAGACCATTTGAAAATGGCATGTTCAGGTGTGGGAGTATCATCATCAATAATTGCTTTCCCGTAGTCTTTGAGACTTGATGCGTGAACATTGCTAGTGAATAATTTTGGGTCAAATTTACTTAAGAGATAACCACTTAAAGCAGCCAGCAGCACAATAAGGGGGAACGTAACATTAAAGGCAAAAATGAGAATAAATGCGGCACATGCAATAGCATACATATATTTATTCTTCAGTGACTTACTGCCAATACGATAGGTTGCATGAAAGACGATAGCGGTGACAGCAGGTTTAATGCCATAAAAAAGCCCTGCAATGACAGGTACATTTCCAAATTTTGCATAGACCCATGAAAGACCGATGAGAATAAAAAGGGAAGGTAAAATGAAAAATAGTCCGGCAATGATACCGCCTTTTGTTTTGTGCATTAGCCAGCCAATATAGGTTGCTAATTGTTGTGCTTCAGGCCCCGGAAGCAACATGCAGTAATTGAGCGCATGCATAAATCGCTTTTCAGAGATCCATTTTTTTTGTTCTACCAATTCTTGGTGCATGACAGAGATTTGGCCTGCAGGCCCGCCAAAGCTGATAAATCCGAGTTTTAACCAAAACAGTATGGCCTCTTTAAAGCTAACCTCTGGATTGGGCTCGAAATCGTTTTCTTGCAATTGATTCATGAATTCTCGCCTTTAAAATTGGTATATAGACCATCAAAAATGTGATTGGATAATTCCACCAACTGTTGATCAGCATGAATACTGCTTCTTAGTCCTTGTAATATTTTTTCTAGCCCAAGTGCTTCTGGTGGCTCATTTCCGCCAATATCTAGGTAATGGACAATTTCAGCGATTTTCAGAAGTGATTTATCGGCTAAATTAAAGCTGTGTAAAAGTACTTCGAATGACACAAGCTCACCAACATGGGTAAACGTTGCACCGTCAAAATCAAAACCATAAGCATCTGCTGGACAATCTTTAATATCTTGTAGCCAAATAAAAGTAGGGTCTTTATCAATAAATTTTTGAATGAGCCACGTACAAGCTAAACGATCCACCCAAGGTCGTTTTCGCGTAGCCCAAGTTTTAGATTGGAAGTCATGAAGATTAAGAGAAGGTAGATCACTATTTATAGAAGAGGGCTCATTTGATTCCCCTAGGTGATGAATTTTAAGTTCGAGTTTTGATATCGCGTTTAAGGCTGTGTTTTGTAATTCATTAGGAAAGAAATCAATATCGATGAGAGATGAAAGTTGCTTTCTTAATTTTCTAATGCTTTTTAAATGTTCATTTTTTTGCTCAACATTCAGTGAACTCTCTATTTCATTCAGTTGTAGCAAAAATTCAGAGTATTCACTTTTTCTATTAAATAGTTGAATTAAGTCTAAATTATTGTTGCTAACGGAATCGAATAGATAGGCAATGCCATCGGCACTTTGATGTTCGTCAATAATGGGGTCAAAGCGCTGCTTTTGTTCATTAGGTAGAACATATACACCATCACGCAGAGTTGCTGCACCACAGCTTTTGATGGAACGCCAAATTCTCATTCGAGCAGAAGAGTTTTGTGTGGAAAGGCTAGAAATGAGGATGCTTATATTCATGTTATAAACTTTACAAGTTTTGTATAGGTTATAACAATTTATTTAATTGTGGTAATTTTTATACTGAATTTGTTATTCAGGAAATCTGATATATTGTTTGCTGATATACGTATGGATCATCACTATATCTAAGAAATTTTCGGGTAGTGTACAGATCTTTTTTGCGGTAGTTTTTACGGTAAATGTAGAACAAGAATTAATGAAATTTATTAAAAATCAGTGTCTTGGGTTGTGTTTATTGTGCGCGCTGAGCGCTACGAGAAGCGGATTGAAAAGCTGAGAGAATCCTACCGTAATACAAGCCAGATCTATCCTGATGCAGCGGATTTAAAACTGGAACTAAGTCTAAATGAGGGTGGAAATGAAATTATCGATTTGCGACAGTTAGAGCGATTTTTATCAAA
>Ga0308158_10001671_pt1 | contig 22882 bp, 30 predicted proteins | sample PhyBR2_FD_201038 | JGI IMG/M metagenome (GOLD analysis project Ga0308158, IMG submission 201038) | Phyllosphere microbial communities from UC Gill Tract Community Farm, Albany, California, United States - DLSLB.R2 | ecosystem: Host-associated > Plants > Phyllosphere > Unclassified | place: USA...
CAAAAGATCCACTTAATGAGTTACCGATGGAGACATATCGCCCTTCTTCAGCTGATCTGGTCTTAGATGCAAATAGAAAACCAATCAATCCAGCTAAATCTATCAATACTTCAGGCGACCCAGTCGGATTACTGACTAACTCACCGAATATGTTGACGACTCTAGACAGTGCACAGCAATATCGAGGCAACAAATCGATCTCATCGATTCGTCTAAAAATCAAAGGTGGCGAAACACTCAACGAAAAGTCAGATCAGCTCTTACAACAAATCAAAGCAACCATCGAGAGAGATCCTGGTCTTGTCGCTACGATCACTAAGGGCTCTTCCCCGCAACCCGTCGTCACGAAAGTCGTCGAACAAGGCAAAACACTCGGTTGGATCGAACAACCATGGGTTCATATCGGTGCTGCGATGACGATTTTCCGCGAGACGAGCGTCGGGTTCTCCGGTGTCATCTTCGCAATGCTCGCCGTCGCCATCGTCTATGTCCTCGCGACGAGTTATGTTTCGATGCTCGCGCGCAGAAAAGAATTCGCTGTTTTACTCGCACTCGGCTGGCGGACGAAGGACCTCTACAAAATCGTCTTGATCGAGGCAGCGATCCTCGCTGGATTCGTCTCTACGGTTGCCTTAATTGTCGAAGGGATCTTCTCGTATGTCCGTAACGAAGCGATGAACGGCTGGAGTCTTCTTTGGATCGCGCTGTTCAGTCTCGTCATTTACCTGGCTGGTGCGACGTGGTCAGCGTGGACGATTCGTCGCATCTCACCGTACGAAGCGATTAAGACCGGTGAATACGCGAAAGCAGCTCGTGTCGGACTGAAGCTTCGTTCGACCGCGACACTCGCACTAAAAGAACTAATCGGGAAATGGAAGCGGAACAGTTTGTCGGTCCTCTCGATTGCTCTACCGACGGCGCTCTTGACGTTCTTCCTGTTCGTGACGTTCCATTTACAGGGTGTTCTTTACACTTCGTGGCTCGGTCAGTTCGTTGCCCTGCAAGTCGGACCAATGCATTACTTGACGATGGGTGTTGCGATCACGATCGCTATCTTAACGACGGGTGAGATCATGTGGCAAAACGTCATCGATCGTAGGGCATCGCTCGCCGTCCTAAAAGCACTCGGCTGGACGAACGGCACAATCCGACAGTTGATCGTCCTTGAAGGCTTCCTCGTCGGTCTCATCTCCGGAGTCATTGGACTGATTGTCGCCTACTCGACGATTTACGTTCTATACGATCTTGTTCCCTGGAATGAGCCGTTGTTGATTGGCGTATCGCTCGCCCTACCGATTCTGTTCGGTGTCATTGCAGCCTTCATCCCAGCACAACTGGCAGCACGTGTTCAACCGTATCAAGAACTGAAAGATGCATCTTAATATTTGGCGGAGGGGCAACAGACGTTGTCCCTCTCTTCACAGGAGGAAGTCTATGTTACCGACATCGATTTATTCGTTATCAGCAGGAGCGGTCGTCTTGAATGACCAAAACGAGATTCTTTTAATCCAAGGACCGGATCGCGGCTGGGAGTTTCCGGGTGGCATCGTCGAGCCTGGAGAAAGTGCAGCTGACGGTATCATTCGCGAAGTCAAAGAAGAGTCTGGAATGGAGATTGAAATCGTGAAATTTTGCGGCATCTATCAAAACCTCGAGGCGAATGTCTGTGCGACTTGTTGGCTTGCCAAAGCGATTGGTGGCCAACCGCAGACGAGCAGCGAAAGTTTAGCAGTCGGTTTTTTCCCGCTCGAAGAAGTGTTACGACGCGTAACGTGGTCGAACTTCAGCGAACGAATCTTACATATCTTAGATGAACAGTCTCATCCATTTTTCGTAGCCTTTACCCCATACAAGGAGGAATGACGATGTTCCGTTTTGTCTTAAATCAATGGCGCCGGCAGCGCGGGAAATTCATCCTGACGCTTGTCGGTGCCCTCATCATCAGTGCCGGGCTCAGTTTGATGTTCAACTTGACCGACTCCAGTCAAGGAACGGTCGAACAGACGTTACAAAAGAAATGGTCGTCTGCGTATGATATCGTCGTCCGACCGAAAGGCAGTCAGATGACGACGGAATCAAATAATTTACTCGAACCGAATTATCTCAATGGGATCAATGGTGGGATTTCGTTTAAACAATATCAACAAATCAAACAAATGAATGAGGTTGATATTGCAGCCCCGGTCGCTGTCATGGGGTATGTCATGTCTAATGTTTCCTTTGAAAAAGCGATTAAAATTCCTTCCACACCAGGAATCTATCGTTTTACAGAAACCACTTATATTCAAAACGGCTTCAAGAAGGAGCGACAATCAAAAACTGTGCTTCATCTTGCTCAAGGAACAAAAGTTCAAGTTCCTGAGAACGCTTCATTCATTTCTGAACAAATTGATGGTTTTTCAACGGCTGTCGCTAGAAATCCAGTCCTGATCGTCGGTATTGATCCAAAAGAAGAAGCACGGCTGGTCGGTTTGGACAAGAGTGTGCGTACGACGAACAAATCCCGATACTTCAATTCGACCGACCACCATGAGTCAGATACTGCTAATAATCGAAACATCATCCCGATTTTAGTAAATCCGAACTCCTTTAATAAAGGAAGTTACGACTATGATATCGAACGTCTCGATGCTCCTTATCAAACCGAACAAGATCAGCAAAAACTAATTAATAAGGTCATCAAATCACAACCAAAACGGTCTATTATCGATTCTCCTCTTGCCTCTTATCCCGCTAAGAATATTCAACACCTGTCCATCCCAACCGCTAAAGTAGAAGAAACCTATCTGCGAACGATGGTTGAAAAGACAAACAGCATACAAACGGATTCTGAATATGCAGAAGGAGGACAATTGGTTTATCAATCCGGTCCTCTTCGATTCCAATCAACGGCTAGTCCGTTTTCAAGCCGATGGATCACAGCTTTTGAAGTATCCGCGACGCCGACACGAATTTCAGGAATCGGTTTTGAGAAGGAACTTATTTCTGATAAAGGGTTTCGTTCCCTCACATCAATGGGACAAAAGGTCAAAAGACCAGAACCGGGCTCATCTAGTATCATCTTTCCATTTTTACAATTTAAAGTCGTTGGTCTATACGATCCTAATAACATCAAAGTCTCAAAAGACCCGCTGAACGAGTTACCAATGGAAACTTATCGTCCTTCGTCTGCCGATCTTGTTTTAGATGCGAAGGGCGAACCCGTCAACCCAGCGAAATCGATTGATACGTCTGGTAATCCCGTCGGACTGTTGACGAGTTCTCCAAACATCCTGACGACGATTGACAGCGCGCGAGCAGTCAATGGAGAACAAGCGATTTCTTCGATTCGTCTTAAAATCAAGGGGGCTTCGACCGTCAGTGAAGAGTCGGAGCGACTACTCCAAGACGTGAAAAAGCAAATCGAACAGAAAACCGGATTAATGGTCACTATCACCAAAGGTTCTTCCCCACAACCGGTCGTCACGAAGGTCGTCGATGACGGGAAGACGCTCGGTTGGATTGAACAACCATGGATCCACATCGGTGCTGCGATGACGATCTTCCGCGAGACGAGCGTCGGATTTTCAGGTGTCATCTTCGCGATGCTTGCGGTCGCGATCGTCTATGTCCTCGCGACGAGTTATGTCTCAATGCTCGCCCGCCGGAGAGAATTCGCTGTCTTACTCGCTCTCGGCTGGCGGACGAAGGACCTCTACAAAATCGTTTTGATCGAGGCGGCGATCCTCGCTGGATTTGTCTCAACAGTCGCCTTGATCGTCGAAGGCATCTTCTCATATGTCCGTAATGAAGCGATGAACGGCTGGAGTCTCCTCTGGATTGCGCTGTTCAGTCTCGTCATCTACCTCGCTGGTGCCGCTTGGTCGGCGTGGACGATTCGCCGCATCTCACCGTACGAAGCGATCAAGACCGGTGAATACGCGAAAGCCGCTCGCGTCGGACTGAAACTTCGTTCGACGATGACACTCGCACTAAAGGAACTGATCGGGAAATGGAAGCGCAATAGCCTATCCGTCCTCTCAATCGCTCTACCGACGGCACTGCTGACGTTCTTCTTATTCGTGACGTTCCATTTACAAGGTGTTCTCTATACATCATGGCTCGGTCAATTCGTTGCCTTACAAGTCGGTCCGATGCATTACGTGACGATGGGTGTTGCGATCACGATCGCTATTTTGACGACGGGTGAAATTATGTGGCAAAACGTCACCGATCGCCGTGCCTCACTCGCCGTCTTAAAAGCACTCGGCTGGACGAACGGAGCGATCCGTCAGTTGATCGTCCTCGAAGGCTTCCTCGTCGGTTTAATTTCCGGCATCATTGGATTGATCGTTGCCTATTCGATGATTTATGTCTTGTACGATCTCGTACCGTGGAATGAACCGTTGTTGATTGGCGTATCGCTTTCCTTACCGATTCTGTTCGGTGTCATCGCTGCCTTTATCCCAGCACAACTGGCCGCACGTGTCCAACCGTATCAAGAACTGAAAGATGCTTCGTAAACTAAGGAGTTGTACACATGAATTCTATTCAGGCAATATTTCTTGACCGGGACGGAACGATTGGTGGAGATGCTACCGTCCACTACCCTGGAACGTTTGCGTTATTTCCATACGTTTCTTCGCTAATCGAACGCTTACGCAATCAAGGGATTTTACTGATTGCGTAAGCGAATCAACCTGGTATCTCAAAAGGATTGGCCCGTGAAGAGGATTTTCGGACAGAATTACTGAGCTTCGGCTTTGATGATACGCTGATTTGTCCTCATGCAGTGGAAGATTGTTGCACTTGTCGCAAACCATCACCAAAATTATTATGGCAAGCACAGGCAAAACACGATCTCCGACTCGAGCAATGTGTCGTCATCGGGGACCGGTGGAGTGATATGGTGGCAGCTGCACACGCCGGGTGTATCAAAATCTTAGTTCGAACCGGTGCCGGAGAGAGCTCCATTCGTGATTACGCTGACTGGGTGGAACAAGCAAATGTCGACTATATTGCCGACGACTTAACGGACGCGATCGCTTGGCTCGATACGCAAAACTGAACAAACAAAAAGGCGCGCTTCCACAATGGAAGTCGCGCCTTTGTTATTTCTTCGAACGTTTTGGTTGAGAAGATGCGTAGACACTAACCGCTAACACAAATAAGATTGCAAACCATGTCCAAAATGACATGTTATCGCCTCCTTTAAATAATGCGTAGGTACTTTAACTATCTTCTTTTTATTACCAATAAATCCCTGCAATCATTTATTAGCGATTTTTCGTAATAGATAAAGCGCGTAGATGATCGATGGAACAGCCATCGCCATGAGGATGAGATGGACACTTCCGAATAACACGTTCACAGCTAGATTAAAATCTGACACTTTTGTTTCCTACTATATTTCTATGGTTCTCTGTATTTATTCTAATATAATAATACATTTCTCTATATTTTGAACCCTTACAATTATGTAATAATTTTCAATAATCCTTCATTATGAAGAGATTCACGTTACACTGAACGTACGAAACAGAGGTGAATATGTTGCAATTAACATTTGAGTACATGCCTTATATTACGATGATGATCTTCAGTTGATTCCAAATGACTTTTCAAATCCTGACAATCTGCGCTTCGTCATCGAACAAGACTACACGTCAGCCTTTAGCATCTTTACGAATCCAGACGATGAATCGTCTTCATTCGAAAGTTCATTTCTTGAACAGTGGTTTCATCGATTACAAGCTTTCCCCCTATTCGTCTGCGTGGAGGTGAATCGCTATGACGAAGAGGAGTTTGAAGCGTTATGCCAGTCTTGCTCGATTACATATAATGATTTAACACCACTTGCGGACAAACGTTTCATCGTCGTTGAGCTGCAGCATGTTACCGATTTTCAACACCTGTATTCTTACTTACATTCCCACGCGAGTTGGAATGATCTTGTCATCTGGTCGACCAAACCATATGTCTTCCGGATTGAATACCGAACGCACTACTACTCCGAAAGACCAGAAAAAACGGTCATCGTCTCCATGCAGGAAAACATGTCTGTCTTTGCGTTCAGCTACGATGCAGATGTCGTGAATGTTGTTTCAAATCAACCGTTTTTCGAGACATCCGATCGCTTATTCCAAACCTTACCTGACTTCGTCATTCCAACCTTGATTGACGACACGGAGGACATACAAAAAAAGGAGTGAACAGCTTGCATGCCCTAACAAAACAACTGACTGAATACATGCTCGAGAAATATCGGTTAACCGATTATGTACTCTATGAATCGTCCTACGCTCGACACAAACGGAACGACCAAACCGTTTACTCTTTTGAAACGTTTTGGATTCCGCGAGGTGCATCGGTTATCGAGGAAGAGGATGGCACGCTGCTTCCTGAAGGAACCGTGCAGATTAAAATTGACCCTGTTACGAAACGAACGACGACGTTATCCTTACACGGTCCGACCTCGATTCATTCCGTGCCTAACGATTTACGTGATCCAACCACTCGGATGGCTTGGATCGAATCAGAGACCGACATGATCCATGGTACGCATTTCATGCTCGAAGAAGAAAACGAAACTTTTTTTAGTTATGTGAGTTGTCATGAAGGGATTCGGCTGTCTCCCGGTTGTTTCATTCATCTGACGTTAACGGACAACGGTCAACTCGATGAGTTGTTCCTATACGGTCCTCATCCGCTTGATCATCATGTGAAACAGGAACCTTTCGCCTTAACGCTCGAGGACATCAAATCGCTAACTAAACAACAACTAAAATGGTTCTCCTATACAAAACCAGGACATCAATACGCGCATACCGTCGTCGAGACGATCGTGACGCAAGAAGGGTCTATCCTTGTGCCTAGTAAACTGGATATCACGTCATCACTCGATCGAAATGACATCTTAACGTGGACAAATCCGTCATCTTCAATTCTCAAATGCCATCCTATCCAATCAGCAGCAAGCGTGACAGCAGAGGATGTGATCACGCAATCCGAACATCCGGATTTTCGTCCAATCCAGCAAGAGACGGTGAACGCCTGTCGAATTGCGATTCAAGAAATCGTCCAAAACGTGTACCCTGGCGAGTCCGGACAATGGACAATTCGTCACATTTACCGGCAACATCCCTACCTTGCTGTCAAATTGTCACGCGCGCATCCGACGTCCTATGTTGATCAGCATCGGCGCGTCACGATTCTCCTTGACGAAAAGACGCTTCACTGGATTAGCTTGACCGACGATCAGGAACTCCATACCGTGTTCGATTCCGTTAGCGCACCGGAGCTCGAGGATGAGCAGCAAGACATCATCTTCAACGCATTACGTCCGTACCTTTTACTCACGCCGCGTTATGTGTTTGCCGCTTCAAAAGGTCAATACGTTCTTTGTGGCTTGCTTGACTCAAATCATGCTTACTTACCCGCAACAAATGAGGTCGTTTTATTACGCAATCTATAAATTGAAGATAGTTACGAAGGAGTGAACGAGTTGCATCCATTAACGAAAGATTTAATCTCCCATATTCAAGATAAATATCAACTGAACGATTATGTCTTACATGAATCCTTCTATCACCGCGAAAAAATTCATGGTGCAACGCAGTATTCGTTTGAGACATGTTGGTTCCCAATCCTGCACGGTCCATGGTTTGAAGACGAGAGTTATCCAGACGGTACGATTGAGATCCAAGTCGATACAGTTACACGACGAACGACATCAATCAACAAACATGGTGATGTCACAATTTATTCTCTTCCAGAGGACTTGCGTGATTCAGACTTACAGATTGCCTGGCTAGAGCAAGAGTTAGGAATGACGTTCGACCAGGAGTTCATGTTACTGAAGCACCAAGATTCGCTGTATCAGTATGTCAGCTGCCAAAACGGAATTCGCCTCTTCCCTGGTTTTTTCATTTCGCTTGAATTGACGGACGACGGAGCGCTTGATTTTTTCAGTGTGTATGGAACCCCCGCCCTGAGCAACAAGTATCCGACTGAATCGTTTTCACTGTCACCTGTTCAAATCACACCGATCATTACAGAACAGATACGGTTCTTTTCAGCTCCTGGTGATCAACAACGAATACAGGCGCATACAATCGAGGAAATCTTTGTTTCTCAAAACGACTCGCTCACGTATCCCTTTAGTGATCCAGACACTTCGTCCGTTGCCATGAACGAGATCGTGACATGGGACAAACCATCTACGTTCTCCTACACGCGCAAATTGATTAAGCGGAGAGACACCGTCACGGCACGCGATGCCGAAGCTCAAACGCCACACCCGGATTACCGACCGTTGACCGATGGGACATTGATGACTTGTAAGTCGATTGCTGTAGACCTCATCGCTGCGGAGTATCCTGAGGAGTCAGGAGCGTGGACGATTCAGGAAATCTATCGGGATTTTCCATTCATTAACGTGAAAGTACGCCGGACTCGTGACGACCCAAATCTCGCTCATAAACGTCGTTTGACGATTCTCCTGATTGAAGAAACTTATGAAGTCAGCCTAATCGTTGATAACGAGTCGATTATCGCGCTCTACCATGACTCGTCACAACCGTTGCCTAATAGCGTGCCCAAAGAAGTTATACGTGACGCACTCATGCCTTATCTGACATTAAAGCCATATTATGTCTTCGACCAGGCGCTCGATCAGTACGTCCTCTGCGGACTACTCGACTCCGTTCATGCTTACTTACCGGCAACGAACGAAGTCGTTTTATTGCGCGACTTATGAGTTAGTTCAGCCATTGATCTATCCGATTCCTTATTGCTTTTGGAAGAACGAGTCGTCTCAGCTGTTCCAGTCGTTCTCGGTCCGCTTCCTGCTTAGCAAGACATTGCTCAATCATTGCGACCTTTTGTTCCCGTCCTGGAATCAGTTGATAGATGACGTACCAATCAACGAGTGACATGAACGGACGTCCAGTTGAATCAATCGATTGTTCATCAAACGGATAGATGAACACGCCCTCACCATGACGAATCTGCAGTCCGCTCATCAAATCGATATCGATTCCTTCGATGATAAATTCCTGGAACACTTCCGTCGCATAAAGTGACGTCTTGTCTTGTTCGACGACAGTCCCCATGTCCGCCAACAGTTGGACTGCTCGTTCGGCGTCCGCTAACGCGACGACGAGATCGATGTCGCGCGGTACAACTGGTAGTCCATGCTGCGCCAACAATAATGAACCACCGATACCAAAATGAATCCGTTCTTGCTGCAAACAAACGACGACTTTTTCTAAGACTTGCTCAAGACTCATCGCCGGAACCCCGCTGCTCGAAACGGTCCTTCCATCGAAATCGTAAAGACAATTCGAGCAATTTCATCCGGTGATGTCTCGTTTGGGTGGCTCAACCAGGATTCGATGACACCGAGATGGGCGGCTGAGAGATAGGCAATGAGATAATTTTCTGGAACAAGCCGTTCTCCTTGTTCCGGTAGTCCCGAGAACAGAATCTGTTGCATGTAATCACGGACCCGCTTCCGAAACATCCCGTCACTCGATGGACTGAGTAAGATCCGCATCAGCGTCCGGTGTTCATAAAGAAACGTTAGAAACGGGATGATTCGTCGGTATGGTGAGTCCTCCGTTTTGTTGATCAGGACGAATGGAATCTCGCGTTCGAACGTCGCTTCGATCTTTTCAAAAACCTCATTCGTCATCCGCTCGAGCAGTTCGTATTTATCCGCGTAATGATGGTAGAACGTCCCGCGATTGACTTCCGCTCGTTCCGTCAACAACTTAATTGTCACGGCGTCAAATCCGACTTCGTCGATCAGCTGAAGGAACGTCTCGCGTATCCTCCGGTCGGTCCGGATAACGCGTAAATCCTGTTTTTTCATCGAAATCGCCTCTTTCTTCAACAGATTGTCGGGATGTGTCGCTTAAGCGACAGATGGACGTCAACTGGTCATTGCTCCCAGTTTCTCTCCCTTTTATAATGAAATTAAGCAACACGTTGTTCAATAATTATTTCATAAAAGGAGGGAGAATACGATGGATTTACGATTACAAGGTGTATCAAAATCATTTCATCAACAGAACGTCCTCCAACAGATTGATCTTTTGATTCCATCCGGTGAAATTTGTGGTTTGCTCGGTCCGTCAGGTTCCGGAAAGACGACATTGATTCGTTTGATGATTGGTGCAATCCAAGCAGACGCAGGTTCGATTCAGATTGGCGACACTTCGATACCAAACTTCAAGATGTTATCGCAGATTGGTTTCATGCCACAAAATGATGCCTTATACGAGGATTTATCTGGCCTTGCGAATCTGCAATTTTTCGGTTCCTTATACAACATGTCCCGTCAGGATTTAGCAAAACGAATCGACGAGGTCTTGACACTCGTCGATTTAACAAATGATCAAAAAAAGCTCGTTCGCCATTATTCCGGCGGGATGAAGAAACGATTATCCCTCGCCATCTCGATCCTGCATCGCCCTAGCGTCCTATTTCTGGATGAGCCGACCGTCGGGATCGATCCCGTGTTACGCCGCCAGATTTGGAATCAATTCCAAACGATTCGAACCCAAGGCACGACGATTGTCGTTTCAACCCACGTCATGGATGAAATCAACGAATGCGACCGTGCCGCACTGATCTATAACGGTCGGATCATCGCCTACGATCCGCTCGACCGTTTACTTGCGCAGACTGAAAACGGTCAGGTCGAGGAACTGTTCCTGCTCGCTGGAAAGGACGTGACGTAATGTGGCAACTCGCACGACGGGTCATCCGTCAAACGTTGAACGATAAACGAAGCGTCGGACTCATTTTGCTTGCTCCATTATTAATCTTCACCTTAATCTATTTCCTACTTGGAAACGATGATTACACGCCTGTCGTCGCCATCAGTCAAGATGTACCGGCTCCAGTCTCTCAAGCGATCGAAAAACAGGATCTGTCGATTAAAACGTATAACGGCAGCGATGCTGACGCCTATCTCAAGAATCATGAAACGGTCGACGTCGTCTTAGATATGAAAGACAATCAGCTAGCGTTGAACCTCCGCGAACCTTCAACGAAAAGTTCAAAAGCGTTACGTGAGATTCAATCTGGACTGGCGACCCTTCAGCCGACGATGCAACTCGAGACGAACTATCTTTACGGAAATGTCGATCAATCGACGTTTGATGCGCTTGGTTTCGTCTTTTTATCTTTGTTCTCCTTCTTTTTCGTTTTTATCTTATCGGCAATGGCACTCGTCAAGGAACGCAGTGGCGGCACGCTCGAGCGATTGATGATGACACCAATTCGCCAAACCGACGTCATCTTCGGCTATACGCTCGGTTATAGCGTCTTCGCTTCCATCCAGGCAATTCTTGTCGTCCTGTACGCGACGACCGTTCTTGACTTACCATCTGAAGGCTCGATCATCTGGGTCTTTCTGACGATGCTTGGACTTGCCGTCGTCGCAGTCTTGTTCGGCGCAACGATTTCAATCTTTGCTCAGTCTGAGCTGCAGGTCGTCCAGTTGATTCCCTTTACGATCATTCCGCAGATTTTCTTCTCGGGCTTGATTCCGCTTGATTTAATCCCGTATGGACTCGGTAACATCGGATATATCACCCCGATCTTCTACGGAGCGAGCGCGATCAAGGAGGTGCTCGTCTACGGCAACGGGTGGTCAAGCATCTGGCCGTACTGGCTTGGATTATTCCTCTATGGAGCAGCCTTGTTCCTGTTGAACATGCTTGCTCTTAATAAGTATCGTGGACATCAAAAAAGACACGGCTGATTACACAAGCCGTGTCTGATTTTGCTCAAGCTGTTCGAGGAAAGCAGTCCGTCGCGAGGGATCGAGTGTCTGCTCTGCCACGTCGGCATACCGAACGAGCTGATAGATCTCATGCGGGACCGTGACCTCTAAGCGTGTAAACCACTCCGTCAGCGTCTCATATGTCCGCCGTTGTTGCACTGGAGCAAGTGATCGATTGAACGCGCGCACCGCTTCACGAATTTTTGAATCAAGAATACTGTCTTTAGATGAGGACTGGACTTCAGGCGTTAGCGGAAGCGATAGAGCGGTTCGTTTCGGTTGATGACTTGATGGGAATGACCACTGCATACGGTTGAATCGTTGTCGACGATACAGGTAGATGATGACTAGAGCGACCATCCAAGGAGTCATACGTGCGATTTGATTGATCGCATCTGTCAAGAAACCTTCCCCAAGCTCAATCGGTTTTTTCTTTTTAGGTTCCTTCCGATATCTTTCGTGCCCAATTTTTGAAGAATCCGGTTGTTTGATGATTTGTTCTTCTTTCACATAGATGACTTTTTTAGTCGGTAAGATCTTGCTCGGAATATGTACCCAGTTCCCTGTCGATTGATCAATCGGTGGATCGATCAATGCTTGATACGATAGTTTTACACCCATGATGCCTAAAAATAGGACTAGGTACGTCAAAAAAGTCATTCCAATGATTCGATGTCTCATTTCATCCTGCACCTCCAAACCGAATTGAAATCCGTGACACAAGATCTTTTCCCATATGTTACCATGAAAGGAGGCGATTCAGATGAGTTACGAAAAAGTATTTCAAATGCCAATGTTGCAGCTGTATAAGGTATACCGTCAAAAAGTCGAGCGTAAGCAACGGACACAAGAGGAACTCGATGACGTGCTGTTCTGGTTGACCGGACACACGCAATCAACTCTTGAACAAGCCATACAAACCCAAACTGTCGCAGCCTTTTTCGAGCACGCACCCGACCTGAACGAACGCCGATTTTTAGTCACTGGCGTCATCTGCGGGATTCGTGTGGAAAATCTAACGGATCCGCACATTCGTAACATCCGGATTCTCGACAAACTCGTCGATGAGTTGGCGAAAGGAAAAGCGTTAGCTAAAATATTACGATAAGGAGGAATGCTGATGTCTACTTTACTCAGTACACTGGCGATCCTCGTCATGGTGACCAGTGTGACCTATTTCATCGTCTATCAAGTCAAACGAAATAAAGGAACCCATCGTTCACCCGTCTATCGACTTGCTTTTAGTGGTCTGTTGGTCGGCTTGATGGTCAGTTATTTTTTGTTGACGTGAGTCGTGATTTTTAGTTTTTGATTTAAACAATAAAATCATTAATACAGTATTTGAAATAATGAAGGAGGTATACGATTGAAGATTCGAAAATGGATCCTTCCGCTTTTGCTACTCATCTGTCTTGCTTCACCGAATGCCGCAACAACATATGTGAAATGGACGGTCGCTCCGACGGGTCACTATCTCGAACGTCTTCAAGCGGCTGACATTCCTTATAAAGTCCGCCAACACACGCTTTACATTCAAGAAAAGGATCTGCGCCGCGTCACGTCGTGTTGTACATGACAACGATAGAAAACCCCCTCATTTCAGCGAAATGAGGGGGTTTTCTGATCAATCACGAATTAGCGAATCGTTTTTAACGCCGTTGCCCACGGAATGACTTGATCGAGCATTTGGTTGACCGATGTTTCTTGAACGGCTGCCGCTTTTAAGACCGATCCGTTCTCGAAATCAGTGAACAAGGATAATGCCGGATGCACACGGACATCGGCAATCAATAACTCACCGAGGATGCCGCGCAAGTGTTCTGCTGCCCGCGCTCCACCGACAGAACCGTAAGAGACGATCCCTGCCGCTTTATTGTTCCATTCGACTCGTAAATAATCGAGCGCATTCTTGAGTGAGGCTGCGATGGAGTGGTTGTATTCCTGGACGATGAAGACGAATCCGTCTTGTGCCGCGACATCCTTCGACCAATCAGCAGCACCTGACGCATCCCCGTCCTTTTCACCTAGGAGCGGTAATTTGTAGTCGGCGATATCAAGAATCGTATAGTTCGCATCCCCCCGTTGATCCGCGAGTTGTTTGACCCAGTTCCCGACTTGTGGGCTGAGGCGTCCTTCACGTGTGGATCCTAAGACGATACCAATGTTTAATTTCTCCATTTTCATTTCCTCCTCTTGTTTAGATGCGGTTAGTTACATTATCGTAATGTTCTCTTAAAGGTATTCTTTTTCGATCTTGCGCGTACTCCGGACCGTATCGATCGGACGGACCATTTGTTCGATTTGTGCTCGTTGTGGCTCGAGGAATGGTGGTAATGACAATTTCTCCCCGACCGTTTCGTATGGCTCATCACCCATGAAACCAGGACCATCCGTTGCCCACTCGAACAAGACACCACGCGCGACACGAGCGTAGAGCGATTCGAAGAAGAAGCGATCAACGTAACCGGATGTGTTGAAGCGAAGCTGTTGCATCCGCTCGATCCATTCCTGTAAGGCAGCCGTATCTTCAACGCGGAAAGCGACGTGGTGGACCGTTCCGAATCCTTGACGTCCGCTTGGTAGAACGACGTTGTGCTCAACGATGACTTGGGCACCATTTCCGCCTTCGCCCATCTCGAACAAGTGCAGGGAACCAGCTTGATCGACTTCGCGCATCAACATCGCTTGTTCAAGTACCGCTTTTAAATTGTCGAATTCCGCGATCCGGATGTGAATTGGACCGAGTCCCGTGATCGCGAACTCGAGGGGTACCGGACCGTTTTGCCACGGCGTGCCGGAAGCGACACCTTGATTATGCTCGTCAGAGATCAACATGTATTGTTGCTCATCGAAATCGACGAACGAGAGCGTCTTCTTGCCGAATTGTTCTTTGATACCACGGTGCTTGACGTCGTATTTGTCAAAGCGTTTGATCCAGTATTCGAGTGCCGCATCCGTTGGAACACGGAACGCCGTCTTGAAGATTTCATTCGTTCCGTGTGATCCTTTTTGAATACCAGGGAAATCAAAGAACGTCATATCCGTGCCGGCAGACCCTTTATCATCTGCAAAGAATAAGTGATATGTCTGGATGTCATCCTGATTGACGGTCTTCTTGACCAATCGCATTCCTAGGACGTTCGTAAAGAAGTCATAGTTTTTTTCGGCACTGCTCGTAATCGCCGTCACGTGGTGGATTCCTTTTAGTTCATTCATGAAAAATCGCTCCTTTAATGGTTATTATCTCGAATTCGAGATATCAGTCTAAAAAAATTTTATTGTTTTTTTGCTTGATAGCCGATCGTTTTGGCTGTCTCGATGAATGCTTCGAGATCTGACGGGGCTATTCCTTGAAATACTTGATTGATCGCTTGCTCGTGCTCCGGAAAAATCGTTTCCATCAATTGTTGCCCTTCAGGTGTCAGTTCCGCAAATGTCACACGCCGATCCTCTGGACATGCTTTGCGGACAACGTAATTCTTCTTTTCGAGCTTATCGATGACGTATGTGATGCTACTGCTCGTGATCAAGACTTTTTTCCCGATCAATTGAATGGGTTGCCTGCCCCTGTGAAACAGCAACTCAAGGACTGAAAAATCCGTCGGGTTCAATCCCCATTGCGCAACGTCTTTCTTGATGACTTCATGTAACGCATCGACTGCGCGCACCATGACCGTCAATGCTTTCAAGTTCGGATTCGGTTGTGTCATTTCGTTCACCTCTTTTGTATCTTTAATTCATATATCTTTAATTCGAGATAAATATACCATCCCGATTTTTGTTCGTCAACTGTTTTGAATTACTTTAAATAATGATGAACACTTTAAATGTTCAAAGCGTTCATCATCATTTAGAGCCAAGCACGTATCCTTTTCCTAATAGATAGTGATCTGTATCAGATTGAATATACGCTGTATTGTCAGGTAATCCGATGGCGTGATTCATTTGAGACAGGTATTCCTGAAAACGGGCTGCCCGTTTTTCCTGGTTCAAGTGCGGACAGAGACAACCACTCAGCCAGCCTTGCCCTGTATCCAGGCAATAGTCTGTTCCGTTTTCCATCGTGCGAATGCCGTATTCCATCGCATAGATCGCCCCAGCACTGACACCGACGTACCATGTTCCGCGCTCGACGGCTTGCTTGAGCAATACATCCATACCTTTTGCAGCAAGCGTCTGAACGAGTAACGGATAATTGCCACCACCGACATAAAGAATGTCGGCACGTTCTATTAATCGTCGTTGCGTCGTCTTGGATTGTTCGTCGTCAAACAGTGTGACGATTGAGACGGTCGCGCCAAGTGCTTCATATGTATCACGAAATTGGTGTTGGTATGGCGATTCATCCCGACTTGCCGTCGGTAGGAAGACGATGTGTGGCGCGTGTTTCGTCAGTTGAAAAACATGTTGATGAATGAATTGGTGCGACGGTGCAATCAATTGACCGCCTCCGATTAGCATGAGGTTCATCTTTTTTCTCCTATGGAACGACATTTACGAAAACAGGGGTTTTTCATATTGTATACCCTGCGAACGGCACTGGCGTCGACAGTCGAATCCATGTCGACGGTTTGCCGTAAACTGATGCGTCATCAAGGAAACGTTCCAGTGTTGCAACGGACGCCGTTTGCAACTTGACCATGAAGTAGTAGCTCCCAGTCAGGCGGTGACATTCGACGACTTCTGGATGTCCTTTAAAAAATTCAATCAAGCCTGCACAGCGTGTCTCTTCGAACATGACGATCGCGAGTAACCCTTGCGCGAGTGCTTCCGGATTAATGACAGCGCGGAATCCTTCGATGATTCCCGCGTCCTCCATTTTTCGGACTCGTTCGATGACGGCAGGTGCCGATAACCCGATCTGTCGTCCAAGTTCCGACCACGGGATACGTGCATCGTCCTGCAAGATCCGGACAATCTGTTGATCAATCTGGTCCATTTTCCATCCTCCTTTTAATTAAAAACCACTTTCTTCAAATTAACATGGAATCAAAGGAAAATATAGCCTTTCACTATGTTCTCCTACTGTGCTCGTCAAAATGCTTTTCTTATACTAATTACAGGAGGTGATACTTATGGAACCAACCTGTGTCCGGTGCCAAGAAACGATTGAAACGACGGTCTATCAGTGCTCGCACGCTTGTACATTTTGCGAACCGTGTACGAAAAAGCTCGATCATATTTGCCAAAACTGCGGGGAGATGCTCGAACCCGTCACACCAGTCGCGACTTAAAAAGACGGATGCCTCGGCACCCGTCTTTTGTCTATTTAGATCGTCTCTTGTGATTGCCGCTCGGCTAAGCGCCCTTTTGCTTGTTCTTGATGCGGCTTGATCGCCGACTCCCCGAGTGCTTTCGCTAGACCTCGGGTTGGAAGATTGACATACATCGACTCATAATTGCTGACTTCGAACGTCTCATGGAAGATCCCGACCGCTTCTGATGTCCGTGCCTTCTGATTGAATCGTTTCCACGCCGTCAAATGACGGGAACCATGGGCATATGCCATCAATTCTTCCGTCGAACGCCAATACTGAATCAACGTCACGGAACGCCAACCGACAAGTGACTCATGCGAAATCAGACCGACATCGTTTTCATAACACTCTTGTAGCATCGGTCCCATCGCTTGGACCGTCGGTAACCACTGCCGGACAGAACGTAAGCGATTGATCCGTAAACCGATGATGAACACGACGACGTCTTTGTTCGGAGTCGCAATGATCCGTTTCATGTCAATTTCCTCCTTCAAGGGTCTCAAGGGAAGCGTCGCACCAGTCGAGTAACGCCCGTGTCTTCCGAATGCCATAATCAAGCGTCAATAACCAATAGACGGCATCATTCGAGTCAGGATAAGAACGAATCATCGCATCGATCGCTTGATACGTCTCAAGCCGTTCTTCGAGCAATCGAGCGTGCTCCTGAATTTTCTGCAAGGTGACCTCTTTTGAAGCATGTCGAGCGAAGTACAGCTTCAACAACAGGTCGTTCCGTTGCACGGGCAATTCGACGGACGGTTCAGCGACCCACCGCTCGAGCTCCGCATGCCCGTTTTTCGTCAGAGCGAATTGTTTCCGTTCCCCATCCGTGACCTCTTCAACGATCAATCCTTCCGCCTCTAACCGTTTCAGCGTCGGATAGACTTGTCCGAAGCTGATTTTCCAAAAGTGATTCAAGCTCGTGTCGATCGTATGTTTCATCTCATAACCAGACGTACATCCACTTGCAAGAAGTCCGAGAATCGCATAACGAGTCATGTTTTCTTTAGGCATCGGTCCCTCCTATATCTAAAAGATACTATCTTTTAGATATAGTTCCCGTTCATTCAAATGCCAAACAAGAAATTCACTAAATGAAGCAGGAATTCTCGTTTTAAATCCGAATTCTTGTTCACATACTTAATTAAAAGGAGTTCTCATATGACATACGCTAAAGCTTCTATCTTCTTTAGTATGCTCGGTCTACTCATCGCCTATATGATTTTCCCGCCGCTCAACTGGTCGTTCGGACCGAACTCGATGCTTACGATTCCGATCGGACTTGCCATTTATCTGTTCGGAATCGGACTCGGGATCGTCGCCATCAAACGACGCGAACCGGGAATCCTCAAATACGTCAGTCTCGCTTGTGCCGTTCCGCTTGGCGTGTTACTACTGCTCTTTCTCGGTTTCATCTTCAGCGGGCAGATTTAATCATTTTACAATAGTTGTTCATGAGACGTTTTCCCGCTTGCATCGAATGTCAGTTGATGGATTGCTGGACTCGCCATCGTGTTAAGCCACTCATTGGCTGGTCGTCCAGTGTAGTGTTCGAGCACTAACGCCAACACGAGACCATGCGTCGCGACGACCACTCGGTGGTGCGGGTGGGTTTTACGTAGATGATCGATGGCTACTAGAACACGATTGCGTGCTATTTGATTCGACTCTCCACCACTTTGCGCGTAATCGTCATTTTGGAATGATCGCTTCAACAGTTCTTCTAGCCGTTCAGGTGATAAACGTTCGTCTGTTTCCTGAAAACGCCGTTCCTGAAACGCTGCCTCGTAGATTCGCAAATCTCGTTGCTCAGCAAGCGGACGGACGGAATCCATCGCCCGTCGCATGGGACTAGAATAAATGATATCAATCGGTATCGCTTGAAAGAACGCTACGAGTTCCTGCGCTTGTTCTTGACCTGCATCTGTTAATCCCCGCCCTCGATCACTGCCTGTTTTGATCGATTCGCAATGGCGAACGAAATAGATCGTCCTCATCGCAACTGGACCCACGTTCCTTCAGAAATTACATCTACGTTCGAACCGATGACACGGATCGCTGTCGCGTCGTCGATTGCGTAAGCTGGATTCGTTAATATCTCAGCCCAAGACTTGGCAGCTTGTAAGTGATTGTCTGGTAACTGCGGATGATCGAGATGCGGGAAGATTGAAAAATCAACGAGACCAAGCGTTGCGTCCGATTGCTCCGGCGTCTTTTTCCACCCAACGAAATCCGTTCCGATTCGTGGCGTAAGCACCATGCTACCAGCGCTCATCCCGACATAAACACCGGTCAGTTGCGGTAATAGTCGATCGAAGCCCGATTCGACGAACCAGTGATGTAGAAAGAGTGGATCACCACCATTAACGAGGATGACATCTGCTTTCTCGACTACCGGTCGCCATGTCTCCTCCGCTAACGCTGATACAACAGACAATTCTAGTAGTCCCATCGATTTCCACCCTAACCCAACCATTGATGCCTCGTCTTTTCCTTGAATGAAGTTTGTAGCAAGCTCTAATCCATTGGATAACGCATATGAAGCTGTCGTGATTGCAATGGCATGACATTCCTCAATCGATTTTCCGAGCATCTCGCGTAACGCTTTGTGAATCGTTGGATTTTGTATTCCACCAGACGTTAATAAATAGTCCATCGTGATACCTCCTGTTCTTTGCTTCAGTTTACAATATTTGTACGTTTCTGGTATCCTTACTTTTATTCCCACAAGAATAGGAGGAATCATATGTCATTCGATTTAATGATGTTACCTGAAACGACGTTACACTATCGTCTGATTCTCGGAACTTCCAATCAACCGACGTTTATCTTTGAAAACGGATATGGACAAGATCTTTCAACCTGGCAACCAATCATAGATCAAGTTGAAGGACTTGGAACGATCTTGATGTATGACCGTACGAACATCGGTGGCAGTATGCCCTATGATTCCGAGACTAGTCGACAGAGCGTGAATCGCCTTCGCCGTTTGATTCATACCTTATCTCTCAAACCACCATTCATTCTTGTTGGTCATTCCTATGGCGGCACGTTAGTTCGACAATTTGCATCGCTATATCCAAATGAAATAAATGGGCTATTGCTCATTGATGCAACACCAGAGTCCTATATTCAACGCTTCTTACCAGTGATGCCAAACACGTTCCAATCCATTTACAAAAAACAATTCACGCTCGAATGTACATACGAAGATTTTAAAGAGAGTATTGAAGCGACGAACGTCGATGTCCTCTACCCATTTCCACTCATTGTTCTGTCTGCTGGTAAAAAGGATCATTATTCTCGTGAGGCGCAACTATTGTGGCACGAATTGCAACGACAAACTGCTGCACAGTCGATTCAAGGATCATTCATCGAAGTTGTCAACAGCCGGCACTTCATTCAACAGGATGCTCCCGATATTGTGATCGATGCGTTACATCGTTTGATTTCAGGTGATTCTTAAACCCTTTTCAAAGGAACTATTTCCCATTTACATACGTATAACTAATGTAAGCTTGATTCGACACACTGAATGGAGGCACATATGTATTCGATTCCTAGCTACTTCACACTCTACTTAAAAATCATGCTGACGGATAAGATTCCGGTCTTTTGGTCGTTGATCTTCCCATTGATTCTCGCCTTTGTCTTCGGGTCACGCCTCGACTTCACCGAGAACAGTTTCCTCTCGTTCCTCGCGCTATTTTGGGGCTATATCTTACTTTCAATTTACGTGAATGGCATCGGTCTCCAGCTTGCCCGAATGCGGGAGCATGGTTTGATGAAGACGTATATCATGATTTCCGGTAGTAAGATCGGTTGTATTCTCGCACTCGTACTCGTTCAGCTCGTGTTCGCAACCGTTAGTTTAACGGTCTTTACGACGATCCTGATGCTCGTATTCAGCTTCTTCTCACCTTTGACGTTGTTACTTGCTTATCTCGTCTTGTTGCTCAGCATCCCGCTTGCTTTTGCAAGCATCGCCTTGACGATGCTTCCGGCAAAGATTTCGAGTATGTCGACATTGATCAACATCGTCATGTATCCACTGTTCTTGTTCGCGAATAGCCAACCGGATCGTTGGTACAGTTACTTGAATCCTTTTTATGTCATGAAAACACTCGGTCTCGCCGTATCCGAGCACGTTACGGGAGCATCGTTACTTATCTTGACCGTCGTACTCGTCGTTTACCTGTTACTTGGTCTATTCTCTGTCAAACGCTTTAATCTCATGTCATTGCTGACCCGATAGGAGGATTCAGATGCACGTCCAACACATACGCTTTAACTATCCGAAATCACCTGACCTGTTACACGATGTCTCCTTTTCGCTCATTCCCGGAAAATTGAACGTCTTGATCGGGATGAACGGTGCCGGTAAAACGACACTGTTTGATTGCATGACCGGTGCTTTACCGATCACGTCCGGTGAGCTTGATTTACCCGATATCTCGGACATTCTCTATTTGACGCAATTCATCTATTACTCGGACGAACTAAAGGGCAAGGATGTCGCCGTCTTCGTCGGTCGGCTCGCCCTTTTGAAAGCATATCGCAAGCAAGAGACGTATACGCGCCATCTGAAACAGCCACGAGAGCTCAATCTATTCGCTCACCTGTGGGAGATGAAAATCGGCAAGATGTCCGCTGGCGAAAAGAAATGGTTGTTCGTCACACTGTTGACGACAGTACCACGTTCGCTCTACATCTTTGACGAGCCGACGAGCGGGGTTGATCCGGCAACTCGCCTCCATATCATGCGACGCTTCGAGCAGATGACAGCAAACGGTCAAACGTGTCTTTTCTCGACCCATCAACTACACGATCTATTGCACACGGACGCTCATGTCATCTTTCTCCATCAAGGTCGTATTTTGTACGAAGGTGACTTCAAGGATTGGTTGAACCGATTCGAGACGACGGATCCAGACGTCGCGTTCGTTCAAATGCTTGAACTGGCAGGATAACGTTAACCACCTCTTTTTTTGAGGTGGTTTTTTTATAATATTTGAAATACAGGTTTTTAATAAACATGTACAGGATATACACATTATAAGAAAGGAGGTCGTCCGATGCATTTCATCTCTGGTCAAGCTTTTATTACGATGATGGATTCACTTTTCAACGAACAGGAGTGGAAGCGACACGTCTTATACGTCACTGCGAATTCAGCAGCTGTCCACTTGCAAAAACGATCTGTTGCTATCCCCTTGCCACCTCTTGAATATCAGATTTCGTTTCTCGTGCATTTACCAACGCTAGAAAAACGACTGATCGTCAAAACGAATCAACAGGAGACGCGTCAATTTTTCTTTGATTCAATGGCTTCCATCGATTGTATGTGCACTAGTTTAATGCCATGGACGAATCCAGGGCGATTTAATGAGGAGGAAAACGTTCATGTCCACCAACACTCTTGAACAACGCATGAATGCCGTCCTCGATTGTTTGGCGGCCGCAAAGGACTACCAACGTATCGCCGGACGGCATGATGTGTCGTATCAACAATTGTATAACTGGGTCCGGCGCTATGAGAGCGGCGGTATTCCTGCCCTGACGGATCGCCGTGGTCGGAAGTTACGAAGCGAACGACTTACTTCGACTCAGCATACGCCTTGAACCGATCAAGGATCGCCTGCCAACCCGCTTGTTGCATCTCAGGCGGGTTTATCGTTTCGGCATCAAACGATTCGACGACTTCGGTTTGTTCCCCGTTCCGAGAAAAGTCGATCGTCACCTGACGACCATCCTCAAGGACATACGCAATGCGCTCATAAGGAACGATCGCCTCATATGTACCCGTGAAATCAAACCCCATGCTACCGTCTTTTGCTTCCATTCGATTCGT
>Ga0308158_10001675_pt1 | contig 22784 bp, 14 predicted proteins | sample PhyBR2_FD_201038 | JGI IMG/M metagenome (GOLD analysis project Ga0308158, IMG submission 201038) | Phyllosphere microbial communities from UC Gill Tract Community Farm, Albany, California, United States - DLSLB.R2 | ecosystem: Host-associated > Plants > Phyllosphere > Unclassified | place: USA...
TCAAGCAGTAAAGAGGCACCGAGATGGCGTTATTAAATGTAGACAAACTATCGGTGCATTTCGGCGACGATAAAGCACCGTTCCGTGCGGTTGACCGCATCAGTTATCAGGTTGAGCAGGGCCAGGTTGTCGGTATTGTGGGCGAGTCCGGATCCGGTAAATCAGTGAGTTCACTGGCAATCATGGGCCTGATCGATTTCCCCGGCAAAGTGATGGCTGAAAAGCTGGAGTTTAACCAGCGCGACCTGCAACACATCTCCGAACGCGAGCGCCGCCAGCTGGTAGGCGCTGAAGTGGCGATGATTTTTCAGGACCCGATGACCAGCCTGAATCCCTGCTATACCGTGGGTTTCCAGATCATGGAAGCGATCAAGGTGCATCAGGGCGGCAATAAACGCACCCGGCGTCAGCGGGCAATCGATCTACTGAATCAGGTCGGTATTCCTGATCCTGCGTCACGTCTTGATGTCTATCCGCACCAGCTGTCGGGCGGCATGAGCCAGCGAGTGATGATTGCGATGGCAATCGCCTGCCGGCCAAAGCTGCTGATCGCCGATGAGCCAACGACGGCACTCGACGTGACTATCCAGGCGCAGATCATCGAACTGCTGCTGGAGTTACAGCGGCAGGAGAACATGGCGCTGATCCTGATTACGCACGATCTGGCGTTAGTGGCAGAGGCGGCGCACCACATTATCGTGATGTATGCCGGTCAGGTAGTGGAGAGCGGCAAAGCGACCGATATCTTTAAAGCGCCGCGCCATCCCTATACGCAGGCGTTGCTGCGCGCGCTGCCGGAGTTTGCGGCGGATAAAGCCCGTCTGGCTTCACTGCCGGGCGTGGTGCCGGGCAAGTATGATCGCCCGGTTGGCTGTCTGCTAAATCCACGCTGTCCTTATGCAACTGACCTTTGTCGTCAGGAAGAACCCGAACTGCGCACTATTCCAGGACGCCAGTCCAAGTGTCACTATCCGCTGGACGATGCCGGGAGACCCACTTATGAGTCATGAAATCAAGAAAGATCAGTTCCTGTTACAGGCGATTGATCTGAAGAAGCACTACCCGGTGAAAAAGGGGCTGTTTGGTCAGGAACGTCTGGTCAAAGCGCTGGATGGCGTCTCTTTTGATCTGGAACGCGGCAAAACGCTGGCGGTCGTTGGCGAGTCAGGCTGTGGTAAATCTACGCTGGGTCGCCTGCTGACCATGATTGAAACCCCGACCGAAGGGCAGCTCTACTGGCATGGCCAGGATCTGCTGAAACACGATCCCCAGGCGCAGAAGCTGCGTCGCCAGAAAATCCAGATCGTGTTCCAGAACCCGTATGGCTCACTCAATCCGCGTAAAAAAGTGAGCCAGATTCTGGAAGAGCCACTGGTGATCAATACCCAGCTGACCCGCGCGGAACGCCGGGAGAAGACGCTGGAGATGATGGCGAAAGTCGGCCTGAAAACTGAGCATTACGACCGCTATCCGCACATGTTCTCAGGCGGCCAGCGTCAGCGTATCGCTATCGCGCGTGGGCTGATGCTCGATCCGGACGTACTGATAGCCGATGAGCCTGTTTCAGCGCTCGACGTGTCGGTGCGTGCTCAGGTGCTGAACCTGATGATGGATCTGCAGCAGGATATGGGACTTTCATACGTCTTTATCTCGCATGATTTGTCGGTGGTGGAACACATTGCCGATGAGGTGATGGTGATGTACCTCGGCCGTTGTGTCGAGAAGGGCAGCAAAGAGGCGATTTTCGCCAATCCGCGTCATCCTTATACGCAGGCTTTACTGTCAGCGACGCCGCGTCTTAATCCTGATGACCGTCGCGAGCGCATTAAGCTGACCGGCGAGCTGCCCAGTCCGCTCAATCCGCCACCGGGCTGCGCCTTTAATGCGCGCTGCCACCGGCGTTTTAGCACCTGCGTGCAGTTGCAGCCGAAGCTGAAAAACTACGGCGGGCAGCAAATTGCCTGTTTCGCGGTTGATCAGGATGAGAATCAGCCAGTCGGTGTGGCAGAAAAAGTCAGCTAAGCAATCACCTGACCCCCAGCTCAGGGCTCCTTTCTGGAGCCTTTTTTTATCTCAATTCAGCTGCAACCCGCACTGCTGGCGGGTCAGTCATCGTTTTCGTGTTATTCCCCATTTTCTTTCGTTATCAGGCTTAACCTGTTTTTTTGCAGGCGATATTTGCTGCTGAAAAAGTTAAATATCATCCCGCTCTTATTGCAGTGTTAAGCGATTATCTCTGCGTGCAGCCGCTTTATTTTTTCTGAACCCTTTTTATAGTCGCCGGACTGGCTGTACCAGGCGCTGCCAGAGCGGCATTTTCTGAAAAATTATTAAAACAGTGCTAACTAATTTAACTTAAACATCACTTATTAATTATAAGGGGTAATGTCTCAATACTGCCGTAATTATGCCCTTAATGAATCTTTATGATTAAGTTGTTTTATTGAATATGCTTTTTTTGTAATCAGGTTTTTCTGACTCACATTAAGGGGATGTGCTATATTCCTGGAAAATTCGCCCCTTGTTGCAGGCCACGACCAATGAAGAATAATTACGATGATTTGCAGCGTTTTAAAGAGAAAACGCAAACGCTCGACATCGACTTTAAAGATATGTCTGGCCAGACGCAGGAAGCGGCGGAACACAGTAAATGGGCATTGATTCGCCAGCTGGCGAAAGAGGAACAACAGACGTCATTAGGTAGCGGGCAGCGCATTGACCTGCCGCAACCTCAGCCACTGCGCGGCGATGAGTTCACCTCTCCACCGCCTGAGGCATCGGCACGACACGTTACACTCAGTGTGCAACCGGCAATGGCTGCCCGCACGTCGATTCTCGATAGCCTGTCAGGCAGCAACCTGCCAGCAGCCAGTCCGGCTGAACGTGGCCCTTCGTCACTTTTTCCGCCGTCGCCACGACAAAACGTGGCGGCGCCTTCACCGCGTGCTGAGCCCGTCCGGCCCGCCACGGTGGCGGATCTCCAGCCGGTTATTCCGCCCACCGCATCCCATTCTGATCCAGGGCGGTTTGGTGCGCTGTTCCGTTCGCGCGATATGACTCTGCCGAAAGAAACCTTACTCAAACCGCTACTGGAGAAGATTGCGCTATGCCGTTAGTTTGTGTGTGCTCGCCGAAGGGAGGTGTGGGAAAAACCACGCTGGCGGCGAATCTGGCCTGGAGTCTGGCGCGTTCCGGTAGCAAAGTTCTGGCCATCGATTTTGATGTGCAAAATGCACTGCGTCTTCACTTTGGCGTGCCACTTCATGATGGCCGTGGATTTGTGGCGCGATCAGATGAGCAGGCGGACTGGAGTCAGTCGATTCTCACTACCGGCGGCAATATTTTTGTCCTGCCTTATGGCGACGTCACCGAGCCCCAACGTGAACGGTTCGAAGAAAACCTGATGAAAGATCCCCATTTTATTAAGCGTGGTCTGGATACGGTGCTCAATTATCCCGGACTGGTGATTGTGGCTGATTTCCCGCCTGGCCCAGGCCCCGCCCTTAAAGCAATGACGGCGCTGGCCGATATGCATTTAGTGGTGATGTTAGCGGATACCGCGTCAGTGTCGTTATTACCGCAGATAGAAGAGAACCGGATGACCGGTAAACCGCTTAATAATAAGCAGGGTCACTTTTTTATCCTCAATCAGTGTGACAACCGCCGGAATATTAATCGCGATGTCACCGCGTTTATGCAGCAGCGTCTGGGCGATAACTTACTGGGCGTGGTTCACCGTGATGAAAGCGTGGGTGAAGCCAATGCTTCCCAGCAGTCTGTTTACGATTTCAGTCCTGCCTCTGCGGCGGCATTTGATATTGAACTGATCGCGAAGCGTGTCAGCAGCATTCTGAATATCACTGTGGGTAATGGCGAAGTTCAGGCCCCTATCCGCACACACCACTATTAGTCGGCAGGCTCTGCCAGGCGACTGACTTACATAGCTCTTCTCAGGGTGAATCATGAGTAAAATCGGGTTTTACCTGCTGCTGCTGGTGCTTGCACCCGTTGCTGCGGTAATTATCATTACGCCGATGGACAGCCAGAAACAGTATATTTTTGGGCTGATCAGCATTGGCATGATGTTTTTATTGGGTTTTAGCAAAAGCCGCAAAATAACTGTGGTGATGGTGATTCTCTCTGCACTGATGTCCAGCCGTTATATCTGGTGGCGTACCACTGAGACGCTGCACTTTAATTCTGAAGTTGAGGCTATTTTAGGGATTGGCTTATATCTGGCGGAGCTTTACGTCTGGCTGATCTTAATTCTTGGCTTCCTGCAAACCACCTGGCCATTAAAGCGCACGATTGAACCTTTGCCGGACGATACCCGTCTGTGGCCGACGGTCGATATTTATGTGCCGTCTTATAATGAAAGTCTGGATGTGGTGCGCGACACCGTACTGGCGGCGCAGTGTATTGACTATCCACGCGACAAAGTCAGGGTCTATCTGCTGGATGATGGCAAGCGCAGCGAATTTGCCCGCTTTGCGGCGGATGTCGGGGTAGGCTATATCACCCGTGACGATAACAAACATGCCAAAGCCGGTAACCTTAACCATGCGATGAAAATCACCAAAGGTGAACTGATTTGCATCTTTGACTGTGACCATGTGGCGACCCGCACCTTCCTGCAGGCGACAGTAGGGCCGTTCCTGAAAGATCCGAAACTGGCACTGCTGCAGACGCCGCACTACTTCTATTCGCCCGATCCCTTTGAGCGTAACCTGCGCGCTGCGCGCAGCATTCCAAACGAAGGCTCACTCTTTTATGGCCCGGTGCAGCAGGGTAACGACAACTGGAACGCCACCTTCTTCTGTGGCTCCTGTGCGGTGATCCGTCGTTCAGCGCTGGAAGAGATAGGCGGCTTTGCCGTTGAAACCGTCACTGAAGATGCGCATACCGCCCTGAAAATGCAGCGCCTGGGCTGGGGTTCAGCCTTCCTGTCGATCCCGCTGGCTGCCGGTCTGGCGACCGAACGTCTGGGTCTGCATATCATTCAGCGTACCCGCTGGGCACGCGGCATGACGCAGATTTTCCGCGTTGATAACCCGTTGTTTGGCCGTGGCCTGAAGTGGCAGCAGCGTCTTTGCTATCTCAACGCCATGCTGCACTTCCAGTTCGGGCTTCCGCGCGTCGCCTTCCTGACCGCGCCGCTGGCTTACCTGTTGTTTAACCTGAATATTATTCATTCGTCGGCGTCGCTGATTTTTGCCTACGTGCTGCCGCACCTGGTGATGTCGCTCTACGTAAACTCACGCATGAATGGCCGTTTCCGTTACACCTTCTGGGGTGAAATTTATGAGACGGTAATGTGCTTCCATCTGGTGATCCCGACCATCCTGACCCTGCTGTCGCCCAAACATGGCAAGTTCAACGTCACCGATAAAGGCGGCGTGCTGGATCAGGGCTTCTTCGATTTCCACATCGTGCGTCCGCACGTGATTGTGGCGCTGCTGCTAACCATCGGCATTGTGGCGGGCGTGGTACGTGCCGTGATGCATGACTATTTTGGTGTCGATCCCTACGTTATCGCGCTCAACGTTGGCTGGGCGATCTTCAGTCTGATCATTCTGATGGCGGCGATTGCCGTGGCCCGCGAAACCAAGCAGGTGCGTAAAACCATCCGCGTTGATGTGCAAATCCCGGCGATTATTCACTACGCCAGCGGTATTTCATCGCGCACTCAGACCAGCAACCTTTCGATGGGCGGTGCGCAACTCGACGCGCCGGATGGACGTCATGAAACAGATGAGATTGAAGAGATCGATCTGCTGCTGAAATCCGGCGCGATCACCATTCCTGTGAGTAAGATTTCCGGTGATGAGGAGAGCATCCGTCTGCGCTTTGAGGCGATGCCGCTGGCGCGTCGCCGCGAACTGGTGCGTGTGGTACTGGCGCGTGCGGATGCCTGGATTCAGCCGGAATATAAGCAGGACAACCCGCTGATTTCGCTGGGCACCATTATCCGTACCGTATTTGAGCTGTTCTGGCTGACCTGGAAAGGTCGCCACGATAAACGTAAAAAAGTCGACCCGCTTGCCGCGGCGGCGAAAGAGGATGGCGCGGCATGAAGATCCTGACGCAAACTTTGCTGGCCAGTTCACTGACCGCAGCGTTATGGCTGACGCCCGCTGGTGCAGAAACGCCGGCTGCGATTGATAACAGCAGTACCGCGCCGGTAAACAGTTCAGCGCCGACGCCGTCTGATGCCGCGCCCACCTCGCAGCCTGTCGGGGCTGCTGTCAGTGCACCGGTAAACAGTTCTGCTCCGACGCCACCGGAAGCCGTTCCAGCCACGCCGTCAGCCGGAGCCGCAGCCAGTGCGCCGGTAATTAACGAGGCTCCGGCCAGCGATGCGGAATCTGCGACGCAATCTGCGGCACCTGGAAATAAGGATTTTACACCGGCTACAGGTTCAGATCCGGTGGCGGCACCGGTCAGCGGTGGAGAGGCTACAACGCAGTCAGTGCCATCGGCTGTAAACCCGGCCCCTGCGACATCGCCGACAGAAACTGCACCGGCTTCGGTGCCGCAGAGTGCATCACCGGATACCACGCCACCGCCGGTCAATCCCTCTTACAGCCCAGGTAGCGAGGCGGCATCACCGGCTCAGCCATCTTCAGCGATCAATGAGGCAACATCCGCGACCGGAGAGGCGCCTGCCTCTGCTTCGACCGCCGCACCCGTGACGAGCAGCGGATCCGTGACTCAGGACAGCAGCGCGCTGTCCGCAGTGCCACTGCCGCAAGGCCTGGGCAGTGCCGATCCGGCGCTGGAAGCGGCCGCCAGTGCGCTGCCCTACGCGCCAGGCCAGGCGACTGCGCCGGTTGCCGAACCGCAGTTGCCGATCGCGGCGGCGATCAATCAGCCCATCAGCAGCGTGGTTTCAGTGGCCCAGATGGGGCAGTCGCGCGGTATTACGCTCACCGGTGGGCAGCTACAGTCGGGCATCATCTTTACGCTGCCAGGCGATGAAGTCATTACCAATGCACGGCTTAATCTGACGCTGCGCGTCTCAGCCGCACTGGCGGCACGCAATACGTCGCTGCAGCTGATGCTGAATGGCCAGCCGCTCGGCACGCTGCCGCTGGGTGCGACTGACAGTGACGTCAGTGACTATGAGCTGGATATTCCTGCGGCGATGGTGGTATCCAGTAACAACCTGAGTTTTAAAATTAATGATGCGGACAAATTGCTGTGCGAGAAAGAGAGCGCGCAGCAGTATCAGGTCACCATCCTGCCGAATACTTCGCTGCACATGGAGGGGCAGAAACTCAATATCGGTACCAGCCTGCGTAATTTCCCCCGTCCCTTCCTGGATCCTCAGCGAATGACGGCGTCCACTATCACGATGGGCTTTGTCAGTAACCTCTCACCCGATGCGGTCAGCGCGGCGGCACTGGTCGCTTCCTGGCTCGGCATTCAGAGTGATTATCGCGGCATCCGTTTTCCGGTGGTGCGCGGCGAACTGCCGGAAAACAACGGCATCCTGTTTGGTCATCCTGGCGATCGGATCGGCACCCTGACGTTCCCGGCCAGTAACGGCCCGATGTTGCAGGTGGTGGATAATCCCAATAACCCGGTTTACAAGCTCCTGCTGGTCAGTGGCAACAATGACGACCAGCTGCGTCAGGCGGCGAACCGTCTGACGCAGCCATTTACCACCGATGAGAGCCAGCTGCAGGTCCCTGTACAGACCCTTAGCAACCGCAAGCCTTACGATGCCCCGCGCTGGATTAACACTGACCGCCCGGTTCGCCTGAGCGAACTGCTGCGTAAAGATCAGAGTCTGACCAGTAGCGGCATCTGGCATGATGCCCTGCGTGTTAACTTCCGCGCCGCGCCTGACCTGTTCCTGTGGGATGGCGACACGGTGCCGGTTAATCTGCATTATCGCTTCCCGTCCGAAAGCTGGATTGATGAGGACAACTCGTTCCTTAACGTCATGCTCAACGGCACTTTTCTGCGCAACCTGACGGTGAACAAAGTTGGCCTGCTGGAGAGCGCCTGGCACCGTCTGGGCGGTGATGCGCGTCAGGAGCAGTATCAGCTGAATCTCGAACCCTATCTGATCTATGGCGACAACCAGCTGGCGCTCTACTTCAATATCAAACCCCGGGCCGATGCGCCCTGCGGTGTGCTCCTGAACAACAACATCAAGAGCCGGATTGAAGAGGACTCGTGGATCGATCTCAGCCATACCCGCCACTTCAGCATGCTGCCGAACCTCGCTTACTTTGTGGGTGCTTCGTTCCCCTTCTCACGGCTGGCTGACTTCGGCCAGACAACGCTGCTGCTGCCGGAAACGCCCGGTAATGCCGAACTTTCAACACTGCTGGATCTGGCGGCGCGGGCCGGAACCGCGACCGGCGTGGCGCTGACGCAGAATCAGGTGCTGTTTGGTCTGCCGAATGGTGGCACCCATCTGGCGCGCTTAAAGCAGAGCGATGTGCTGGCGGTCAGCACCACCGGCAACAGCGCCTTTAATCAGGCGATGCTGGCGTCCTCACCGTATGACGCCACCAGCAGCACCTTAGGTGTGAAAGAGCCTGACACGCTGGAAAAAATACGCGGCTGGCTGACCGGCGACTGGAGCCTTCAGCAACTGGATGCCGATCGTTACTTCTCCTCCAACGAAGCGTGGCGAGGCTTCCTCAGCTACCGATCGCCGTGGAATCACGATCGACTGGTCGTGATGACGGTGGCAACCAGCGACGATCAGCTGCTGCGACTGCATAACGATTTGAGTTCGGCGCAGATTAACGCCGGTATTCGTGGCGATACCGCGATTATTACCGATGAAAACGGCATCCGCAGTTTCCGCGTTGGTGCGCAGTTCCCGAGCGGCGAAATGCCCTGGTACATGATGGTGATGTGGTATGCCAACCAGCATTCGGTGCTGCTGGCAGTAGCGGCGATGCTGCTCTCTGCGCTGGTGGGCAGTGCGGTCTGGGTGATGCTGAAGCGTCATGCGTGGCGGCGTCTGAACCCAAAACAAGATCGTGATTCCGGCCGGAAGTAAGGATAATAACAATGAAAACCAATCTGTTGAGTGCCGGTATCCGTAAGGCGCTGCTGCTGGGCAGCGCGCTGGCTCTGTCACAGCCGCTGCTGGCGGCTGAAAGCACCAATCCGGCGTTGCAGGCGCTGTTCGATCAGGCCTCTTACTGGCATCAGAAAGCGCATGATGATCTGGCGAAAGCCTCGCTGCAAAAGGTGCTGATGGTTGAACCCGGCAACAGCCAGGCGCTTTACCTGCTGGCTCTCTATTCACAGCAGGGTGGCGACACCGCTGCGGCAGCGCAGTATCGCGCCCGGCTTAGCCAGGTCTCCCCCAACGATCCGCACCTCGGCGAACTGGATAACGCGCGCCAGATGCAGACCATTCCGCAGGCGCAGCTTTCCCTGGCGCGTCAGCAGGCGCGCAGCGGCAATATTCCGGCGGCGTTACAGACCTGGCGCAATACCTTCACCGGCAATGAGCCGCCACCGAGCGTCGCGGCAGAATATTATCTCACTATGGCGGGGGACCGGACGCTGCTGCCGCAGGCGGTTGAGGCACTGCGCCAGTTTGCGGCTCAGCATCCGCAGGACACCGGCGCGCGGCTGGCGCTGGGTAAAGCGCTGACCTATCAGGAACCGACCCGTCGCGAAGGCATTGAGGTGCTGAGTTCGCTGGCGAGTGGTAATCAGGATGCCGATCGCTCACTGCGCCAGGCGCTACTATGGCTTGGTCCACAGCCGTCAGATGCGGCACGCTATCAGACCTGGCAGCAGCGTCATCCGCAGGACTCTGCGGTGATCGACTACTACCGTAAAAACGTGGGTGGCGCAGAAAAAGGGGCCGGATTCAGTGCGCTCAACAGCGGTGACGTCGGCGGTGCGCAGTCCAGCTTTGAAAAAGTGCTGGGTGCGAATCCGCAGGATGCTGATGCGTTAGCGGGTATGGGCTATGTAGCCCAGCGAGCCGGACGTTATCAGGAAGCGGCAGATTATCTGCAGCGGTCTGCTCAGCTCGGCGGCGATCAGGGGTCATCGCGTCAGCAGCAGGCGGACGATGCGCGCTTTTATGCACAACTGGCCAGCGCCCAGCAGGCGCTGAAAAGCGGAGACACAGCGCAGGCGCTGACCTTAAGTGAACCGCTGGTGCAGGCTGATGGCGAAAAAGGGCTGGCCGCCAGACTGTTCCGCGCCGACGTGCTGCGCCGTACCAATCAACCACAGCAGGCAGAGCAGATCTACCGCACCATTCTGCAAAGCGATGCGGATAACCGCAGCGCCAAAGAAGGGCTGTTCTATGTTCTGCGCCAGCAGAATCGGAGTGCCGAAGCCAGTACGCTGCTGGGAGCACTGCCGGACAGCGTGCGCCAGAGTGTCACGCCACGGGCTAATGAAGCCGATGCGCTGCGTCAGCAGGCGAAACGTCAGCTGGCAGCCGGTAACAACGCCGCTGCCATCGCGACGCTGCAGCAGGGCATTCAGCGCTATCCCTCGGATGGCTGGCTGCGGCTCGATTTAGCCCGGCTCTATCGTCAGCAGGGTGACACGCTGCTGGCGGCTAACGTGATGCAGCCAGTGATGCGCAGTGCGGCCAGCACCAGTGAGCTTTATGCTGGTGCGCTCAATGCCAGCGAAAGTGGCGGCTGGCAGCAGGCCAGCGCGTTGCTGGCACGCATTCCCGCTAATGCGAAAACGGCGGCGATGCGTGAACTGGCGCAGCGGGTTAATTTTAATCTGCAGATGAGCACCGCCGATCAGTACCTGGCACAGGGTGCGACGGCCGCCGCTGCCAATACACTGAAAGCGCTCACGGTCACGCCACCGACCAACCCGGTTGATGCCGGAAACCTGGCGCAGAAGCTGGCGCAGGCGGGCGATCTCACCAGCGCGGTTTCGGTGGTGCGGACTAACCTGCAACGCGGCGTGCAGGGCAATGCGGGCGATTATGCCGCACAGATGGCGGTGCTGAATCAGGCGGGCCTTGGCAGTGAGGCGCAGCGCTTCCTCAGTAACCCGGAACTGCAGGCGCGCAGTACCCCGACGCAACTGGCCGGTATCCGCAACGGCTATCTGATTAATGAAGTGGACCGCCTGCGGCAGCAACGTCAGTACGCGGTGGCGTATGACAAGCTGATAGGCGCGCTGCAGCAGGATCCGCAGAACCGCGATCTGATGTTCGCGATGGCCCGTCTTTACCAGGACGGCAAGATGAACCGGGATGCGGGCGTCGTCTATGACTACCTGATGACTCAGGATACGCCGACGCAGGATGCGCGCGTCGGGGCCATTAACGTTGCGCTGGCGCAGAACAATGTGCAGCGCGCCAATACGCTGAGTCGCGGCCTTAACACCACCACGCAGACGCCGGATCGACTGCTGCTGCTGGCACGGGTAGCGGAAGCCAATGGCGAGCATTCACAGGCGATGACGTATCTGCGTTCTGCACGTGGGCAGTTGATTGGCCTGCAGGGCGCGCAGCCCGGCAGCGTGCCGACTGTGGGCGGCCTGGCACTGGCGGATAATCCATTTATCAATCGCAACACTTCGCCGGTGGGACGTTCACCCTCCAGTTACGGTACTGTGCTGCCATGGCAGGCAGCACCAGCGGGCAGCGAAACCGTTTCTCAGCAGTCACAGGTTCTGCACGACGTCGATACCATGATGGATTCGCTGCAGGAGAAAACCGGCACCTGGAGTCAGGGTAGGGTGCAGGTGCGCAGTCGTGATGGCGATGCCGGGTTAAGTAAGCTGACTGAAGCGAAAGCCCCGCTGACCTTCTCTACCGTGCCGTTTGGAACGGCGCGCGTCGACTTCACCGCCACGCCGGTCTCGCTCACGGCAGGCAGTGGCGCTGCCGATGCCTGGCGTCGTTTCGGCACCAATGCGCTGAGTCAGGGCAGAGTGGTGGCCGCAGGCGGTGCGACGGTGAATGATCTGCCCAATGCCACCACCGATTCACAAACCGCTTCTGGCGTGGAGCTGAATCTGGCGCTGAAGGGTGACAGTTATAAAGTGGATATCGGCAGTACGCCGCTGGGCCAGGATCTCAGTACGCTGGTTGGTGGCGTGCAGTGGTCACCGAAACTCACCGACTTCCTGACGCTGATCCTGACCGGTGAGCGTCGCGCGATTACTGACAGCCTGCTCTCTTACGTCGGCGCAGAAGATAAAGCCAGCGGCAAACGCTGGGGGCGTGTTACGAAGAATGGCGCTAATGGCCTGTTAAGCTATGACAATGGCGATGCAGGGTTCTATGTGGGGGGAGGGGCTTACAGCTACACGGGCGAGAATGTGGCCAGCAACAACAACCTGCAGGCAACTGCCGGGGCTTATGTCCGTCCATTCCACTCTGAGGATCGCGAGCTGAAAGTGGGCATGAGCCTGGCGTGGATGGACTTCTCGAAGAACCTCAGCTACTTCAGTTATGGACAGGGCGGCTACTTCAGCCCGCAGAACTACGCGTCGGTCTCGTTCCCGATAGAGTTCTCACGCAAATTTGACGATTTAAAAGTGAATATTGGCGGTGCGGCCGGTTATCAGACCTACAGTCAGGATAAGAGCGCGTACTTCCCTGCGAATGCCAGCCTGCAGTCAGAGCTGGAATCCCTTGCCGCCAGCGGCAACGTGAAAGACGCTTACTACTCTGGTGGCAGCAAAAATGGCATCGGCTATAACCTGCACGCCGGAGCGGACTACAAACTCAATAACGATGTAACGATTGGCGGCCAGCTGGGTTATGACACCTTTGGTGACTACAACGAAAGCAGCGCGCAGCTCTATGTCCGTTACCTGTTCGGAGAGAAGTAATGAGTGAGCATTCGGGGGTATTACATCCTTATCAGCCGGGCTGGTTTGACCTCGTCAGCGTACTGATTGACGGAATGATCGCCAACGCCGGTCAGCAGGAGGCGGAAGCCTTTCTCTATAAGATGGGGGAATCGCTGGCGACCCGCTATCCTTTGCCAGAGTCGCGCACCGTGCAGGATCTGGAGCGTGAAGCCAATCTGCAGCTGGCGCGGTTTAACTGGGGCTTTGTGCAGCTTCAGCCAGAAGAGACGGCGCTCCTGATTGCGTATCACGCCTTACCGGCGGGCGACAATATCCACTCTCCGGCTGACTGGCAGGCAGCGTTTGGTGCAGTTATGGCCGGACTTTTCTCAGGCTGGTTACAGGGCCAGGGCGGCAGCAGGATTGTGCCGGTAACGCTTGAACTCAACGATGGCAGCACGCTGCACTATCGATATCAATAGGATCGAAAATGAAACGTAAGCCATTCTGGATGGGCTGGATCTGCTCTGTTTTATTGCTGGCCTGCAGCGCGCAGGCGAGTGCCAGCGGCTGGGACACGTTTAAAAGCCGCTTTTTGACCGCGGAAGGGCGGATCACGGACACCGCCAATAACAATGTCAGTCACACCGAAGGTCAGGGTTATGGCATGTTGCTGGCGGTGGCCAACAACGATCGTGCCACCTTCGATCGGCTGTGGCAGTGGACGCGCACCCAGCTGCAAAATCCACAGACCGATCTCTTTTACTGGCGCTATGTGCCAGGCAGTGACAACCCGGTTGCCGACAAAAATAACGCCTCGGATGGTGATGTGCTGCTGGCCTGGGCGCTACAGCGTGCTGCTCAGAAATGGCAGGTGGAGAGCTACCAGCAGGCGTCTGACCGTATTCAGCGCGCGATCATCAAGCGGGATGTCACGAGCTTTGGCGGCCATACCGTCCTGCTGCCAGGCGCGCAGGGTTTCAATAAAACCAGCTATGTGGTGCTTAACCCCTCCTATTTCCTGTTTCAGGCGTGGCGGGAGTTTGGCGAGCGCAGTCATCTGCAGGTCTGGGATAAGCTGATTAATGATGGTTTTGATCTGCTGGGTAAGCTGAGCTTTGGCAAAACCGGTCTGCCGCTGGACTGGGTTGCGCTGAATGCCGACGGTTCGGTTGCACCCGCGGTAGGCTACTCAAACCGCTTCAGTTACGACGCGATTCGCGTACCGCTGAACATCTGGTGGTATGACCCGCACAGTCTGGCGCTGGTGCCGTTTCAGCGCGTCTGGCAGGGTTACAGCCGTATGCTGACCCCCGCCTGGTTCGATGTGCTGGCAAATGCGCCTGCTCCTTATCATCTTGAGGGCGGTCTGCTGGCGGTGCGTGACCTGACGCTGAATGAGACCGGCTATCTGAGCGATAAGCTGGCTGCGGATCAGAACTACTTTTCTGCCAGTCTGCAGCTGCTGACCTGGCAGGCGTTTCAGGAGAAGCGCTGATAACAGGCAGAACGGCGGCGCTGGCCGCGTTCTGCTGCCGACAGTAACACGATAAAATTGGGTCAGGCGCTAAGCGGCGCCTGACCCGCACTTCTGCTTTCCGGCAGCGATGCGTTACTCCGGATAGCGCACCCAGTCGCCGCCGTTGAGCCTGATCCAGGGCTTGCCCTGATACATCATCACCACAGCACCGTCGTTTTCCGACACCACTGGCGTCTGCGGCAGCTTGTCCGTCAGCACCGACATATTCACATTCGGCGCATTAAAGACCTGCCCATCCACCACGCGGGAGACAATTTCTGAGATTGCCAGCAGGCTGGTCGGTGCATCTATATTCAGAGGCTGTCCCTGATGCGGGGCTTTCATGCCAACAAACTTAATCCCGACCGGCACATGCGTGATGTCAGGGCTGGGAATGTCGCGCAGACCCGACATCTGCATCTTGTCACCCTGCAATGCTGCACCATGCTCCGGCACCACCAGCACCATCACCCGACGGCCCGACTTCTCCAGCTGAGTGAGGAAGGCGTCGATCTGATCAAACAGCAGCTGAGCGCGCGGCTTCCACGGGGCGGTTTTGGTGCTGCCCATTTCACGGGTGCCGTCGTGCAGCGGGATCAGGTTATAGAAGGTGGCGCTGCGGGCATCGCTGCTTTTGCTGCGATCGTCGAGCCAGCGCTGCATCAGCTGAGCATCGTTGAGCACTGGCGAGCCGTCGAATGAGGTCAGTTCCGGCGCAATGCCCGCCTGCGACATCAGCGGTGCCTGAATATCCCCGCCTTCGCGCAACTCTTTGAGATAATTACCAAACACCCCGGTGTGATCCATCATCAGCTGCTCTTTAAAGCCCAGTTTCGCCAGATTATCAAACAGATAGCAGCGTGAATCGGTGGGTTTGTAGAGGTCGCTGTGTGAGGTCTGACCGCAGCTGGCACGCAGCAGACGAATCCCCGCCGGCCCGCTGTAACTGGTGGCGGAGTTATAGTTCGTCAGCATAATGTCAAAGTGCTGCCACAGGGGATGATTACGCAGCTGCGAGGCATCCATATCTGACCAGGCGAGTGAACAGATGTTGATCACCAGAATGTCGAACGGCTGCGAATCGGCAGGCAGGCTGTCAGGGAAATGGGTAACACGCTTGCGCTCACTCTCATAAAAACGACTGAGCCAGGCGGTCAGGCTGGCACTGGTGGGCGCGGCTGACTGATCGAGTCCGTCCGGCACGGGAGCGGCCTGGCTGTTGGCAGCGGCGGGCGTCTGATTCAGGACCACCTGCGGAGTGGCTGCGCGGGTCGGCAGCAGCGACATTGCCGGACCCGCGATGGTCAGCACGTTGAGCCAGATGAGCATCAACGAAACCAGCACCGTGATACGAACCCACTGCGCAACAAAAAGATAGAGAACCAGCAGGACAAAGAGCGCACCCACCATTTGCCAGTTGATAAACCGGTCTGCCAGATCGAGAAGATAGGCGGCGGAGAAGCCCGCCAGCTGATCGCCCTGGCTGAGGATGCTGCTGAGTCCCGGCAGCCAGGTGTCATGCCATAACAGTGCGAAACCAATAGGGATTGAGGCCCAGTGGCGAAGGCGATGCAGACGTAACGACGGCAGCGGTAAGAGCAGCCAGGCGAGAAACACCAGGTTGCTCAGGGCGTGAAAGTTGAGATAGCCGTACCAAAGCAGGGCGAACTTCACTAAAAAGTAAAAATTCCAGCCACCCAGTCCGCGCCAGGAAGACCAGAAGCTGGAAGAGGAGGCCGCCACGGGTTGATCACTATTCATTAATTTTTTGCATCCGTTTCAGAGGATTTTCGCTGCCAGTGGCCTTCCGATTTAAGCGCGCGTGCAGGCAACAGGCGATTCATGATGCCGTTCCAGCGACGCGGTACCCATTGATGATATAACGGCTTTAAAATCAGCAGGATAAAAAGGATCAGTAGCGCAATCTGTACCCAGTCCATCAGATTCATCAGGCTTTGTTCTCCGGCAATAAAATGATGGGCAGCGGTGCTGAGCGTGCCAGCGTTTCGCTCCGGCTCTCAATGGCGGCGCGCGTCGTCTCCGGGGCTGGCATCAGGTCCTGAATCGCCATCGGCGTCAGTTTTTTGATATTGCTGACTTCCGCAAGAATCTGATTATCCTCGAACCAGACCATCCGGTTTGCAAACAGCTCATCATGAGGCAGTGAAAATATATATTTCAATGCCTTATCAAGATCGTTATAGCGGCAGGAAGAGAGAAAAAGTATGACGCGATCTTCCAGCACCGTGACCAGGTCGCCGAAGCGGCGCGGCTTACAGAGCGTCAGAATCTGCTGGGGTTTGAGCTGCGGCACTGGCCGCAATGCCACCAGCAGGCCCTTATCATTTTCCGGCAGTAAGGTATTACTGATCAACTGGCTGACTGACTGACAGAAGGCGTCAAGCCGCAGGTAGCCTTTCTCATGCAGCGGCTGCAGCGAGGCGGTTAACGCCTCAAGACTGGCGGGAACGCGACGGTTAAACACCTGTCCCTGAAGACCTTCCAGAGTGGTCAGAAAGCGCGACATGGCTGCGTTAGCCGGCACAATGGTGTTGACTCCGCAGGCCAGCAGCAGGCGCTCGTCGCTGTAGCGCAGGCTGGCACCCATCTCACGTACCACAATTTTCATTCCGTTGCCGCGAGCACGACGCAGGCTGTGAACCATTTTCGCCAGTTCGCTGATATAGTCGCTGCGGGTCAGACTGAAAATCACCGTCGCGGCATTGGCCTGTTGTGCGCGGAACCAGACCTGCTCATTATCATCAAACAGTTGCCACTGGCGTGAAAGCGGTGGTGCGCCCTCAAGCACGACTTTGTCCGCGAGATAATGTTGTTCGTCATTAAGGCTCAACGGTTCCTGCTTTTCATTTAAGGTAAAGAAACGATCCTCTTCATAGCCGAGACGTATTGCACGATCGGCGAGCAGGCGTTCGGCGGCATACCACCAGTTAATTCGATATTGCCAGCTGTCCTGCTGAAAGCTCAAATGCGCAACGCCATCCAGCTGACGAAAATAACGCTGAAGATTATTACTCAGATTTATTATGGTGGTGCCGGAGGTGATGATTAAAAGCGTGAGTTTTCTTTTATGCAGCGTGCGGCGCATACCCTTTATCCACCGGGTTAATTCGGCGTCATCAAGCTTATCCCACTGCGCCGCGCTGCTGTTAAATATCACCAGTCCATTTTTACTGCCGAGCGTGCGCAGAAAATCACTTTCCAGCTGCAAAAGACTTCGTTTGCTTTTGGAAAGAGAAAACAGCGGTATACGGTCGGGGCCGCCGATCGGGTCAGGCGTCAGGAGATCACGAGGCGGTTGATCAGCGCTGATCAGCGTGACGGCCTGCTGATGTGAAATCACCTGGCGAATAAACGTGCGGGCGTCATCCTGCCGTGCACACGTCACCCAATAACAGCCAGGCGTTTGCAATGCCGTTAATTCAGGCTGAACATGCAACAGCCCTAGCGAAAAAGAATTTTTCATATTGAATTCGTTATTTTTCCAGTCCAGGCTAGCTTATTATAGACAGGCCAGGATGTAACCTGAGAAATTTAAACATTGCCAATGACAAACTGGCTCACAACGTCTGGCAAATGCAGCGTTGCTGAAAATCTTTTTGAACCTCCTTTTTATGCGCAGGCGACTATTCTGAGTCTGACAGTGTTTTATCTTTGGCGAACAGTAATGAAAAATCCAAATCTTCATACCCCTGAGGCCGCCGATGGCGATCGTCAGGATGATATTAGTGCTTTGCGTGACGCCTTTTCTTTGCACGCTTTTCGCTATGTCGATATTGCGCGCGAAGAGCGTCTGAAAGAGATTTTGTCACGCTGGACGCTGTTAGCCGAAACGGTCCCCAGCCAGCCTGAGCAACCTCACTGATGCCGCAGATAGCGCTTCAGGGCGTGCGGGGCGGTGTCGGCACAACGTCTCTTTGTGCCGGACTGGGCTGGGCGCTGGCGGCTCTCGGCGAGCGGGTGTTGCTGATCGACGGCTCGCCGGTTAGTCAGCTCGGCATGCATTTCAATCTGCCCGCTCAGCAGGAGAATGGCTGGATGAAAGCCCTGTGCGAAGGGGGAGACTGGCAGCACAGCGCGCTGTGCTATCCCCATGGGCCTGACTTGCTGCCACATGGTGTGCTTTCTCATCAGCATTCTTTGACTATCACCCGTCAGAATGAGTCTGTCGCCGCACCGCTGCTCCAGGTATTGCCGGACCTGCAGGCGCGCTATCAGTGGATTATTTTTGATCTGCCTGCCGACTCCCTGCCGTGGCATGAAACACTCTATCAACAGCTGGACGGCATACTCTGTGTCATCCAGCCTGACGCCAATTGTCATTTGCGCCTTAGCCAGCGCCGCTTTCCGGCGCGCACCCGCTTTGTTATCAATCAGTTTAATGCTAACAGCCGTCTGCAGCAGGATCTGCATCAGCTTTGGATGGCTTCACTGGCGCAGCTGATACCGCTGCTGATTCATCGCGATGAGGCGCTGGCAGAGGCGCTGATGATGAAGCAGCCGGTCGGTGAATATCGGCCACATGCGTTAGCCAGCGAGGAGATCATCACGCTGGCTAACTGGCTGTTACTCAATCTGAAGGGAGTAAGTTCTTGAATCCGTTGCGCTGGCTGTTGACTGCGCCCGCCTGGCAATCGCTGCATCGGGGCTATACCACTGCGCGAGGCAATGGTGCCTCCCGCTTCGCCAGCGCACTTCATCTTTTCTGGTCTGTTCTGGGCCTGATGCTGCTCCGCTTCGAAAGCCCGGGCTGGCAGAGTGTGATTCAGCAGCGCCGCCGCCTCTATCCGCACATCTCACCGGAGCGTCCGCGTCCGCTGGATATCCTGCGCTATCTGATCCAGACACTGTGGCTGATTATGATCCGGCTCCCCCAGGCGAGCGCCCGCGATGGCGTTAAGGGCCTGAGCGCACTTTCTGGCTGGCGGCAGCACGGCTATCGCTGGCTGGACAACGTTATTGCCCGCTCGCAAACCCAGGGCATTGATACGCGCATCGAACAGCGACTGAAGCGCCTGTCGCCGCCGATGCGACGCAGCCTCTTTGTCGTGACGGCTCTCTTTGCCTCACTGCTGGCGCTGCTCTGTATCAGCCAGCCCTTTGGTCTGATGACGCAGTTTATTTTTGTCGTACTGCTCTGGGGTCTGGCGATGCTGGTCCGGCGCATTCCGGGTCGTTTTCCTACCATGATGCTGATCGTGCTGTCGTTGACCGTGTCGTGCCGCTACCTCTGGTGGCGCTATACCTCGACGCTGAACTGGGACGATCCGCTGAGCCTGATCTTTGGTTTGCTGCTTATTGCAGCAGAGACCTACGCCTGGGTGGTGCTGGTGCTGGGCTATTTCCAGACGCTGTGGCCGCTTAACCGGCAACCCGTCTCCATGCCGGCTGACCGTTCGCAGTGGCCATCGGTGGACCTGCTGGTGCCGACCTATAACGAAGCTCTTAGCGTTGTCAGACCGACGCTCTATGCTGCGCTGGGTATCGACTGGCCGAAAGATCGCCTGAATATCTATCTCCTTGACGACGGCAACCGGCCGGAATTCCGCGAGTTTGCCACCAGCATTGGCATTAACTATGTGGCGCGTCCCTCTAACGAACATGCCAAGGCGGGGAACATCAACCACGCGCTGAAAAACTACTGCCGCAGCGACTTCGTGTCGATCTTTGACTGCGACCATGTGCCGACACGCGCTTTTTTACAGATGGCCATGGGCTGGTTTATCAAAGATCCCCGGCTGGCGATGCTGCAGACGCCGCATCACTTCTTTTCGCCCGATCCGTTTGAGCGCAATCTCGGGCGGTTTCGCCGTACGCCGAATGAGGGTTCGCTCTTTTATGGGCTGGTGCAGGACGGTAACGATACCTGGGACGCCGCCTTCTTCTGTGGCTCCTGCGCCATTCTGCGCCGCACTGCGCTGGAAGAGATTGGCGGTATTGCCGTAGAAACCGTCACTGAAGATGCCCATACGTCGCTGCGTCTGCACCGGCGTGGCTACACCTCGGCCTACATCCGCATTCCTCAGGCGGCCGGGCTGGCGACCGAAAGTCTGTCAGCGCATATCGGGCAGCGTATTCGCTGGGCACGCGGGATGGTGCAGATTTTCCGCCTTGATAACCCGTTGTTTGGTAAGGGGTTGAAGTGGGTACAGCGGCTCTGTTATGCCAACGCTATGCTGCACTTTTTGTCCGGTATTCCGCGGCTGATCTTCCTGCTGGCACCGCTGGCGTTTTTACTCTGCCATGCCTACATCATCTATGCGCCTGCCCTGGCGATCGCTATCTATGTTTTACCTCACATGCTGCACACCAGCCTGACCAACTCGCGTATTCAGGGGCGCTGGCGTCACTCTTTCTGGAGCGAAGTTTACGAGACGGTGCTGGCCTGGTATATCGCCCGGCCTACTACCGTGGCGCTGTTCAATCCTCACAAGGGTAAGTTTAACGTCACGGCGAAAGGCGGACTGGTCGAGGAGCAGCATCTGGACTGGGTGATAACCAAACCCTATATGTTGCTGGTGTTGCTTAATGTGGCGGGCGTGTTGATGGCGTTCTGGCGCATGCAGCACGGTCCGGCCAACGAGATACTGACCGTCTGCGTAAGTCTGATTTGGGTGCTCTATAACATGATTATTCTTGGCGGTGCGGTGGCGGTTTCCGTTGAAGCCCGGCAGATCCGCGAGGCGCACCGTGTAGAGATCGCCATGCCGGCCGCCATCGCACGCGAAGATGGTCATATGCTGCCCTGCACGCTGCGTGACTACTCGGATGGCGGCGTCGGGCTGGAGATGCGCGAGCCGGATGCGCTGCGGGAGAATGAAAAAGTGTGGCTGCTGCTGCGTCGTGGACAGCAGGAGTTCAGCTTCCCCTGCCAGGTGCAGCGTGTCTTTGGCCACCGGGCTGGCGTGCGTCTCCATCAGCTGACCACCCAGCAGCATATTGAATTTATCCAGTGTACCTTCGCTCGCGCCGATACCTGGGCACTGTGGCAGGACGGTTTTCCGGAAGATAAGCCGGTGCAAAGCCTCGCCGATATCATGATCCTCGGTTTCAAAGGTTACCTGCGCCTGGCGGAATATGGCCCGCCGCAGTTACGTCGGCTGTTTAACCTGCTTACCGTTGGGGTGAGCTGGCTGGCTTCGCTGTTGCCGCAAGGCATCCGTGCGCCAGCTTCAAAAAACGCATTGAGTTGATGATATGACGATAACGAGAGTAAACAGGTGGGTCGCTGCGCTGCTGTTGGGTTCCACAACACTAAGCTGCGCCCTGGCGCAGGAAAATATGGCGGTCACTCCCGGAGAAACCGCGGTGCAATCTTTGCCGCCACAGCCTGCTGCACCGCTGCGTAACAGTCAGCTGAGCTTTGTTAAGCTGGCACCACCGCCGGGTAGCATGACGCTGAGCGGAACACGTACCAGCGGGCAGATCGAGTTCGGTGTGCGCAGTGATGAGGTGGTGACGCGTGCGCTGCTTAATCTTACCTATCGGCCCTCGCCTGCGCTGCTACCTGTGCTGTCGCAGCTGAAGGTTTATCTCAACGATGAGCTGATCGGCCTGATCACCATTACCCCGGACCAGCCGGGTAAAGAGATTCAGACGCAGCTGGCAATCGATCCTCACTATATTGCTGACTTTAACCGCGTGCGCTTTGAGCTGGTTGGTCACTACGCCAACATCTGCGAAAATCCGGCCAACAGCACCATCTGGCTTGATATCGGCAAAGAGAGCGGCATCGATCTGACGCTGCAAAAACTGCCGCTGAAAAATGACCTCTCCCATTTTCCTGAACCCTTTTTTGATACCCGCGACACGCGACCGCTGACCTTGCCGATGGTGTTTGCTGCCCAGCCGGACATAAAGCAGCAGCGGGCTGCCGCGATTCTCGCCTCCTGGTTCGGCAGCAAAGCTGCCTGGCGCGGACAGCGCTTTCAGGTGCTCTACAATCAGCTGCCGCAACAGCAGCATGCTGTGGTGTTTGCCACCAACGATGCGCGCCCGGATTTTCTGAAAGATTTGCCGCCGGTTGTAAAGCCGACCGTGGAGATAGTGAGTCAGCCTGACAGTCCCTATGAAAAAATGCTGCTCATCCTGGGACGCAACGACGACGATTTGCTGACGGCGGTGCAGGGGATTGCGCAGGGTGAGTTGCTGTTACGCGGGGACACCTCGACCATCGACCGCGTTACGCTGCTGGCACCGCGCCAGCCCTATGATGCGCCAAACTGGGTGCGCACCGATCGCCGCACCACCTTTGCTGAACTGACTCAGTATGAAAACCAGCTGCAGTCTGACGGCCTGCAGCCCAATCCCATCAGCCTGACGCTGAATCTGCCGCCCGATCTCTTCCTGGTTCGCGCGCGCGGCATCGACATGGATCTGAGCTATCGCTATACCGCGCCTTTCCAGTCGGATGGCTCACGGCTGGCGGTGAACCTGAATAATCAGTTCATCCAGGATTATCCGCTACCGCCTAAAA
>Ga0308158_10001678_pt1 | contig 22756 bp, 17 predicted proteins | sample PhyBR2_FD_201038 | JGI IMG/M metagenome (GOLD analysis project Ga0308158, IMG submission 201038) | Phyllosphere microbial communities from UC Gill Tract Community Farm, Albany, California, United States - DLSLB.R2 | ecosystem: Host-associated > Plants > Phyllosphere > Unclassified | place: USA...
GCTGCGCCGATCGCGTTGCCGAGGTTGAACGCACCTATGTTCATCGCCGACGCGAGGTTGGGCGCGTCCGCCGCGGCGTGCATCACCCGGACCTGGAGCGGCGGGACCAGCGCGAAGCTTGCGATGCCCCACAGGAATATCAGGATCGCGGTAGGTCCCTTGAACGGCATCAGCATCGCGAACCCGACGAGGATCGCGGCCAGCGCAGCGAGCGTCACGATCAGCGTCCGGTCGACCGAGCGATCGGCGAAGCGTCCGCCGAGCCAGTTGCCGATCGTCAGGCCGACGCCGTACGTCACCAGCATCGCGGTGACATAGCCGAGCGAGGCGTGCGTCACCTCGCGGAGGATCGGGGTGATGTAGGTGAAGACCGTGAACATCGCGCTCGCTCCAATGACGGTGAGGCCCAGCGCGCCGAGCACCGGTCCCCGCGTCAGCACGCGGAGTTCCGCGATCGGATCGCTACCCACGGGCGCGGGCAGCGCCGGCAGCGTCAGGCGGAGCGCCACCATCGTCGCGACGCCGAGCGCGGAGATTCCCCAGAATGCCGAACGCCATCCGAGATGATCGCCGGCCCAGGTTGCAAGCGGCACGCCGACCACGTTGGCGATCGTCAGCCCCATGAACATCGCCGCGACCGCGCCCGCGCGGCGCTCGGCCGGGACGAGACTGGCCGCGACGATCGCGCCGACGCCGAAGAATGCGCCGTGATTGAACGACGTCAGGACTCGTGCCGCCATCAGCATGCCGTATCCGGTCGATACCGCCGCAAGCAGGTTGCCGATGGTGAAGATCCCGGCGAGCGCGATCAGCAACGTCCGCCGCGGCACGCGTCCGGTGGTCAGCGTCATCAGCGGCGCGCCGATCACCACGCCCAAGGCATAGGCACTGATCAACAGCCCGGCGGTCGGGATCGACACGCCAAGATCGGTGGCGATGACGGGGAGCAGGCCCATCGGCGCGAATTCGGTCACGCCGATGCCGAAGGCGCCGACGGACAGGGCCAACAGGCCGGGATTGAGTTTCATGGTGGCGCTCCTCAGACCAGCGCGGGGTTCAGGCGGGCAAAGCCCTCCTGCTGCCGGTACGGCGTGTGGGGGTAGGGGGGCAGGACATCGCTGGCGGCATCGAGCGTGGCGACCTGATCCGCCGACAACGCCCAACCGACCGCCCCGAGATTGTCGCGCAACTGCTCTTCGGTGCGTGCGCCGATGATGACCGACGCCACGGTCGGACGCCGCAACAGCCAGTTGATCGCGACCTGGGGCACGGTCTTGCCGGTGTCCGCTGCAACCGCCTCGAGCGCATCGATCACGCGGTACAGATGGTCGGTCTCGACCGGCGGCGCGAATTGCTCGGTATCGTGGAGGCGGCTGCCTGCGGGGATCGGCCGATCCCGCCCGATCCTGCCCGTCAGTCGGCCCCAGCCGAGCGGACTCCACACCAGCGCGCCGAGACCCTGGTCCGCCCCGAGCGGCATCAGATCGGCTTCATAGGCGCGCCCGATCAGCGAGTAATAAACCTGATGCGCGACGAGACGCGGCCAGCCGTAACGGTCGGCAATCGCCTGCGCCTTCATCACCTGCCAGCCCGGATAGTTGGAGACCCCCGCGTAGCGCACCTTGCCGGCGGCGATCAGCGTGTCGAGCGTCCCCATCAGCTCCTCGGCCGGGGTGGACGCATCATAGGCGTGAACCTGGAGGATATCGACATGATCCGTGCCGAGACGTCGCAGCGACGCCTCGACCGCACGGATCAGGCGCGCGCGGGACGTGCCCCAGTCGCCGGGCCCATCGCCCATCGGCAGTCCGGTCTTGGTCGACACGAGCACCTGATCGCGCCGACCCTTGATCGCGGCACCGAGTACCGTTTCCGACGCGCCGTTCGAATAGACGTCGGCGGTGTCGAACAGCGTGACGCCGGCGTCGAGGCAGATGTCGACCATTCGGCGCGCTTCGGTTTCGTCGGTGTGTCCCCAGGCGCCGAACAACGGCCCGGATCCGCCGAAAGTAGCCGTTCCGAAGCTGAGGGCCGGGACGCGCAGTCCCGAGGATCCCAATTGCCGATAGTCCATATCCATATCCCCGCTATTAACCTGATGCATAGATGGGTGGATCGAGGCCAAGCTATTAGCAGCCGCGTGCGCGAAGGATTTGTGAGATGAACGCAAAGATAGGTCTGGGGGCTGATCGGGCACGCGCGCTCGAACTGTTCGCGACGGTGATGCGCGAGGGCAGTTTCTCCGGTGCGGGCCGGGTGCTGGGGCTGACGCCATCGGCGGTCGCCCGGTCGCTCGATCGGATCGAGGCGCGTCTCGGGGTACGGCTGTTGCTCCGCTCCACCCGCGCGTTGACGGCAACCGCGGAAGGGCAGGCCTATCTTCAGATGGCCCGCCGGATCCTCGCCGATCTCGACGATGCCGAGCAACAGATCGCCGATCAGGGTGCGCCGCGTGGACGGCTGCGGATTAGCGCTGCGCTGTCGCATGGGCGGTTGTGCATCGTGCCGCTACTCGGCGAATTCGCGCGCCTCTACCCGCATATCCTGGTGGACTTCGCGTTGACCGATACGATCGCCGACGTGGCCGCGGGGCAGGCGGACGTGGCGATCCGGTTCGGGCCGCTCGGTGACAGCCTGTTGACCGCGCGCAAGCTCGGCGAGAGCAGGCGGGTGATCGTCGCCGCACCCGACTATCTGGCGCGATGCGGCATGCCGATGCGTCCCGAAGATCTCCACCGGCATAATTGCCTCAACTTCAACTTTCGTCGGGTTGAGCCAGTCTGGCCGTTCCGCGTCGAAGGACGCGACGTCACCCTGTTGGTGAAGGGCAATATCGAAGCGAACAACGGCGAAACGCTTGGCCAGCTTGCCGCGGCGGGCGTCGGCATCGCTCGGGTTGGCGCGTTCAGCGTGGTCGACGATATCGCCGCTGGTCGGCTGATCGCCGTGTTGGACGACTTCAATCCCGGCGATGTCGAGCTGATCCACGCGGTGTTCGTCGGCGGTGGGAACATGCCCGCGCGCGTCCGCGTGTTCGTCGACTTCCTCGCCGCCCGCCTCGCCGGCTGAGCTTTATCGGCCCCAATCCCGAACCGGTAATCCTGCGGTGACGGTGCGGTTTCTTCGCCCCGTCACGCCGCTCAGGATCGCATCAAGCGGCCTTGGCGGCCATCCGCGCGGCAATCTTCTCTTCCTCGGTCCAGACCTTGCGCTCGCGCGGTGCCTTGGCCGGCTTGACCTGCTTGACCGGACCGCCGCCCAGCACGGGTGCGCGCTTGGTCGAGTGGCGCGCCACTTCGCAATGCCATTCATGATCGTCCTGCACGGTCAGCGTGCGACCGATCTCGCGCTCTACGTCGTGCAGCCACGCGCGCTGCTCGGCATCGCACAGCGTGATCGCAAAGCCGCTGCGGCCGGCGCGACCGGTGCGGCCGATCCGGTGGACATAGCTCTCGGGCAGGCTCGGCAGATCGTGGTTGAAGACGTGGGTGACGGTATCGACGTCGATGCCGCGCGCGGCGATATCGGTCGCGACCAGCACCTGCACGGTACCCGCCCGGAACGCGTCGAGTGCACGCTCGCGCTGGCCCTGCGACTTGTTGCCATGCAGCGCCTCCGCGGTGATCCCCGCCTCGCCGATGAACGCGCACACGTCGTTGGCGATGTTCTTCTGCAGCGTGAACACCACCGCCTGGCCCATGTCGGGCGTCTTGAGCAGCGCGAGCAACGCGGCCTTCTTGTCGGCGGCGTCGAGGAACATCACCGACTGGTCGATCCGGTCGACGGTGGTCGATGGCGGTGCGATCTCGACCTTGGCGGGATCGCGCAGCAGGCTCTCGGCCAGCGCGGCGATCGACTTCGGCATCGTCGCCGAGAACAGCAGGGTGTGCCGATCCGTCGGCAGCGTCGCGACGAGCCGCTCGATCGGCTTGGCAAAGCCCATGTCGAGCATCTGGTCCGCTTCATCCAGCACCAGCGCTTCGAGCTGCGACAGGTCGCAAACGCCTTGATCGACGAGGTCGAGCAGGCGTCCCGGCGCGGCGACGATGATGTCGACGCCGCTTTCCAGCGCCTTGACCTGGTGGAACTGGCTGACGCCGCCGAAGATCGTCATCACGCTCGGCTTCAGATGCCGACCGAAGCTCTCGAAGCCCGCGGCGATCTGCGACACCAGCTCGCGCGTCGGCGCGAGGACGAGGATACGCGCACCGCCCTTGGGCGCCGGCCGGCGATCGGCGGCGAGGCGGTGGAGCAGCGGCAGCGCGAACGCCGCGGTCTTGCCGGTCCCGGTCTGCGCCATGCCGAGCATGTCGCGGCCCTGCAGCAGCATCGGGATCGATTGTGCCTGGATCGGGGTAGGGCTCACATAGCCTTCCTCCGCTAGCGCCTGCAGCAAAAACGGCGCGAGGGAGAGATCGGAAAAAGTCATGGTCATGGTAACGCGGCGCCTCCGGCGCTGGGCAAGCTGCGCCGAAGGGCTTAGCGTAGGGTGAGCGCGGGCAGCTAGAAGTGATGCTGCACTGCGTCAATGTAGAAAGCCGGGCGGCGGCATTTATTGCCCGGCTCCCCTACCAATATGTGACGTCGCGAGAGGACCGCGCGCCCTGTCTCCGCGTTACTTCGTCAGGTCGGTCAGCAGCGAACGGTAATAGGTGATCGCCAGCGGGATATTGTCGACCGGCGTACGTTCGTTCAGGCCGTGGCTGAAGTCGTCCGACTGCTTGATGAAGGTCGGGCTCACGCCGTAGCTCGGCACGCCGACCGAGCGATACCACATCGAATCGCTCGCGCCCGCCGACATGCTCGGAAAGATCGGCACGCCGGGACGGATCGCGCCCATCGCCTTCTTCACCGCACCGGTCAGGTCGGCGCGCAGCGGCGAGGCGTCGGTCGGGTTCGATCCCTCGGTGACGTCGCTGAACTTGACGCCGGGGTCGGCGGCGACCTTGGCGAGTTCGGCCATCACGGTCGCGGGCTTCACGCCGGGAAAGATCCGGCAGTTGATGTTGGCGGTCGCGCGCTGCGGCAGCGCGTTGAGCGCATGACCGCCGTTGATCATCGATGTGACGCAGGTCGTGCCGATCTGGCCGACATAGCCCGGATTGGCGGCGAGCGTCTCGATCGCCTTCTGATCCTTGGGATTGGCGGTGAAGGCGCGCATCGCCGCGCCGATCTCGGGCGTCTGGCGCGGTGCGACCCCCTCGAAATAACCCTTGGTGATCGGCGACAGCTGCGGCGTGAAGCGATAGTCGCCGATCCTGACCAAAGCGGCGGCCAGCTGGTTGATCGCATTCACTTTCCGCGGCGCGGAAGAATGGCCGCCCGCGCTGGTCGTCTCGAGCTGGAAGTCGGCATAAGTCTTCTCAGCGGCGCCGATCGTAAAATACTCGGCCTTGCCGTCTTCGCCGTACAGCCCGCCGCCACCATCGATGTTGAGCGCCATTTCGGCGTTCTTGAGCCGATCGGCGATCAGCGACGACGTCTTCATGACGGTTTCCTCGTCGCCCGACAGCGCGAGGACGATGCCGCGCTTGGGCGTGTACCCCGTCTTCTTCATGTCGAGCAGCGTGGCGATCGCAAGCGCCGCGTCGAGCTTCATGTCGGTCGCGCCGCGGCCGTAGAGATAGCCGTTCTCGACCACCGGGGTGAACGGATCACGCTCCCAATCGGCGGGCTTGGCCTCGACCACGTCGATATGGCCGGAGAGGACGATCGGCTTCAACGCCGCGTCGCTGCCCTTCCACGTCGCGACCAGATAGGCGGTGTCGTCGACCGGCGTGACCGTCACGTCGCTCGCCGCGAAACCGCCACCGACCAGCACCGACTTTAGATACGCCGCGAGCTGCGGCGTCTGGTTGCCGGGACCACGAACGCTACGAAACGCGATCATTTTCTTGGCGATCTCGAGCCCGTTGGTCGCGGCGGTCTGCGCCTGCGCCGCAGCGGGCAGGGCGGTCATCGCGGCGGTGCAGGCCAGGAGAAGCTTGAGCTTTGACGTCATCATCATCTTTCTTCGGAGAAAACGATCCTCCCCCGCCAGGGGGAGGGTCGCAACGAGCCATTCTTAGAACTTTGCCCCAGCGCGCAGCCCGATGGTCCGCGGCGTGCTGGTGACGATATAGGTCCGCTGCGAACACGTCCCGCATTGCTGATACCGCGACAATTGCGCGCGTTCGTCCCACAGGTTCTGGACGAACACCTCGAACGTGAAGTTCGAAACCTCCGCGCCGACCGAGGCATTGCCCGTCGTATAGGCCTTGAGCCGTCCCAGCGTCGCCGCCTGCGCCAGTCGGATATCCGCCGACGCCGAGCTCTGATGTGCGACCAGCCCCTGGATATACGCCTTCGCCGTGCCGATCGGCATGCTGTAGCGCGCCGTGCCGCTCGCCTTGAACCGCGGCGTGATCGGCAGGCGCGTACCCGATGGCGCCAGCACATCGGTACCGTCGCCGCTACAGATCTGCGTCGCGCACAGATCGCTGCGCGTCTTGGCATCGGTGTACGCCGCCGCCGCGGTCAGCGACAGGCCGCCCGTCGAGAAGTTCGCATCCGCCTCCGCACCCCTGATCCGCGCATTCGGCCCGTTCTGGATGATCGTGAAGCTGTTCAGCCCGAGGAACGAGAACTGGAACTTGTCCCACGCCTGCTGATAGATCGACGCATTGAACCGCAGCCGGTCGAACAAGGTGGTCTTCAGGCCGAGCTCGTAATTGGTCAGGAAATCCGCATCATACGGCGCGACGTCGCCGCGGCGGTTGATCCCGCCCGGTCGGAAACCGCGCGAGAAGGTGGCATAGGCCATGACCGTGTCGGTGGGCTTGAACGTCAGGTTGAAGCGGTAGGTCCCGCCTTGCCCCTGCGTCTTCTTCGGGATCAGGCCGGTGGTCGTGTAGGTCGCCAGATTGGTACACGGCGAGCCCGACACGGCTGCGGGCAACAACGTCGAGGTGTCGCCGCCGCTCAGATAGGCTTCCCGCAAGGTCTGGCCGTTCGCCAGATAACAGCCCGCGACGCCGGTCTGGCTGCTGCCCGCGGCATTGAACGGCGTGGCGGTGTAGGGCCGGCCATCGTCCGGATCGACCGCGGGATTGCGCCCGAACCCGTAGAAGCCGATCAGCGAATTGTCGTAGATGTACGCGCGGCCACCCGCGGTGGCAGTCAGGTTCGGCAGGATGTCGAAGCTCGCCTCGCCGAACATCGCGTAATCCTTGTCGACGCGCTTCTGCTTGGTCAGCCACAAGGTGCCCGGCGAGCCGTTGACCGATACTGCGGTGCCGAGATTGGCGATCTGGTAATCCTGGAAGATCGCGTTGGTCTGGCGCTGGTAGAAGGCGCCGGCGACGATCCGGAACCGGTCCTCGACGGGCGATGCGACACGCAGTTCCTGGCTGGTCTTCTTGAAGTGATCGGTGCCGATAATCTTCTGCCGCGGGTCGATCGTCCGGCCGGCATTGTCCTGGTAGTAGAAATAGCCGGCGAGCCCCCCGACCGAGGAATAGGCCGAGTCATACGCTTCGGCATAATCGGTATAGTCGCTCGACGTGTAGGTCTTCCGGTCGAGATACGCGCCGGCATAGGTGACGTCCCAATTGCCGACCTTGCCCTCGATCGTCAGCGCGCCCTGGATGAAGCGGTCGCGGCGGAACTCGGGGAAGAAATGCTGGACCTGCAAATCGCCGACCTTCGGATCGTAGCCATAGGTGCCGTGATTTCGCTGTTCCTGATACAGCACGGTCGGTGTCACGGTCCAATTGCTGTCGAGATCGACCTTCAGCGCGGCGCGGCCGCCATAGGTCTCGGTATCGTTATAGTTCTTCTTCACGAACGCGGCATTGTCGACGACCACGCCGCCGTTCGCCGAGGTGCATGAGGTCGCGGTCGGCTCGGGCAGATAGCTGCGGCAGCCGGCGACATTGTCGATGAACCCCGCGTCGCGCTGATAGAAGCCGACCACGCGCAGTGCCGCGCTTTCGGACAGCGGCATGTTGAGCATGCCCTCGATCTTGCTGCCGATCCCGCCCGACTTGACGCTGTTCACCTCGCCGTCGACGCGGCCGTAAAAGTCGCTGGTGTCGGGCTTGTTGGTGATGATCCGGATGGTGCCCGCTTCGGACGACGCGCCGTACAGCGTGCCCTGCGGCCCGGCCAGGCTCTCGATCCGCGCGATGTCGTAGATGTGGACGTCGAGCGTGCCGCCGATCGTCGTCACCGGCTGCTCGTCGAGATACGTCCCGACCGAGGGCAGCGGACCCGAATGGTTGCCGTCGCCACCCGATGCGACGCCGCGCATGTAGACGACCGTCGAGCCAGGCTGCGTCGTCTGGAACGACACCGACGGCAGCAACTGCGTATATTGGTTGAAGTTCGAGATGTTGAGATCGTCGAGCCGCTTGGTGCCGATTGCCTGGATGCTGATCGGGACGTTCTGGATATTCTGGTCGCGCTTCTGCGCGGTGACGACGATATCGCCGTCATACTCGCCGGCCTGTGGTGCGGTTGCGTCCGGGGTCGGCGTATCAGTGGTAGGCGCGGCAGTGGTCGCAGTTTGCGCGACGGCTGGCGTGACGATGGCCGATGACGCCAAGAGCGACGCGATCACTACGCGACGATCGATTATGTGCATGCTCGTTGCCCCCACGACGATTTGTGTCCGCAACCTGTGTTGCGGCGCAACAAACGTCAAACAAAGCTTTTGTGGAGAGAAACATTTTGTGACGCACCCGTGACGTTTTCGCCACGGGTCAGGTCGTCGCGGCGAGTCCCAGGGCGGATCGCAACGGCCCGAGCCACTGGTCATAGGGACGCCACGCATCGACCCCGTCGCGATTGATCGGCCGGCGCACCTGTTCGGAGCTGGCCGTGCGGACCGCGCGCTCGGTCTCGTGGAAGGCGAGGCAGGCAGGCTCGAAATCCAGTCCGCAGGCGGCGAGCAACGCGCGGACTTCGGCCTCGGTATCGTCGAGCAAAGCCTCGTGATCGACGCGGTGGACACGGCCAGGCAGCACCGCGTCGACATGCGTCATCAGCCGGACATAGTCGGTGTAATAGCGGCCGAGATCGTCGAGCGAATAGCTGAACGTCTGCCCTCTAGCGTAATGCTGTTTGAAGTTCGAGAAGCAGCAGTCGAGCGGATCGCGACGTGCGTCGATGATCCGCGCATTGGGCAGCGCGAGGTGGATCAGCGCGACATGCGCCCAGTTGTTGGGCAGCTTGTCGATGAAGAACGGCCGATCGGTGCGCCGCTGGATCGCGGCACGACGCAGATAGTCTTCGCCGATGTCGCGCAACGCGTCGGCGGATAGCGCCTCCAGACCCTGCGGATAGTGGGCGATGCGACGCGCCAGCGCCGGCATGTCGGGCAGTTCGGTCGTCCCCTCGACCAGGCTGTGGCTGGCCAGGATCTGCTCGATCAGCGTCGAGCCCGCGCGCGGCATGCCGAGCACGAAGATCGGGTCTGGCGTGGTCGACCCATGATCGTGCCGAGCCGCAAGAAATTCGGGCGTCAACAACGCGATGCTGCGATCAACGAACGCGCTCGTTTCGTCCGCGTCATAGACGATCCGCGTCCGGCGGAGCGCGTTGCCCGCCGCGTAATGCGCGAACGACTGCACCGGATCGCGGCGGTCCTCGAACGCCTTGCCGAGCGCGAAATCGAGGTGGAAGCGGTCCTCGTCGTCCAGATCGTCGCGCGCGAGGGCGGCCTCCATCGCCGCGATATCGTCGTCGTCGAACTTTACCGTCTTGAGGTTGGCGAGGCTCCACCACGCGTCGCCCAGCGTCGGCAGCAGCGACAGCGCGCGGCGATACGCGGCGATGCCGTCGTCGCGACGCCCGACCGTCTTGAGCATATGCCCATAGCTCAGCCACACGCGCGGCTGGCCGGGCGCGTCGTGCAGGACCTTCTCGTACAGCGCGATCGCATCCTCGAACCCGCCGAGCCGACCGAGCGCGGCGGCCTTCAGGTTCGCGTGCCCCGGATTGTCGGGCTCGTCCGCGATCACCGCATCGAGCAAGGTCAGCGCCTCGGGCGCGCGGTTCTGGCGGTACAGCACGAGCGCGAGGTTTGCGCGCGCCGCGGTAAAGCCCGGCGCCAGCTCGACCGCGCGCCGCAGCAACGCCTCCGCATCGCCATAGCGGCCGATCCGCCCTGCCAGTTCGGCCAGCATCCGGATCGCGCGCGCGTCGAACGGATCGCGCTTGAGATACGCCTTCAGCAGCGGTTCGGCGATGTGAAGCTGGTTGTCGTGCAATGCCAGCGCCGCCTGCATCAGATCGTCAGGCCAGCGGGGGGGAGGGGTGGAAGCCATCGGTCCAGACAGTCGCGACGCGCAACGTGAACGTCAAGCGCGCCGTCACGCAGTCCAGCGGTGCCGGATCTTCGCGCAGGTCACCCCCAGTCGCAAAGCTTCCCCATCGCATCGCGCGGCAGCACATGTCCGAACCGGATCCACTTTGGCCGTTCGGGGCCCATCAGTTGATCGGCCGCCGCCCGGTCGATCAGCCCGCGGAGTTCGTCGGCGTCGCAATCATCATCGTCCGGCACGATGAACGCCTTCAGCCGACCGTCGACGTGCAGTCGCACCGCCGCGTCGGCGACCCCGTCGATCGCCCGCAGCCTGTCGGCGATGCGTCCGGGCCAGACATTGTGGCCGCCGACCTGCACCGCGCCGTCGCGCCGGCCGATCGGACGCAGGCTGCGGTCACCGATCCGCTCGATATGATCGGGCAGGTCGTGATGCCCGCCATGTGCGTCACGCAGCTGCCATGCGCCGGTGCCGTTACTTTCTGCGGTGCCGGAGGGGATCAGCTGCCACCGTGGCAGCAACGCATACGCGGTGGCCGGCAGATCGCGCAGCGCGATACCGCTGGTCTCCGAGGAGCCGTAGATATCGATCAGTCGCGTCAGCCCGACCGCAAGCAGGTCGGCCGCCAACCGGTCGTCGAGCGGCCCCGCCGAGCTTACGCCGACGACGTCCGCGGGGAAGCAGCGGGTCAGGCGCACGATCGCGCGCCACTGGTCCGGTACGGCGACGACGAGGTCTCCCGCGATCAGATCGAGCGGCGTGCCGATCGTCCGAACGACGACCGGGACATCCAGCACAGTCGGCAGCAGCGCGGTCCAGATGATTCCGTAGAGATGATGCGCGGGGACCAGCGCCACCACGCGGTGGCGTCCGGCAAGCTGCGTCGCGAGGAACGCGGCCTCGTCGAGCAGGTCGACGGTCGCATGGGCGCAAGACTTGGGACTGCCGGTCGACCCCGATGTCCGAACGGTCATCCGACCATTGGTCGCATCCTGTCCGAGCATGATCCAATCGATCCACTCGCCGACGATGCGCGGCGGTTCCCGGCCCAGCAGCGCGTCGTCGAGGCAGAACGTCTCCGCCAACGCGCCCAGCGCGCCCAATTGCTCCATCGAATCCAGCCCCAGTCCGTCGTCGCCGATCGGCAGGGCTTCGGGCCAGTCGTCCGGCTGGACCGGCGCAACGCCGGTTGCGCGCCAGCGGCGCAGTTCTGCGGCAACGACGGCGCACGCGATCCGGTGGACGGCCGCGCGGGAGAGGGCGGCGCGGGGGAGGGCGGCGCGGGGTAGGGCGGTCACCGTCACGCGGCGCAGGCGGTGGACCGGTAGACCCGATTGCGTCCTTCGCGCTTGGCGGCATACAGGCGCTTGTCGGCGAGCGCGATAACCGCATCGATCGATCCGCCGGCCTCGTCGAGCGTCGCACAGCCCAGGCTTGCCGTGACCTTCAGCGGCCCGCGCGGCGTGTCCAATTCCAGCGCGGCGATGGCCTTGCGCATGTCGTCGGCCAACCCGATCGCCTGCTCGTGATCGAAGCGGGGCAGCAGGACGCCGAATTCTTCGCCCCCCAGTCGCGCGAAGATGCCGCGGGGCGGCAGAAGCAGCGTGCAGACCTCGGCGACCCGACGAAGCAGGACGTCGCCGACCGGATGGCCATGCGTGTCGTTGACCGCCTTGAAATGATCGAGATCGAGGACGATCAGCGACAATGACTGCCGCAGCTCGCGCCAGTGCGCCTGCTCGCGCTCCATGATCTGGCTGAAGTGGCGGCGGTTCGACGCGCCGGTCAGGTGATCGCAGGTCAGCAGGCGGCGCATGTCCTCGGCGGCCGCCTCGCGCCGCGGGACGTCGCGCAGGATCACCGAAAAGCCGGTCGGGCGCGGACCATCGCCCTCGGATCGCGCGACCACGAGGCGCTGGCACCAATAGCGTTCGCCATCGGCGCGCTGTTGCCACCCCTCTTGCAGATGCCAGCCATCGCGCGCAGCGATTTCGAGCTGCTCGTCGAGACGCAGGTCGCCGCCGGACGTATCGCTGTCGAGAACGTCCGCCAGATTATGGCCGGTCACCGCGGTGCAGTCATGACCGGTCTGCTTGGTGAAGCAGGCATTGGCAGACGCGATCCGGCCATCCGGCGTGATCGCGAGCGCGGCATATTCGTTGACCCCGTCCAGCAGTGTCGCGAACCAGGTATCCGCCTGCCGCAGCCGCTCCTCCTGTACGACCTGCTGGCTGATATCGCTCAGCGTCACCATCAGGCGATCCGCGCCCAGCTTGACGATCGTACAGGCGAGCACCTTTGGTGCCTGTGCGCGCCGGCCCTGACCGAGATCGACGAAGATCCGATGCCCGTCGCAGATCTTGCCGGTAGCGGCTGCATAGCCCGCGACGATGCTCCGTAATTCGGGGGCGTGCTGCTCGAACGCGGTGAACAGATTGCCGGCATCGCGCGGCCCGGCGAGCGGCAGCAGATGCTGCATCGCATGCGGGTTCATCAACGCGATGTCGCCGGTCAGGTCGCATTCGATCAACCCGACGGGGCACGCATACAGGAATTCTAGGAGCTGTTCCTCGCTCGACTTGCCGGTCATCGATGCAACCTCATCGTTCGATCAGGATGTAGCGGCGTGGCATCCCCGCGTCCGCGAGAAGCCGCAGGCGAACTTTCGTCGGGCGCATCCGCAAGGTAAGCACATAGGGGACGATGTCATCGATGTCCGGCTCGTCCTCGAACCGCTGCGCAACCAGGAAATTGTTCATGCACTGCGCGACGGCGTCGAAGAACGGCACACCCATGACCGTCGAGGGATCGAGTCCCGACATCCGCGCCTCGGTCGCGTTATAGGTCTGCACGATCGTGTCCGCCCCGAAGCCGACCACCCCGAACGGCAGCGCGTCGCGGTCTTCGTCGGACATGGACTCGAGATCGTTCAGCGAAACGACGTCAAAACTCGCATCTGTGGTCGGCACGAACAATAGCTCCCTCAACGGCTGGATGATGCCCCAAGATCGTTAAACTTCAGCTAAGAATAGTGTCGGGTCGCAGTGCGTTAGGGATCGCGCCGAGGGGCCGCACACGACCCGGCTCGAGCGCGCATGTACGCGGCCGAGTTTGCGGTTGCCGCGCTCCATTACGCCGGTTGGCGACGCTCCCGCTGTCGACGCCAAGACGCCGCACCCGATGGTCGGCTGGAGCGATTGGCGGTGCCGCGCCGCATGTGCGTCATGGTCGCGCGCAAGCGTGCCCGCGTCTGTCTTACCACGGCATCCGCTTCTGCTCCCGCATCGTAGGAGTCTCGGACAGAGGTTCGCATCGGGGTGACGCCGCCCGCGTCCTGATCTAGGTCGGCCTCATGGCTGCGTTTCTCGATCGTCTGATGCCGGCAAAGCGCTGGACCCCGTCCCGGTATCGCGCGCTGCTTCGAGCGCGAGGTCCTCGCTCGGTCCAGTTCCGGACGCGCGCGGCCATCCTCGTCGGTGCGATCCTCGTCGGCATCGTTGCGACGCTGTTCGCCGAGGCGGCTGACCGGGCGGCGGCGATGTTCGCCGGCTATGCCCGCCGCTGGCACTGGTTGCCATTGTTGACGACTCCGTTGACGTTCATGGCGCTGGTCTGGCTCACCCGTCGATACGCACCGTTCGCGCGGGGATCGGGAATACCGCAGGTCATCGCCGCGCAGGCCGATCCCAATGCCGCGACGCGAACGCTGATCTCGGTGCGTACGGTCGCGGCCAAGGCGGTGCTGACGATCGGCGCGGTGCTCGGTGGCGCGTCGGTCGGGCGCGAGGGACCGACCGTCCAGCTTGCCGCCGCGGTGATGGGGGCGACGCACCGCATCCTGCGCGTACCGCTGCGTGGCGGCGTGCTGATCGCCGGCGGTGCGGCAGGCGTCGCCGCCGCCTTCAACACGCCGCTGGCCGGACTGATGTTCGCGATCGAGGAACTGGCGTCGGCTTATGAACAGCGCGTGACGCTGCTGGTACTCGCCGCGATCGTGATCGCCGGGATGGTCGCGCAGTCCGTCCAGGGCGACTATATCTATTTTGGTGCGATCGGCGCGCATATGCCGTTGCTGTCGGCGCTGCTCGTCGCACCGGTCGCGGGGATCGCCGGCGGGATGGCGGGTGGCCTGTTCTCGCGCACGCTGCTGGCGATGGCGCTCGCCCGCAACCGGGTGACGCAGTGGACCCGCGCCAACCCGGTCGCATTCGCGGGCGGCTGCGGCGTGGTGGTGGCGGTTCTGGGCGTGGCGACCGGGTTGACCTGGGGCACCGGCTATTCCGCGGCGCGCGCGATGATCGTCGGGGTCGATGCGCCCTTGTGGTTCGGACCGGCCAAGTTCTTGGCGACCGCCGCGACCGCGATCGCAGGGCTGCCGGGCGGGATCTTCGCGCCATCGCTCGCGGTCGGTGCAGGTGTCGGCAATCTGCTGCGTCAGGTGTTCCCCGGCGAGCCGGCGAGCGCGATCGTCATCCTCGGCATGGTCGCCTATTTCGCAGGCGTCGTCCGCGCGCCGCTGACCGCGGTCATCATCCTGTCCGAGACGACTGCGAGCCGGGGGCTGATGCTGCCGATGTTCGCGACCGCGTTCATCGCCGACGCCGCCAGCCAGTGGGTCTGCCGCGAGAAACTCTATCACGGGTTGTCCAGGACGTTCGCCGTCCCGGCCGCCCAGCCGTCCGCCGTCCCGCCCGTCACCCCGGCACGCTGACCGGCACCGCCGGTCACTCGATCCGCAACCCCTCGGTCAGCGCTTCGAGCAGCGCGTCGACCTTGGGCGTAAGCTGGCGGCTTCGGCGCCAGACCAGATGCAGCGGCAGGCCGACCGTCGCCAGTTCCGGGAGGATCTCGACAAGCTCGCCGCGATCTAGCTCGTCCTTGATCAGCCACGTCGCGAGCTGCGCGATCCCGAACCCTGCTTTCACCGCGCCGACCTGCGCTTCGGCGCTGCCGAGGACGATGCGGGCTTCCATCGGGTATTCCTCGATGCGCCCGGCGTCGCGGGCGAACCGCCAGTTGGCCGTGCTGCCATCGCCGCGGCCATAGAGGATGGAGTCGAACGCCGCGAGCGCATCGGCATTCGCAGGCATGCCCCGCCGCTCCAGATAGGCGGGGGATGCGCAGATGATGACGCGCTCGCTGCCGAGGTAGCGGTGACCGAGATTGTCCGGCCAGGGTTCCCCCGCGCCGATCCGGATCGCGACGTCGACGCCCTCCTCGACGATGTCGATCTTGCGGTCGGTGAAGGTGATGCTCGGGCGCAAGTTCGGGTGGCGTTCGGCAAAGGCGAGCAGCAGCGGCATCGCCTGCATCCGCCCGAACGCGATCGGCACGTCGACCTTCAACCGCCCGACGATCTCCGATCGGTGCGCTGCAAGCACCGCCTCGGCATCGGCAAGCTCGCCGAGTACCCGCACGCATGTTTCGTAAAAAGCGGCACCGACGTCGGTCAGCGTCAGGCGGCGGGTCGTGCGCTCGAACAGCCGACTGCCCAGCCGCGCCTCGAGCCGCGCGACGCTCTTGCTGACCGCCGAGTTCGTCAGGTTGAGCCGCGCTCCGGCGGCGGTGAAGCTGCCCGCATCGGCGGTGCAGACAAAGGCTTCGATACCCTTGAGACGTTCCGACGGGATCATGGCAGTGCATCCATTATGGAATAATTGTCGCTCTATGCACGAATTAATGCCGCACGACGTGCGTTTTCGTCGCGCGTAGAGAGGGCGCCATTCAGGAGCCCTTTGCCGATGTCGTCCCCCAGCCATCCTATCCACGCCGCCCCGCCGGGCACGAAGTCGGCGGGGCATGGCTTAGCCGTGCTGTTGCTCGCGATCTCCGCGTTCGTGATCGTCACCACCGAGTTCATCATCGTCGGACTGTTGCCGAGCCTCGCGCGCGATCTCGGCATTTCGATCACCGTCGCGGGGCAGCTCGTCACGCTGTTCGCCTTCACGGTCATGCTCGCAGGGCCGTTCCTGACCGCGATGCTCTCGCACTTCGAGCGCAAGCGGCTGTTCGTCGTGATCCTCGTGATCTTCGCCGGTGCGAACGCTCTGGCCGCCGCAGCGCCCGATATCTGGGTCCTCGGCCTCGCGCGGTTCCCGCCGGCGCTGGCACTACCGGTGTTTTGGGGCACCGCCAGCGAAACCGCAGGCGAACTCGCAGGTCCCGAAAAGGCCGGCAAGGCGGTCGCCAACGTCTATCTCGGGATTTCCGGCGCGATGGTGCTCGGCATTCCGCTCGGTACGCTCGCCTCGACCGCGTTCGGCTGGCGCGGGACGTTCTGGGGGCTGTCGGGGCTGTCGCTGCTGATGGCGGTGCTGTTGCTCGTTGTGATGCCGACGCTGGCACGCCCCGCGCGCGTCAAGCTCGCCGAACAGGCACGCATCCTCAAGGACCCGTATTTCCTCGGCAACGTCGTGCTGTCGGTCATCGTCTTCACTGCGATGTTCACCGCCTATACCTATCTCGCCGATACGCTCGAGCAGATCGCACATATCCCGGCAGGGCAGGTCGGCTGGTGGCTGATGGGCTTCGGGATCGTCGGTCTCGCCGGCAATTGGCTGGGCGGGCAGTTCGTCGGCCGGGGGCCGCTGCTGGTCACGGCGATCACGGCGTTGGTGCTGGCGATCGGCATGGCCGCGACGACACTGGTCGCAGGCTCGACCGTCTGGCTGGCGATCGCGCTCGCGGTCTGGGGCATCGCCAACACCGCGCTCTACCCGATCTGCCAGGTGCGCGTGATGCAGTCGGCGAGCCATGCGCAGGCGCTGGCGGGCACGCTCAACGTGTCGATGGCCAATGCCGGCATCGGCTTCGGCGCGATCATCGGCGGTTCGGTGATCCAGCATCTCGGGCTCGGCGCGGTCGGCCATGTTGCCGCCGCGATCGCGATCCTCGCGGTGCTGGTGACACCGCTGGTGCACCGGCTGAAGGCCCGGAGCGTCAGCTGATGGACACGCCGGACGCACTGGCACCGGATCTGGCCGGACACGCCGCCTATGCGCGCGTGTTCCAGCCCGGCCGGCTGACGCTGGGCTTCATCGCCCCGCTCGAAGCCTATCCGACCGCACCGTGGCCGACGCTCGCCGATCACGCGGCACTGGCGCGAAAGGTCGATGCGCTCGACTTCGCGGCGATCTGGCTGCGCGACGTGCCGTTCTACGATCCGAGCTTCGGCGATGTCGGGCAAGTCCTCGATCCGATGGTCTATGCCGGATGGCTCGCCGCGCAGACGACTCGGATCGCGATCGGCACGGCGGGTATCGTCCTGCCGCTGCGCGATCCGCTGATCGTCGCCAAGCAGGCGGCAAGCGTCGACCAGTTGCTCGGCGGGCGCTTTCTGCTCGGGCTGTCGACCGGCGACCGGCCGTCGGAGTTCGCGGCGTTCGACAGCAACCTCGACGATCGTCCCGAACGCTACCGCGATGCGATCGACGTCATCCGCGCCGCGACCGAACGGTCGTTCGCCCGGCATGCGTCTGCGTATTACGGCACGCTCGACGGCAGCATCGACATGGTCCCCAAGCCGGTCGGACCGCGATTGCCGATCCTCGGGATCGGTCGCGCGGGGCAGACGCTGGACTGGCTCGGCGCGAACACCGATGGCTGGATCTGGCATCTCAGCGACGCGCGGCGTCTGCCCGACGTTCTCGCGCGGTGGCGAACGGCAACCGCCGCCGGCCCGTATAAGCCGTACGGCTATGGCGCGATGTTCGACCTGCTCGCGGACCCGGATGCACCGCTGGCCTATGCCAGCGGCGGTATCCGCAGCGGTCGCAACGCGCTGATCGACCTCTGGAAGCGTCAGCGGGACGAGGGCGTGGCGCACGTCGCACTCAACCCCAAGCCGTCGCGACGCCCCTTTGCCGACGTGGCCGACGAACTCGCGACCTATGTCCTGCCGCACTTTCCCACTGACGCGCGTTAACCCCCCTTTTCATCAGGATGTCACCCATGCCCAAGGTTTCCACCACGACCGATTACGCATCGCGCGACGCGAGTATCGCGATCAACAGCTACACGACCGTCCTGCGCCGCCCCCGCGTGCCGCATGACGTGTTCGCCACCTATTGGCGCGACGTCCACGGCCCGCTGTGTTCGCGCATTCCGGGTCTCGGCTGGTACGTCCAGAACCATCTGAACCGCGAGCAGGACGCGCATCTCTGGCCGGCTATCGACGGCATCGCGCCGTTCGCGGATTATGAACTCGACGGCGGGGTAGAGATCGGGTTCGAGTCGAAGGCCGACCAGGACGTCTTCAACGCGGCGAGCCACATCCTGTTCGCCGACGAGCAGAACATGTTCGCGGCCACCGTCGCCTATGCGCTGCCCAACGGATCGCGCACGCTGGTCGACCGCATCGCCGATCCGATCCCCAATGGCGACGACGGCTTCGACCGAATCCACGTCCACTTCGGCGCAGCCGACGGCGACGCCGGGACGTTCGCGACGTTCATGACCGAGTTCGCCGAAACGCTCGCCGCCGACGCCGCGGTGTTGAAGCTTCGTCTGCATGTGCCGGACCGCTACGATAATGCCGAACCCGCCCCGCCGGCACCCAATGTGGATCATCTGGTACCCCCGGAGCGCGCACGGATCGCGGTGATCGAACTCGCCTTCGAAAGCCCGCTGACCCGGCGTGCGTTCTTCGAATCCGACGCGTTCACCGCGACGCACGCCGCGCAAAAGGCGCATATCGCGTATGTCTCGGCCTTCGCGGTCAGCGGCGTTTACACCTATGTCCGCGACAAGCAGCTGACCACCGCCGGGTTGCGCGGCAGCCGTCAGGCGCAGCTGATCGAGCGGCTCGGCGCCAACAATCAGGTGGCCGCCAACGTGCGCGGTCTGATGCACACGGGCTCCGTCGGCTAGCGATCGTTGACGTCGCGGTGCGGGCGGATTGGGATCGGCGACGTCCGTGTCATTGATCCGACCCCGCGACGTCATCAAACTGTACCGGCAGGCTCATACCCGGTCGGGGGATGACTGCCGCCAACCTCACCGCGACCGATCCTGCGCCACGGGGCCTGTGGCAGGGGTGGTCGCGGTTGCGGGCGCAGGTCGAGCGGATGACCCGGCGGACGGATGGCGAGGATCTGCTCCACGATGCGTATGTCAGCATGGCAGGGCTGGCGACCGCACCGCGCAACGACGAGGCGTTCCTGGTCCATGCCGCGGTCAACCGGGGTCGCGATGCGTTTCGCCGGGAGGCGGTGCGCGGGGCGTGCGAACCAGCCGAGGCGATCGACTGGCTACGCGATCCCGCACCGATCCAGGACGAGGTGATGATCGCCAAGGCGCGGCTGGCGCGGGTCCGCGAGGGTATCGACCGGCTGACGCCGCGGACCCGCGAGATTTTTCTGATGCAGCGGCTCGACGGGTATAAGTACCGTGAGATTGCCGAGCGGCTGGACATCAGCCAGGGCGCGGTCGAGAAGCACATGGCCAAGGCGATGACCTTCTTGGCCGATTGGACGGAGGGTTGGTAAGTTTCGCGATGCCCGGCCGCCGTCCCTCGAACAGCTTCGATGCGAACCCGGCTGCAACCAACCGAAGCGCGGCAGAGTGGATCGCGCGGCTCAATGCCGACGACGCGACCGCGCAGGACGCGGCGAGCTTCCGGCGTTGGCTCGCGGCGAACCCCGATCATGCCGAACGGTTCGAGCGTGCTACCGATCTTTGGGACATGGTGCCGGGAACGGCGCCGTCGCGAGCACCGGTGACGCGGCGTCGCGCACTCGCCGGCCTCGTAGCGCTAACCGCGACGACCGCCGGCGGAACGATCGCATTCCAGGCCGCGCATGCCGCGACGCCGTACGAGACGGGGATCGGCGAACAGCGGCGGATTGGGCTGCGCGATGGCTCGTCGCTGCTGCTCGATGCGGCAACGCGTGTTCGCCTGATCGCGACCGCTGAGCGGCGTCAGCTCTGGCTTGAGCGCGGTCGGGTCGACCTGACCGTGGCGCCGCGGACCATCCCGTTCATGATCGACGCGGGGCGAGGGGACATGACCGCAAGTGCAGGCCGGTTCGACCTGCGCCGCGACCGCGAAGACCGGATCGCGGTGACCGCGATCGAGGGCAGCGCTACAGAGACCACCGGCGGAGCAAGGCAGCTGACCGGTGGCGAGCGCCTGGTCGATGGCCGGATCGACCGCCCCGACCTCGCCGCGACGCAGGCCTGGACGAGCGGCCGCGCGGCGTTCCACGACGATACGCTGACCGCAGTCGCCGAAGAGGCCAACCGCTACAGCGCGACCCGGCTGGTGATCGCCGACCCGGCGGTCGCCGGAGTGCGCGTCAGCGGGATGTACCGAATGGGCGACAACGTCGCGCTCGGCCGGTCGCTCGCCACGCTGCTCGCGTTGCGGGTGCGGACAATCGAGGGCGCGGTCCTGCTCGGCGGATAAAGTTTGCCGCAATTCGCTGTGGGGTGGGGTGGGGTAGATCGATCCTCGCCCGTCGAGGAGGTGCGGCATCATCGCCGCCTTCCTTGGGGGGATGAACACCGTGATCACCAATCGCCGGCGTCTGCGCCGATCGTTCGTGCTGGGCGCCGCCGTTGCTGCGCTGTCGACCGCCTTTCTCGCCACCGCCGCGACCGCGCAGGCGCGCGTAACGCTGCATCTCCCAGCCCAACCGCTCGGCAAGGCGCTCGAAGCGCTCGCCCGCCAGAGCGGCACCGACATCCTGTTCACGCCCGCCGCGGTCGCCGGAATGACCGCCCCCGCGCTCAACGGCACGATGGCCCCGCAGGCTGCGGTCGAGCGCCTGATTGCAGGCACGCCGCTTACCGTGCGTCGCGAGCCCAATGGTGCCCTGCTCGTCTCGGGTGCGGTCGTCGGCAACGCGCCGCAGACAGTGGCGACCGAAGCCCCTCAAAATGACACCGCCGATATCGTCGTCACCGGCTATGCCAGCAGCCTGACCACCGCGCTCGCGCAGAAGCGCAAGGCGACCAACGTCATCGACGTCGTCAAGGCCGAGGACATCGGCAAGTTCCCCGCGCAAAACATCGCCGAGGCGCTCCAGCGTGTCCCCGGCGTCTCGATCGTCCGCGATCGCGGCGAGGGCGTGTTCGTCCGCATCCGCGGCCTCGGCGCCAACTTCCAGGTCGTCACGCTCAACGATCGCTCGGTCGCGGTGAACGAGAATGTCCGCGACAGCGGGCAGAGCGGCCGTCAGTTCCGCTTCGACACGCTGCCCTCCGAACTGATGTCCGCGGTCGAGGTGATCAAGAGCCCGCGCGCGAGCCTCGACGAAGGCGGCATCGGCGGGACGATCAACTTGCGCACCTTCCGCCCGCTCGACCTCAAGAAGCCGGTGCTGTCGCTGTCCGCCACCGCGAGTTCGCCGCGGCTTGCCGATACGGTCGATCCGCGCCTGTCCGGCATGGCGAGCTGGGCGAGCCCCGACGGCAGGATCGGCGCGCTGATCGCCGCCGTCTATGACGAGCGCACCACCCGTCAGGACCGCATCACCGGCGTCGGCTGGGCGGACGGCAAGATCGATACCGACGGCAACGGCTCGCTCGAGAGCGAGACGATCCTGATCCCCACCGCGATCCGTCCGACGCTCGAGCAGGAGAAGCGCGACCGGATCGGTCTCAACGGCGCGGTGCAGTGGAAGCCCAACGACCGGTTCGAGCTGAACGTCGACGGGCTGTGGAGCCGGCTGAACGTCGCCTATGACGAGCTGACCTATTCGGCGGCGGATGGCGCCGGCCTGCCGCGCGGGATCGTACCGGGCAGCGCGGTGATCGAGAATGGCGTGCTGACCGGCGCGACGACGACCGCCTCGACCACGCAGATCGGTCGCGAGACGTCGCTGCTCCAGTACAAGAACTGGCTGTTCGGCACGAACGCGCGCTGGCAGGCGAATGGCTGGACGATCGCCGCGGACGGCAGCATCGGCCAGGCCTATTCGAACACGCCGGAGCCGATCTATCGCACCCGCCTGCTCGGGACGGTCGGCGCGACGATTTTCGACTTCGGCAAGGCGGGCGACCGGCTGCCCAACGTCACACTGCTGAACGCCGATCTGTCGAACCCGGCGCTGCTGCCCGGACGGCGGATCGAATACCGCGTCAACGACTCCAAGGATCGCGAACGCGCCGCCAAGCTCGACATCACGCGCGACCTCTCGGGCGTGTTCAGCGCGCTGCATGCCGGCGCGAAATACCAGAAGCGGACGCGCGCCTATAATCGCCGCGACATCAACTTCACGAGCGGCATCACCGGCAAGTATTTCGACGCAAGTTATTTCGTGCCGTTCCCGGTCGACGACTTCCTCGACGGTGCCAAGGGCGATCTGCCGATGACCTGGGCGATCCCGGACCCAGCCAAGTTCCTCGCCGCCGCCACCGGCAAGGAAGCGTTGCTCGCCGCCCCGCTCGCGCGCGGCGATCTGCGCAACAGCTATGCGATCGGCGAGGAGATCCTCGCGGGCTACGGCATG